>ERZ1026852.222-NODE-222-length-39252-cov-12.950098_pt1 | contig 39252 bp, 30 predicted proteins | sample MGYA00380156_ERZ1026852 | MGnify/ENA primary metagenome ERZ1026852 (study PRJEB33269, sample SAMEA4719792) | human gut metagenome | biome: human-associated habitat; feature: organic feature; material: feces | place: Cameroon | collected 2013-10 ...
TTTATCTGTCATTAGCTTTCAATCTGAAAGTGGATTTTACTTTTTCAGTGCCCTCCTAAATCACATGTTGACATTTATCATTAATAATATGAAGCCAAAAATATATTATCCACTCTCGCTGATATTTATTACATTTGCTGTTTATGCACAAATACTGTGGCATGACTTCTTCTATCATTGGGATGATCAATGGGTCGTAATAAACACTTTTACAGAGAAAGGATTTGCATTGGAGAATTTGTGGGATGTTCTCACAACTTTTTATCATGGGCAATATGCACCCATGAATGAATTATCATATATTGCAATATACTCATTATTCGGCTTCAATGCTACTGCATTCCATGGAGCGAGTCTGTTGTGGCATATCAGTAATGTAGTACTAATGTATCTATTTGTCAGCAGACTGGTCACTAGTATGGGCATTTGTAAAGAAGGAGACAAAAACAAAACGATAGCTTGGCTAACAGCACTAACTTTTGCTGTGCACCCTATGGCAGTAGAGTCGGTTGCCTGGATTAGCGCATCGAAAATATTGGTTTACTCATTTTTTTACATTTTAGCATTATATGTATACACCTTCTATGTGGTCAACCCCACTGTTAGAAAATATATTCTGTTGCTAATTCTCTTTACACTATCCTTTTTAGGCAAGGAGCAAGCAGTTGTTTTGCCACTGACATTTATACTCATTGACGCTGTTACATCAAGAAAAGGGTCATGGAAAGCACTTATTGCTGAAAAACTGCCATTTTTGGTTCTTACACTACTCTTCGGCATAATTACCATCCTTTCACAAGGTCATTCTGAAACAATGCCTAATTATAGCTTTACAGGTCGTATCGTATATGCTTGCAATGCCCTTTGTGACTATTTCTTTAGGTCACTATTCCCTGTAAATTTGTCATACATATACCCATTTCCAACGCAACCCAATGAACCATTGCCAATTACATTAATGATATATCCGCTTTTGGTATCAATTGGTCTCTTTGTTATATTTCGGCACAGAAAGAACAAAATTCTGCTGTTTTGCACGATGTTCTTTGTCATACATTTACTTGTAACAATACATATCATTTCTCTATCGCGTTTTACCCTAACAGCTGACCGCTATTCGTATATAGCACTTATGGCGCCCTCTTTCTTCCTTGCATACGTCATTACATGTTTAAGGGATAAAAAGCATTGGTCGAAATTGGCACTTTCGGTATACATTATATATCTATGCTGTTTTGTGACCTATAGTTCTATATACATAAATCAATGGCGCGATACAGATACACTTAAATCACATATACGGGAGATACTAAAAGAGCGTAAGACAACTGTAAACAAAACTATTATAGAAGAAAATTTGCATAAAAGATGAAAGAGCAGAACCATATTTACCATAGTTTATGGAAAAGCATTATGAGTTTTTCTCCTGTAGTGATTATTGGGACTATATATTGCATAGTATGTATCTCAAGCGAAGGCTTTTACCATCCTGATGAACATTTTCAAATTGTTGAGTTTGCAAAATGGAAAATGGGAGAATCCACGCCATCAAGTATGGCATGGGAACTGCCAGCCCATATAAGACCTTCACTACAGCCATGCCTATGCATGCTTATATTATATATGTGTCATATTTGCGGACTAGACAATCCGTTTGTACAAGCCAATGTTTTACGTGCTCTATCCATGCTACTGTCTGTAACAGCAATGACCATGTTTTACAGAGGGAACAAAAACACTATCAGAAATGAATACAGAGGTATGTATCTTTTTATGTCTTTCCTGCTATGGTTTCTACCCGCTATCAATGTGCGTTTTTCATCAGAAACGCTGTCAGGTTCGTTTTTATTGATGAGTCTGTCAATAGTATTAAAACTTAAAGATACCCCTGAACGTTCCGACATTATCTTGGGATTTTTGTTAGGTCTGAGTTTTGCATTACGTTATCAAGTAGTTTTCGCATATATCGGCCTTATGATTTGGGCATTGTTTTTTAAACACTATTGTATGCGCAAGTATGCATTTATTCTGCTTGGATTTGCTGTCATCATCCTTGCATGCACCGTGCTTGATTCTTGGTTTTATGGAGAATGGGTATTTGCACCATATAGCTATTTCAAGGTGAACATTCTTGATGGAGTAGCCGCATCATTCGGAAAAATGCCATGGTATAGCTACCTTGAGATGATTTTTGAACGACCTACCATTATAGTGGGTTGTATAATTATAGTATCATTAGTGTTGGCTGTAACCTGTCATTACAGACACCCTGCTGTTTGGTGTATAGTAACATTCTTGATTGGTCATTCTATGATAGCCCATAAAGAATTACGCTTTATATTCCCAATAGTAAACATTCTCCCTTTACTAATAATTTGGTCTATGGAAAAACTATTGGTTAACAGGGCTTTACGCATAAGTGCAATATCTATATTTCTTATGGTCAATGTCGGCGGGCTTACAATGCTTGCTTTCAAGCCTGCAGCATACGGCAAAGCCAAGATGATGAGATTGGTAACAAATGAATGGCACAAGGGGAAATGTGTTTACGCTTCATCTGCAGGTAATCCGTTTCTCGTAGCGGGCTTCCTTGAACCATCATTCTACAAGCCAAATGAGATGATTATCCACAATTTTTATTATGATATAGAGCAATGCAATCGTTCTGAGCGCCAAAACAGATTAGAGAATGGGGTCGTTATTTTAGCAGAGCGAGAAAAAGCAGAACGAGAATGGCTTATGTCACAAGGTGCAGAAAAAGAGAAACGCAGTGTGCCTTTATGGGTAGAAAGGCTAAATGTCTTTTACAAAGTGTACGACCCACAATGGACTTTGATGATGTATGAAAAAAAACAATAAAAAGGATGATAATGAAAAGAATATGTAAACGGCAGACAGAGTTACTCCAACGGTTACGACGATATCATATAGGATGGTGTCTGATTGTACTTATAGTGTTCTATATCATATTGAGAACGTTTGTAGGGGAATTATGCTATGTACCTTCTGAAAGCATGGAGAATACAGTGCATCCAGGATGGCAATGGATTGACAAGACCTCATATGGATGTAGACTTCCACGCAGAATATCGGAAATAGCGGTGGTAAAGATGGCTCTTAACTATTCAGAGAGAGCGATGGCTGCGGATAGTGCTTTGATATGGGACTATCATCGTCTACCAGGGTGGAAAAAACCTGAGAGAATGGATCTCGTAGTGTTTTACAGTCCTAAAGATGATCGACAGTTGCTTGTAAAACGCATAGTGGCACTTCCTGGCGACACACTATTAATAAAGCATGGAGATATTATAGTAAATGGCAAGGTGCTAAAGATGCCACCAAGCGTGATAGAGACTACAGCTACAGATACATGCTACAAGACCACCTACCCATCATGGAAAATGAACTGGAACTTACATAACTATGGCCCTTTTGTAGTGCCAAAGAAGGAACGTTCATATTTTGTGTTGGGCGACAATCGCGCACATTCAAATGACAGTAGATATTGGGGACTTGTACCGTTTAACCAAATTGTGGGGCGGATGATTGTAATGAACAAATGACAACAAAATACAAAAAGAAGATGAAAAAGAAATTGACTACAATTATACTATTGACGATATTTTTCTTTATGACAGGGTGTCAAAAGCGAAACGAGAAAGCTACAGACGAGAATTCGCAAAATGTAACAACACAACTTAACACGCCCGACAAGGACGTGCGCACAATAAAGATAGAGCCTCGCGATTTTAACTATGAGTTAATCAGCAACGGAAAACTAACAGCCTCACAGTATGCCGACCTTGTGTTTCCTAATTCAGGGCTTATAAAAACAATCTTTGTCAAAAATGGCGACCATGTTGTAAAAGGCCAAGTCATAGCAGAACTTGACACTTATTCGCTGCGAAACGCTTTAAAACAGGCTAATATAAACATGGAGCAAGCCAAACTTGAACTTCAAGACATACTGATAGGCCAAGGCTATGCCCCTAATGACTTTTCACGTGTACCCAAAGATATAATGCGGTTAGCAATGATAAAAAGTGGTTATGAACGGTGTAAAAACGACATAGAGAAGACAAAATATGATATAGCCAATACCCGTTTGCGTGCTCCATTTGCTGGTGTAGTGGCCAATGTGACAAGTAAGGCACACAATGTTTCTACATCTACCCCATTGTGCAGAATCATTAATACGACAAATATGGATGTAGAGTTTACCGTATTGGAAAACGAACTTCAGATGGTGCACACAGGCGAACGTGTCGTCATAACCCCCATAGATCCAAGACAAAAAGCTGTGAACGGAACTGTAACAGCCATAAACCCTCTTGTTGACGAGAATGGTATGATAAAGGTAACAGCAAGGGTAAGACACTGCGACTACTTATTAAGCGGCATGAATGTGGGTGTAAGTGTGCATCGAGTATTCAAGTCGCAAATTGTGGTACCTAAAACAGCATTGGTTCACCGTTCAAACCGTTTAGTAGTATTCACAGTAGACAATGGCAAGGCTGTTTGGCACTACGTACAAACAGGAGCAGAAAACATGAACGAATGTGTAGTGACCAAGGGATTAGAGCAAGGCATGGAGATAATTGTGAGCAACAATCAGAACCTATCACATGGCACAGAAGTAAAAATACACAATTAAGAAATCTTGAAATAGAAATATGAACATGGTAAAATATCTTCTGCAAAGACCTATTGCTGTAACCATGACATTTGTGGCTATCATGCTATTGGGTTTTGCCACATTCAATCAGTTACCAGTATCACTTCTACCCTCTATACCAATACCTGAAATTAATGTGCAAGCCACAGCCCCAGAACTGTCTGCCCAACAAATAGACAACGGCGTCGCCAAACCATTGCGCCGTCAGCTGATGCAAGTAGGAGGGTTAAAAGAGATAAAAAGCCAATCGCAAGATGGCATAAGCAATATCAAACTAAAATTTGATTATGAAACAGACATCAATCTGGCATTTATTGAAGTGAACGAAAAGATTGATGCCGTATCAGGCTTACTGCCTAAAAACGTATTACGACCCAAAGCCGTAAAAGCAAACGCCACTGACATACCCGTACTATATGTCAACATGACGCTAAAGGATACATCAGAGGCACACTTTTTACAAATGTGTGATGTTGCTCGGCATGTAGTGCAGCGACGAATTGAGCAGTTGCCAGAAGTAGCAATGACCGACATGACAGGGGTGCCACAAAAGACAATCATGCTGAAACCCGACCGCAGCAAGATGGAACAAGCAGGGGTAACTGATGCCGATTTGCGCAACGCACTGGTTAATAGCAATGTTAACCCAGGAACAATGACAGTACATGACGGATGTTACGAATACGACCTACATATAGGAAGCATCATAAGAACTACAGATGACGTACGCAATATATTTCTAAACAAAAATGGACGTATGTATCAGATTCAAGATTTCTGCGATGTAAGAATCACCGCCTCAACAACAATGGGTAAGGTACTGTTGAATGGGAAGAGGGCCATATCGCTGGCCGTCATAAAGCGTGGCAGTTCTAACATGGATGCCCTGAAATCAAAAGTGAAACAGACTCTTGAAACCTTTTCGAAAGCCTATCCAGAGATAGACTTTACTGTAAACAGGAACCAAACCGAACTACTTGATTACACCATTTCCTCGCTCAGTCAAAACTTTGTGCTGGCCTTTATTTTAATGTTTGTTGCAGCGCTACTATTCATGGGCGACATAAAAGCTCCTGTTATTGTAGGTATATGCATGATTGAGGCCATGATACTTACGTTTCTGTTCTTTTTCATATTCAATATCTCGCTCAACACCATTTCGTTGTCGGGCATGGTGCTCGTAGTAGGCATGATGATAGACAACGCATTAATTGTGACAGAAAACATCTCGCAACATTGCGAACGCGGTGAAACACTTATAGCCTCATGTGCTCGCGGTACTGCCGAGATGATAACACCAATGCTCAGTTCGTCGCTTACCACAGTTGTGGTGTTTGTACCCTTAATCTTCATAAGCGATATTTCAGGAGCGTTATTCTCTGATGAAGCTTATTCAATAACTTTTGGCCTACTCAGTTCATATATTGTAGCTGTATTCTTACTGCCAGTGGTATATTTATTAGTATCGCAAACCAAACTATTAAACCGCAAATGGAACAGCAACACAAGCAGCAAACTGAGCGGATGGATGTTAAAGACATACAATAATGGCATAAACAGAGTGTTTAAGCACAAGAAAATATGGCTATGTTTTGTGATAGCCACATTACCACTATGCGCCCTATTATTTACCTGTATACCCAAAGAACTGTTTCCTAAGCTTGAGCAGAATGATACAACCATAAAAATAGACTGGAACGAAAGCATTGAGACAACAGAAAACACCGCACGAACCCAAGCGAGCATCAAAGCAGCAAGCACAGCGGTTAAAGAATATGTGGCAGAAATTGGTCATCAAGGTTATATGCTAAACGACCACTCAATGATGTCACCTAACGAGTCGTTTGTATATCTGACAACCGATAGTCGCGAACAGATGCATAAAGCCCAAACAAGCATACAAAAATATATAAAAAGCAAGTGGCCTGAAGCACAAATCACATTTGAAACGCCCGACAACATCTTCAACAAAGTGTTTTCTTTGTCAGAACCAGACATCGTGGCCGAGGTAAGTCCCGACAACTTACAACAAGCAATAACAATAAATGACGTACAGCAATTAAACAAATCCATAACAAGTTGTACGGGGTTATCGCCAGTGACCATTGCCAAACAACAACAAATTACAATCAATGTCAACACACAGAAAGCAATGGTCTACGGCCTTAGCATAAACGATTTATCAAACAGTTTTCAACAAGTGTTTCAAGATGCTGAGGCCACCAATCTTAAATCGGCCCGCGAGAACATGCCTGTACTAATTGCTGGTGATGGTGGCACTATAAACAACTATTTAGAAAAAGCTATGGTGCCCATCAAAAGTGTAAATGGAGAGGCCGCTATGGTGCCCATTTCTGAATTTATCAGTACGAGCAGCACCGAAGGCTTCAAAACGATTGTGGCAGGGAAACACGATATATATATTCCTTATATCTTTGACAACGTTAACGACAAGCCTGCCTTAATAGACAATCTCAAGCGCGAATTTTCTGGCAACAAGCACAAGGGATGGAACATTGACTTCTCGGGCAAATATTTTACAAGCAAGGAAACAATACGCCAACTGATTTTCATTTTCTTCGTGTCACTGCTACTCATGTATTTTATACTTTGCGCACAGTTTGAAAGTTTCAAACAGCCATTAATTGTGCTACTTGAAATACCAATAGACACCTCTCTGGCACTGGCCACATTATGGGTTTGTGGCTATTCGCTCAACATTATGTCAGCCATAGGCATCATTGCTTCTTGCGGCATTGTTGTGAACGACTCGATACTAAAAATTGATGCCATAAACACGTTACGCGCCAAGGGAATGAATCTTACTGTAGCAGTGCATGAAGCAGGACACCGACGTCTGCGTGCCATCATTATGACCTCGCTTACGACCATTACTGGTATGATACCTTTTTTCCTATCATCCGACTTAGGGTCAGAACTGCAGCGTTCACTTGCCGTGGCCATGACATCAGCCATCTTTTTTGGCACATTGGTAAGCCTATTTATCATACCCCTTATATATTGCACCTTTATAAAAAGCAAGTAAATGAAAATGAAAAAGAAAATAATTACATACACATTTGCCATGCTCATAGCATTATATGCAATGCCATTGAGAGCACAGCAACCAAAAGAAGTTATGTCACTGCAGAAAGCGCTGGATATAGCCAACGCCTCATCAAAAGCCGTGGCACAATATCGCAATGAATATATGTCAAGCTACTGGACGTATGTAGCATATAAAGCCCAACAACTGCCACAGCTCACACTGAAACTTACGCCAATGACCTATTATCGGTACATCACCAACCGATACGACTCGGGCGAAGACCAAGATGTATATAGACAGCAACAAATGTTAAGCACAGGCGGTGGCTTGAGTATCACCCAAAAGTTACCTCTCACAGGAGGTACATTCTATATCAACTCAAGCCTTGACTACATGCGCAATTTTGGCAACTCACGCTCTACCCAGTACTCAAGTGTCCCCATAAGAATTGGCTATAACCAAACGCTCATTGGCTACAACCCATTTAAATGGGATAAACGAATTGAACCTCTTAAATATGAGAAAAGCCGAAAGCAGTTGGTATATAACATAAGTAGAGTATCAGAAGAGGTAACAAGTTTGTTTTTCAGCCTTGCTCTTGCTCAAAAAGAATATGAGATGGCGAAGAATAGCAAAACGATAGCCGATTCGCTTTTCACTGTGGGTAGTCAAAGATTCAAGATTGCATCAATTACCCAAGCCGATTTACTTACACTAAAACTTGACGCATTAAACGCCGGTAACACCTTAGAAAATGCACGCACAACACTCAACCGCGCTATGTCACAGTTGGCCATCTACTTACGTATGGAAAAGACAACCAGCATTGTGGCCGAGATGCCACATGAACCCATTCTTACACAAATAGATGTAAGCAAAGCGATAGAAATGGCACATCTCTACAACCCCAAATACGCCGAATTGCGCCAACGTAGGTTACAGTCGGAACAAAACTTGCAATATACCAAACGTTCGTCAGCTTTCAACGCACAAATTGATGCAAGTATAGGTTTCAATCAGGTAGCCGACAATTTTTCAGATGCCTACAAAAAACCGCTTCATCAAGAACTGGTGTCGGTATCAGTATCAATACCCCTTATAGACTGGGGCATCAGAAAAGGGAAGGTAAACAAAGCGAAAAGCGACTTAGCCCTAACTTTGACCGAGATAGAACAAGACGATTTAAAGATGAAAGAAGATATCGTGCTTGCCGTAAACGACTTTAACATACAAGGCAAGCTGATAAAAGCTGCCCATGAGGCACGAGATATTGCGTCAGTGGCATATCAGCAAATACAGCGTAGATTTATGATAGGCAAAACCGATGTAAACAGTTTGCTACTGGCCCGTAGTAGACAAGACGATGCCCAACGCAACTATATCACTGCCCTTCGCAACTACTGGACGGTTTATTACCACATACAGAGCCTTACGCTTTACAACTTTGAGCATAATATTTCACTGTATGACCATTTTAACTTTTAGTATCTTCATCTAAATATTATAAACGATGAACCAATTACAAAAGTACTCGGCCTTCACACTAATAGTAACATTTGTTTGTTTCTCACTTATAGGCATAGCCCTTTTGCCAAAACTTACGGTTAAGCAAGTTCCTGAAAACGACTTGCTTGAAATGACCGTTTCTTTTAATATGGGCAACATGTCGCCACGCGTTGTAGAAGACGAAGCTACAAGCAAAATAGAACAAGTGCTATCGCGCATTGAGGGAATTAAGTATGTAAACTCTGTATCAAACACAGGTAGCGGAATTGTGACGCTGGGTTTCATACACGGAACTAACATGGCCACTGCACGTCTTCAGGCTGCTACAGCCATCAGACAGGTTTGGGACAGATTGCCAACAGGCATTAGCTATCCACGCATCATGGTACGGCAGTCAGACAAGTTGGCATCGTCCCCCTTTCTACGTTATGCAATATGTGCTGACACATCAATTGTTGATATGCAACATGTGGTTGACGACAAAATAATATCGGAGTTAGGACAAATAAGCGGCATCAAAACAGTAAAACAAAACGAAACCGCAGAACGGGTGATGACAGCCGTATGCGACAGCCGACAGATGCAAGCAGCAGGCATAACTATGCAAGATATACAAGAGGCCATAACAAACTGTTCATACGTAAAACCACTGGGCATGGAAATGGTGAGCGATTTTGATGGCAAAAAGAAACTGATGCGTATAAACATGTCTGCAGACGGTGATAGAATTCTTAACCTGAGTAAAACAAAGATAAGGACTGCCAACGGACAATTGGTTTCGATAGACAGTTTTGTAAAAATTGCCGACTATGATGAAGAGCCTGTTAACATGGAAAGGATAAATGGTTTGAAGACTGTGTTTGTAGACATTACAGCCGAACATGATGCCAATCAGGTGATTATAGGCGAGAAAGTGAAGAAGATGATGAAAGCGATAGAAAAGTCGCTGCCCCATACCTTTGAAGTGCATCTTGAGAACGACAGTAGCAGTCAGTTAAGCCATGATTTACAGATAAACTATACGCGCAGCGCACTTACTGTGCTAATACTGATATTATTTACATTCATATCTACACGCAACAAAAAGTTGGCCATAGTGGTATTAACAAGCCTTATTATAAGCCTTTGTATAGCAGTAGGCATATATTATATTGCAGGTATTGAAATACATTTCTACACACTTGCTGGTATCACTATATCTCTCAACTTAATGATTGACAATGTGATCGTAATGGCTTACCACATTATCAGTCGTAATAATATCAAGGCGTTCATGCCAATGCTTGCCGCCACATTGACATCAATAGGAGCATTGTCTATCATCTTTTTTCTTGACTATGATCTAAAGTTAAATCTCGTTGACTTCTCAATGGCCATCATCATCAACCTTGTGTCGTCACTGTTTACAGCCACCTTCTTTGTACCCGCCTTAATGGAAAAAATGGGTGTGCAGAAACATGCATCAAGATACCATCAGGTTCAGAAATACCTACATAACGTGATGGCATTTAACAGCGTTTATGCTAAAGCAACAACTATATGCCTAACGCACCGAAAAGCGGTGTTTATCGTGACAGTGCTTACATTTGGCCTTCCTGTTTTTCTTCTGCCCATGTCTATTGATTGTCCCTCAAACTGGTGGGAAAAGCTATATAACCAAACGGTGGGAAGCAGTTATTATTGTGAGCAAATGCGCTCTACTGTAGACAAGATACTTGGAGGCACATTGCGCTTTTTTGTTGACAATGCAGGGCACAAGAAAAACATCAACACAGAAGCAGAAGAAACAGGCATTGGCATCAACGTGCATATAGGTGAGGGAGCCACACTTCAGCAAGTTAACAACATGATAAAACCCATGGAAGCCTTCCTCACAAGAGAGAAAGGTATACAACAATTTCATACCTATATAACAGGGCCTAACGATGGTAGTATTTGGGTCAGTTTCTCAAAAGAAGCTGTTGATAGAGGCATACCTGTGTCACTACACCATAAAATTGTAAAAGAGGCACTCACGATAGGCGGAGGCAGCTGGTCAGTGGGAGGCCCTGGGCAAATGGAGTTTTCAAACGATGCGCGAATGTCGGCAGGCGATATAGAGGTGTGGTTGCGAGGCTATAACTACGACCAGCTAAATAAATATGCCAATGAATTTCGTAATATGTTACTTAAGCACCCACGCATAAAAAGTGTCGTTATCAATTCGGCACGGCAAAAATGGAACGAAAAACAAGAGGAATTGTATCTTGATTTTGACAAACACAAACTAGCCAAGCAAGGCATTACTATTACAAAGGCGGTAGCAGCTCTACGCAACAGTTTCGGCAACGACAAGCAAAGCCTTTCTGTGTTGTTTGAGGGCAATGCTGTTACCCTCGTACTAAAACCATCATCCTCAGAACTCAACACCTGGGCATTTACTAATTTGCCTATACATGTAGATGGTAAAGTATTTAAGGTGAACGATGTAGCCAGCGTTGAAAAACGCCAGATAGCCGATGCTATCGTGAAAAACGACCAAGAGTATTTACTTTGTATACAATTTGACTATATAGGCGATTTGGTTATGGGCTATAAAATAATTGAACGCGACATCAAACAAATGCAAAGCAAGATGGTTATGGGCTACAGCATTAAACAGAAAACGTATAGTAGTATTAGAGAAGAACATGACGGATGGAAAAACATACTTTTACTTGGCGTCGTGATTGTCATCGTTTTTTTTATTACATCTATATTATTCAACTCTTTGCGTCAACCTTTTGCCATTTTATTGGTGATACCCTTATCGTTTATTGGTGTCTTTTTAGCTTTTGGTGCATTGAAACTAAACTTCGGTGAAGGAGGATTTGCCTCACTGGTGCTACTTGCTGGCATCAGCGTAAACTCAAACATCTACATCGTAAACGAATATAACAATATTAGGCGCATAAGACCAAAATTATCTGCCATCACGTCTTTCATAAAAGCATGGAACAGAAAAGTAACACCCATAATGCTAACAGTGTTATCAACAATCATAGGGTTCATTCCTTTTGTTATTGCGGGAGATAATGATTTCTGGTTGTCGCTGGCTGTTGGCACGATATCAGGTCTACTAACCTCTGTTGTTGGTTCGTTCATGTTCCTACCTTTATTATTATGTAGAAACCAACAGTCTCATTAATTTTGAAGACATTGCTTGCAGATATCAAATATTTTATCGAATTTTGCAAAGAGAGGATATTTTAACGATACGATTCATATTAAATATAAGAATACGACGAATAATTAAAAATGGAATCACTAAAAGAATTATACCGCATAGGCAAAGGCCCATCGAGCAGCCACACGATGGGGCCACAGAAAGCAGCACAAATTTTTGCCGCACACCATCACGATGCCAAAGCGTTTAAGGCAACACTATATGGCAGCTTGGCAGCTACGGGCAAGGGACATATGACCGATGTGGCCATTGAAGAAGTGCTGAAACCTATTGCCCCCATCAACATCGACTGGAAGCCGTCGGTGTTTCTGCCCTTCCACCCTAACGGCATGACCTTCAGCGCCTTTGACGAAGATGGACATGAGGTAGACAGCTGGACGGTGTATAGCGTGGGCGGTGGTGCGCTATCAGAAAGTGGCAACACGCGCTGGCTTACCGACACGAAAGATGTGTATAAAAAGAACACGCTGAAAGAGATACTGACATGGTGCGATAACCACGGCCGAAGCTACTGGGAATATGTAGACGAATGTGAGGAGAGCGACATCTGGGACTATCTGATGGAGGTATGGAAAGCCATGCAGGAGTCGGTAGAGCGTGGCCTCGACCATGAGGGAGCGTTGCCAGGTCCGCTGAACCTACCGCGCAAGGCATCGACCTACTTTGTAAAGGCGCAAGGCTATAAGCCGTCGCTGGCATCGCGTTGCTTGGTGTCGGCCTATGCACTGGCGGTGAGCGAGGAGAACGCGTCGGGCGGAACCATTGTTACGGCTCCCACCTGTGGGTCGTGTGGCGTGATGCCCGCCGTGCTGTACCACATGTCGCGCAGCCATGAGGTGAGCGACACCCGCATACTGCATGCCCTGGCCACGGCAGGTTTGTTTGGCAACATTGTGAAGAAAAATGCCTCTATATCAGGTGCTGAGGTGGGCTGCCAAGGCGAGGTGGGCGTGGCATGTGCCATGGCATCGGCTGCTGCTTGCCAACTGTTTGGCGGCACCCCATCGCAGATAGAATATGCGGCCGAGATGGGCTTGGAGCACCACTTAGGCATGACTTGCGACCCTGTATGCGGACTGGTTCAAATTCCGTGTATCGAGCGTAACGCCTTTGCTGCCACACGTGCATTGGATGCCAACCTGTATGCGGCGCTGTCGGACGGTAAACATCGCGTATCGTTCGACCGGGTGGTGAACGTGATGAAGCAGACGGGGCACGACCTGCCATCGCTGTATAAGGAGACGAGCGAAGGCGGTCTGGCCAAGGATTATGAATTTTAGTTTCGCATGTCTGCGACAGGCTGTCAATAGACGAGTTGACGAGTAGACAAGGAAACAAGTAGACAAGGAAAATTGCATATTTATACAGTTTGGTTGTATAAATATGCAATTTTGCTTTAACGGTTTTTAAACAAAGATTTGTGAATTTTCTTACAAATCAAAAGAAAACAAGCACGGTTTGCTTACACTTTTCAAAGTTGATACTTCTCATTTGAGAAAGCATGGGTTTCAGGTCGTGAAACCCTTGGTTTTAGACTGTGAAAGCCTTGGTTTCAGGATGTAAAACCAAGGCTTTCAGACTGTAATTTGATGGGTTTTAAAAACCACATACCATGCACCCGAAAAATGAATATTTATGCAGTTTTAGAATTTCACCTTTTTCTTTCCATTAACAAGATAAATGCCCTTGGGCAGAGGGGCAAGTTGGGTGCCCACGAAACGGCCGTCGAGGGTGTAGATGGGGGCATTCTGCTCTTGCATTGCGGGAGCCTCTACCCCACCGATGCCCGTAGCAACGTTATTGCAGAAGCGGAACGACACGGTGCCCGCCTCAGTATCTTCGTCGATATCGAGCAAGCCAGCGTCAATGGTTGACGGCTCGGTGCGCCACAGATAGTTGGGCAGGTTTTGCGATGTCATGAGGGTATGCACATTGCTGGTGCCTGGGAAGGGATCGCCCGCCATCGCACGACGATAGATAGACAGTTTCTCGTTCGACGTGCCCGAGGTGAGCGTAGCATAGTTGAGCAGCAAGCCATCGGCAGGCACCACGGTGACGCCTGGCTGACCAGCCACATTATTCAGCGGACGCATGGCCGAAAGCGTGGCCGGATTGGCATTGATATGATAAACCAAGAGGCCGTGACCTGAGAGATACTGGTTCCAGCCCTGCTTCTGTATATTTTCAAACAACAGATAGTCGGTATCGCTGGCACTGTTTTGAAGTTTATAGGCCTCGCCACCATTAGCATAGGTCTTCAGGGTGTAGGTGCCATCGGTATTGAGCAGCTGTGGAGTCTGCCATCCCATCACCTCGCGCTCCCAGGCGGTATAGGCCGTGGGATAATAGCTGTTGCGCACATACTCGCCGCCATCCATCAGGCTCCAATACTCCATGCACTGGTTATTGATATTGGCCGACGGCACCGTGGCATAAAGGTCGGGCAAGCCTAAGGTATGTGAAAACTCGTGACAGAACACGCCCACGCCCGCTATTTGTGGCACCGAGAAAGTACCATTTGAGGCAGGATTGACGGTTTTGAGCTGTTTCTCATTGGCATTAAGTTCGTGCACGATCATGTTCAGATTGACATTTTTGCCATTGAATTCGCCCACATTGCGGAAGCTCATCTTCGCCCAAAGGGCATCGTTCATAGCGCCATTGTTTTGGCCAAAGCCCGCATAGATGATAGAAACGAGGTCGATGGTACCATCGTTGTCGGAGTCGAGGGCGGGGTCGGCAAAACTCTGTAACTTGGCGGCCTCGGCACAGGCATCTTTCACAAACTGCGTATAGTTGATATCTTTACTATCGCCATTATCGGCTCCATAATATTTCAACGAATTGGGCAAGGTGACGGGGCCCACCACCTTAAAATTAGGCACAAACTGACCGTTGCTCATATCAGAGAAATACTGCTTCACGCTGCTATAGTTGCGAGCCTCGCCACAACCCAGGTCAGAGGGGGTGCCGCCATTCAAAAACTGCTCGAAAGAGGCTTTGGGGTCGGCCATGTGGAACACGGTATCGGTGAACTGCGCCAAGATAACCAGCGCCGTGGGCGACCCTTTATGCGGAAAACATTTAGATGTAACGGTGGCACGAGCCTTTGACAGGCGGTGTGAAGCCTCTTTCAGAAAGAGGGGTTTCAAGGGAGCCTGTGCCTTTACCAACTGCTGCTCGGCGGTAGAACGTTGCTGCGCCTCATGCGCCAACTGGCGGGTGGGCTGCAAGAGCCCTTGCTGGTTGATGCTGGAGATGAAGAACGACTGGTTAACGTGCGAGAGCATAACGCCATCGAGGGTGGTATACCAGCTGTACGACTCGTCTCCATGCAACACCACCATGAGCGTGGAGCCATCGGCCTGGCGTACGGCGAATGGCGTTTGGTTAGCCTTGGCAGCATGTGCGGTCGAAACCGAGAAGCACAGCGCCATAAGGAAGAGGATGATTTGTTTCATATTGGTTTTTATCTTTTTAATTTTTGTTTTTGCGTAATGTGGTTTTAGAGGGTAGCAACTTGTAACTTGTTCGTTCGTCTACTCGTCAACTTTAAGAAAATACTGCCCTTTACCCTTGGTACGCCATCCGAAAGAAATGGCATGGGCGGGACAATGGTGGTAGCAGCTGAAACAGGTGAGGCAACGACCATTATGTTGCCACTGGGGCAAATGGCCTGGCTGAGCCACGATATCATGAACAGGACAAAGGGTGGCACAACGGCCACAACGGAGGCAGCGGTCGGGGTCGACACGGAAAGGGGTATCGGTGATGAGCCACTTCACAAACACCGAGCCGATAAACCTACTGTTGATGCGGGGCCAGCGACCTATGTCGAGGGGCGAGGCGATGGGGCGATGCTGCACAATGTCGGCAATGATACCTTGCAGACGCTGCTTAGAAGTCGCAATCTTCTCTTTCTCACGTTGTGGCGTGTCGACATCCATAAACGGCATGCCCACATACGACTCGGGCATAAGCAGTGAGCCTACGGCATGTAGGGGGATAGAGCGTTGCCATAAATCGTTACGGAAGATGTCGATGGCTTCGCCCACGGTGTCGCCAGCCGTGCAGAGGGCAAAGACATAATGCTGAGAAAGGTTTTCGACAACAAGACGCGAGATAAAGCGGCGCACGATGAGCGGTGGTCGCCAGCCGTGCACAGGAAAGCAAAAGCCCAGAAGTTCGCCCTCAGTCAGCGTAATGTTGACGGGGTGAGTGTCGTCGGTTATCGGCACAAGTTGTTCGCCGGTAGCCTGACTAATCTGACGAGCTGCCCACAAGGTGTTGCCCGTTGCCGAAAAGTAGAATATCATGGCACAAAATTACAAAAACAATTTGGGCTGAACAAATAGTGAATGTAACAAAATGGATATCAGAAACAACAAGAAACAAAAGTAAGTATATTTTTTAGACGCACTAAATATTTCGTAAAAAATATACTGATTGAGAAATATTGTATGAAAGAAAGGTTGATATACAAGTAAATAACATAAGCATAAAAAGGGCATTATGCTAATAAATACAAAATAACTTGCTTAATAAATAGAAAAAGATTACATTTGCAAATAAACAAAAACAAAAATGCCTATGCCTAAGATATATGAATATTTCGGTTTTATCTTCCTTTTCTATTCTAATGAACATGAACCAATACATGTTCATGTGAATAAAGATGGGCACGAAGCAATCTTTGAAATAATAATGGAAAACGGAAAACTTATACACTTGCGTAGGCGCACATCGAACAAGGTTCCACCTTTAAGTGACAAAGATGCTGCCATAGCAGAAGCTTTTGTAAACAAGTATTATAAAAACATAGTGGAGAAATGGGTTAACTTCTTCATCTTCAAGAAAAGAATTCGCTCCACAAAAATAACGAAAAGAATATGAACATTACTATTTCATCAGCAAAATATGTGGCTCCGCTTAGCGTATGTCTTACATTTTCAGACAATACGACAAAGACAATTGATGTAGGTGCTTTCATTCGTAAGCATCCACATCCCCAATACAACTCATATCTTGATGAAAAGAAATTTAAGAAATTCAAACTTGAGTTGGGAAATATTGTTTGGGGTAAAAATTGGGATTTGATATTCCCACTTGAATGTCTCTACGAGGGTACTTGCGAATAGGGATACATAAGAAACAACAATTATACAACAAAAGAACAACAGGAACAACGTGGAGGGAGCTAATAAGAAGCTACCAACGAGTTGTTCTTGTTGTTCTTTTGTTGTTTTTAGTTGTATATAAAACGTTTCTTGTTGTATATATAAAAACGATATTTGCTATATGTAAAAACGTTATTTGCTATTGATAAACTGGCGCGAGGTGCGGTGCAACAGCCAAAAGGCGAGCAGACCATACAGGATGGCCTGTATCCACAGAGCCTTACACTCGTAGGCAATGTCGGCAATGAGGGCGCCCATCGTGTTCATCTTCACAAAGCCCTGGATACCAAAGGTAGAGGGGAAGAGACAACCAAAGGCTCGCCAGAAGGGCGGAATGTTGCTTTGCGGCCACGACACGCCACTGAGGAAGAGGAACGCCACAGAGGTGAACACCACCATGATCATAACATCTTCGCGCTGACGCAACAGGCAAGCCACGGTCATAGCAAAGAAGATGCAAGCCAACAGGTAAGGCAAGACAAAGATGAAGAAGCTGCCCGGCTGAAGAATTTGCACAAAATGGAACATCATGGGGATGGCCAGCAACACATAGGCCGACACCACAGCATATATCAGCAAAAAGCACAACGTGCGACCGGTGAAGACCGACAGCAACGGATGACGATGCTGCAAGATGGGCTGTGCGGCCGTGGGTATGAGGTAGCCACGCTCGCGACGGGTGCTATACATCATGCCGATGCCTAACAACAACGTTTGCTGAATGATGAGCATGAGCACACCTGGCAAGATAAAGTTGCCGTAGCCACCTGTGGGGTTGAACATGGGCACCTCTTCATACTTGAGGGGCTGCGTAGCAATTTCGTTCTCACGATTGGTGTAGTTGCCCGACAGTTTCACCTGTACCTCGCTGCCCATGAGCGATGCCACTGCCGTGGCCGAACTATACACTGCCTTATAGGCCAGCATGAGGCTCATATCGCAATACACGCTAACGGTGGTTTGCTCCATACGGTTCAGGCGCTTAGCCATATCTTCGGGCAGATAGATAATGCCGTTTACCTCTTGTTTGGCCATGAGACGACGTGCCTCGTCAATGCTGGTGCAGAAATAGGCCACACGCACATCGGGCGAGGCATCGTAGCGGCGCACAAACTCGCGACTGGTAGACGAGTGGGATGCGTCGACCACAGCCACAGGCACCTCGCGCACCACCTCGTTGTTATATATCCACGAATAAAGCAACGGATAAAACAAGGGCACAACGGCCACGAAGAGAAACACGCCCTCGTCGCGGACAATGGCTCTGGCCTCGGCCGCCACCACGGTTAATATATCGGACAGAAACGTCTTAACTTGTGATAAGATATTCATGTGCAAAACTTACGGTAGATAAACATATGTGCTGTATGCCTTGCGGATGCTTCGCGCCACCAGCAAGGGCAACAATGCGAAGACGACGAGCGCCAAGATGTTGGCCCAATCGTATATCAGGGCATTGCCGTTAAACACACAGGTTTGGTATATACGGAAATAATGGCGTAAGGGAAACAGGTTGGACAACACTTCGAGCGGTGCATCCATAGCAAAGGTAGGAAACGCGGTGCCCACCATCGAATAGCTAAGTACGCCCCACAACGAGCACATGCTCATTGACATGCGCAACGAGGGGAACAAGCCAAACATGAAGATGGCAAAGCCCATTGAACCCATAACGCTAAGCACGGTCAACAGGGCAATGACGCCCACCCCACCCTCGTGCGGGAAATGCAACACCTTATATATATATAATAGGTATAGGCTGAAGATGGCGAGATGCACCAACAAGTGTGGCAACGCCTTACCTGCGATGGCTACCCAACCTTTGCCACCAGCTATCTTGATAAGCTGGCGCGAGGTGTTTTGCTTTAGCTCCATACCAAAGGCGTAGGCCGTGATGAGGAAGACGAAAAGCAACAAACAGCCAGGCACCAACATGGTGCTGAGATAGACATTATAATTGACCCAAGGATTGGCCACCGTGTGAAGGTCGATCTTGATGGGCTGCAGAAACGTGCCTATCTGAGCATCAGTAAGACCCTTGGCCTTAAGGGTGGCCGATCCTACCGCTGCCGACCCCAAGGTAGAAATGGTTTTGAGGTCGCGAAAGAGCAGTGAGCCCGCCGTGAGCGAGGTGTAAGAATAATAGAACGAGATGGTGGGCTGACGTGACGACAGCAACGCATCGGTGGTTCCTTTAGGATAATAGAGGAAAGCATAGATGGTGCCCTGCTGCATAGCCTTGCGCGCCTCTTCAACATTAGGATAGCGCGCCACGATGTGCGTGGTTTGAAAGGCGTCGAGCGAGCGGGTGAGCTTTCGGGTGAAAGAAGTGTTGTCAAGGTCGACCACGCCTACAGACATCTCTTCAGGCTGCCCCTCATCCATCAACGATGTGAAAAGCACCGTGACGAGGATGGGAAACACCACCATACCGAGCACATAGACAGGATTGGCTATGAGGCGTCGGCACTCGCGTTTAGCAATGAAGAGGATGCGTGAAAAACTATTCGACATGATAAATAATGATTATTTCTTGATGATGAGCGACATACCAGGACGCAAGCCCTCGAAGGGTTTGATAGGACGCGCCTTCACCTCGAAGGTCTTAAGGTCATACTGTCCGTTGGCCTTGGTGGCCTTCCAGGTAGCATACGAGCCCTGGTCTTTAATATAGTAGACCTTCATCTTGATATCTTTGTTGAAAGCGGGCACGAAAGCAGTGATGGTGCTGCCCACCTGCATGCCGTTGAGCTGATCTTCGCGCACGTTGAAGGTGCCCCACATATCGTCGAGGATAGAAATATTCATGATGGGTGAGCCAGTACCAATAAGTTCGCCTACCTTGGGGAACACGTCGCTCACCTCGCCCTCTTTCTGGGCTATCTGCATGGTCTCGTTGATGTATGAGTTTACCTCTTGCACAGCACCCTTAGCACGGTTTACCTGTGCGGCGGCAGCCAACTTTTCTTCGCGGCGTGCACCATTTACAGCCATGTCATATTGGCTTTTGGCGGCCTTTACCTGTGCCTCGAGGGCTTTATAATTGGCGAAAGCCTCATCGCGTTTCTGTGCCGACATGACGCCCTCGTCGTAGAGACGCTGCACACGGTTGTACGACTTTTGCGCGATTTCTAAGCCAGCCTTGGCCTGTTGCAAGAGAGCAAAGGCACCGTTTATTTGCTCGCGGCGGGCACCATTGTTAGCCATCTGGTCCATGGCCGTGGCGGCACTTTCGGCCGACTGTGCCTGTGCCAACTTGGCTTTTACATCGGGGGCGTCGAGGATAGCCAAGGTGTCGCCCACCTTTACATAGTCGCCTTCTTTGACGCGCAACTCTAACACACGTCCGGGCACCTTGCTTGACACGCGGTATTCAGATACCTCAACGTATCCTTGTATCACTTCGGGTTCGCTCTTGAAGGCAAGTGTTCCAATCAGGCCGATGGCAACAATGGCCAAGGTAAAGACGGCCACCATCAGCAAAATTCTTTTATGTACTAATGCTTTTTCTGTCATAACTTTTTTCTTGTAGCATTGTTATTGTAATGTTCCAAGTGCCTTCTTTAAGTTCACCTGGCTTAATTTCAAATCTATCTCTGCGTCGATCTTCTGCGACTGGGCTTGAAGCCATGCGGTTTGCGCCTCCATCACATCGGTAGAGGGGATAACGCCCTCTTTGAAACCAAGGTTGGCACAACGAAGGTTCTCGTTGGCCTTGTCGACATTGATGGTGGCCATCTGCAACTTGCGGCTGGCCTCGATGGTTTTAAAACGGCTTTGGTTTACCTGCAACTCTACCTTCTCGCGTATCTCGTTCAGCTCGAGCTGGGCGATGCAGGTGGCAGCCTTGCTGGCCTTTACTTTATATTCGCCCTCAAACCAGTTCCATACAGGCACGCGCACCACGACGCCCACATTCCATACGCCCGCAAACTTGCGCTCGAAGCCGTTATAGAGGTTGGGGTTGGTCATTGAATAGCCACCCGACAGCAACACTTGAGGCAGGAAGGCGGCACGCACCAAACGGGTGGTTTGCTTTGACAAGTCGACGGCGTTTTGAAGCATCATCAGCTCGGGACGGTTCTCAAGAGCCGACTCTACCGACACGCTATCAGCCGTCTGCTCGATGGGTAGCATCTCGTTATTCTCGTCGGCAAGCTGGATATCGGCATCTAAAGGCAAGCCACACAACTGGCACAGATACATCTTGGCCAGCGACAAGCCATTGTCAACCTGGGTGAGGGTCATCTCAGCTTCGTTCACCTTCACATCGACCTTCAATCCATCGGCACGAGTGGCCACGCCTTCGGCTATCATCTTATTAACATCGCCACTGAGCTGCTTGACAAGATCGCGGAAGCTGGTGGCAAGACGTTGCTTGTGACGAAGCGATACCACCATCCAGTAGGCCTGATCGGTATCGTAAAGGGTGGCCTGACGTTTGGCATTAAAATCGTTGTTCACCATCTGTTCAGTGATGGCAGCCATACGGTTGGCAGCTGTGATGGCCCCACCCATATACAAGGGCTGGGTGATAACGGCCTGAGCCATAAACATGTTGCGGGTGTCGGTATCGAGGGCCTTCACCACACGCTGGCCCACATGGTTGAGGGCATCGCCAACAGATGTACCCATTTTGTTGAGCACGCCACCAATGTTTTGTGCCTGCTGCGGGGTGAGCACACCATCTTGCGTAAGCTTGGTGATGGTAGTGGAAATGTCGCTACCTAAGCTGCTGCCCAAAGTGGTGCCAATAGAATTGAGTGTTGACTTTTGTTCGTTGTTAAGCAACGATATCTCCTTGCTGGTGAACATATATCCACCCAACACGTTGAGTTTAGGCAGATACTGCGTCTTGGCTGCCTTGACGGCATAATGTGCCGCCTGCTGCTTATATTGCGTGATGCCAAGCTGCTTATTGTTACGCATGGCTAACGCACGGCAACTGTCAAGGCTCAACACCTGTTGAGCGACAGCTGGCACGCCACATGCCATCAGCAGGAAAAGAAGAATATTCTTTTTCATTTGATGAAACAATATATCAATACAAATAAAATGTTAATCGAAATTAAAGTTGCGAGAACCAATCATATTGCCATCGGCAAAGATGCTGACGTTATAGGAACCGCCCACCAAGGCCTGAGTAACAGGCCAATAGGTAACGATGGTAGTTTCTTTACCTGTATACTCAATGGTTTTCTTCATAGAGCAATGCAAGTTGCGGTTCTCATAGGCGAACGAGCCATCATTGCCCAGCACTGAACCCGTAGGACTGGTAATACGCACATAGAAGGTCTTCATACCGCTCTGTGCCGTTACGTTCTTAGCAATGGTGAATGTTACTTGCACAGTCTTACACTTCTTGGTCTTATCGGTGTCTTTGTTGCGCTTGTTCTTCAACGACATGCGTATGCCTGTAGCGTCGAGCTGGGCAGCAATGGCCACCTTCTCTGACAAAGAAGCACGCTCGGTGTTCAAACCCTGTATCTCGCGGGTAGCAGCCTCATACTGACCACGCACACGGTTGTTCTCGTTTTTCAAATTTTGATTGAGACGGTTCAGCGAGTCGATCTCGATGATGTAGCTGCGCAATACCGAACGCACAGTGGCCAACTCTTTCTTCAAGCGGGCAATCTCGCGAGCATCGGAACTTTTTACCTGCTTCAGTTCTTCGAGCAAACGCTGGGTTTTTTCTTGTTCGGCAGTGAGCTGAGCCACAATCGAGTCGTTAGTGATCTGCGTCTTCATCTCACTGTATTGATTGGCAAACTGCTGGTATTCGTTTTCCATTTCTTTCTTGTCCATCTCGGCAAGCTCTTGCATGGCCTTGTTTTCCTGCTTTTGTTTGTCAAGACGTATCGCCAAAAAGGCGATGCCACCAATGAGCAACAGCCCAATGATGATAACCGGAATTAAAACTTTCTTATTCATTTTTTGTGTATCCTTTTGTTGTTATTTAATTATCTACAGTTTGTTATTATCTCTATGCATGTCAAAGACATGTGCTATCACAATTAACATATATAAAACTGTGCAAAGATAAGGGTTTTATCTTAATTCTGCAAAGCAAGGGTAACGCTATTTCTTTATATTTATTAAAATTGATATTTTTAAAGAAAAAAAGAATAATATTGCCAGCGTTTTATTATCTTTGCACTGACAAGATGCGGGCATCTCGTCATAGAAGGCTACTACATTTATAAACAATTTGCACCTATTTTATTTACATGAAAGGAATGATAAAAAAGATATTTCTCTTCTATAAAGAAGGGTTTGCTGCGATGACCGTAGGGCGCACGCTATGGGCGGTGATTGTGATAAAACTTATTATCATCTTCCTCATTCTGAAAGTGTTCTTCTTTCCAAACTTTATCAAACAACGCGCCACTGAAGGACATGAAGCCGACTATGTAGGAACGCAACTAACAGAAAGAAACGAACAAAACAAATAATAAAAAAACACTAACATCATGCACAACCTACTATTAACAATTGACCCCACAGCCATCGACTGGTCGAGGGCGCAATTTGCCCTTACCGCCATCTACCACTGGCTGTTTGTGCCCCTAACACTGGGGTTGGCCCTTATTATGGCCATTATGGAAACTTGCTATTATAAAACGCGCGACGTGTTTTGGCGCGACACCGCAAAATTTTGGCAGCGCCTGTTCGGCGTCAACTTTGCCATGGGTGTGGCTACGGGCATTATCCTTGAATTTGAGTTTGGCACCAACTGGAGCAACTACTCATGGTTTGTGGGCGACATCTTTGGCGCACCACTGGCCATCGAAGGCATTGTGGCCTTCTTTATGGAAAGCACCTTTGTGGCCGTGATGTTCTTCGGATGGAAGAAAGTGTCGGCAGGATTTCATCTGGCCGCAACATGGCTCACAGGGCTGGGCGCCACCATCTCGGCATGGTGGATATTGGTGGCCAACGCCTGGATGCAACATCCTGTGGGATGTGCCTTCAACCCCGACACCGTGCGCAACGAAATGGTGAGCTTTGCCGATGTGGCCCTCTCGCCTTTTGCTGTTGATAAATTTTTTCACACGGTAATCTCGTCATGGATAGTGGGCGCCGCATTTGTGGTGGCTGTAAGCTGCTGGTATCTATTGCGTAAACGTGAGCAACGGTTATCTATCGTGAGCATCAAAATTGCCAGCATCGTGGGCATCGTGGCCTCAGTATTGGCGATGGCTACGGGTGACAGTTCGGCCGTACAGGTGGCCGACAAACAGCCTATGAAGTTGGCGGCCATGGAAGCACTGTATAACGGTGGCGAAAGTGTAGGGCTGACGGCCTTTGCTGCCATCAACCCCTTCAAGCAGCCCAACTATGCGGCAGGCGAAGAGCATGCACTGCACATCAGTATTCCGAATGGTTTGTCGATACTGGCTACGCACAGCACCGATGGTTATGTGCCTGGCATTAACGACATTATAAATGGTTACACAAAAGCCGATGGCACACAGGTGGCTCCGCTGAAAGAACGTATAGCAAACGGTAAGATTGCCATTCAAGCACTGGCACAATATCGTAAGCTGAAGGCACAGCCTGATGCTAATATCAACGCGCTGAACGAAGCTAAGGCGAAGATAGAGGCGCATATGGCCGACTTTGGCTATGGATACCTAAACAGCGAGGCCGATATCGTGCCTTATATCCCGCTATGCTTCTATGCGTTTCGTGTGATGGTGGGCGTGGGCACTTTGCTGTTGCTCTTCTTCCTCTTGGCTGGACATATTGCTTTCCGCTGCGATATCAGCAATAAACGTTGGCTGCACTGGGCTGCCATCGCTATGCTGCCCTTGGCGTATATTGCCAGCGAAGCGGGATGGATTGTGGCCGAGATGGGACGTCAGCCATGGGCCATACAAGATATGCTGCCACTGAACGCTGCGGTGTCGGATATCGGAGCGGGCTCAGTGGCCACCACTTTCTTCATTTTCCTCGCTCTCTTCACCACTCTTCTCATTGTTGAAATCAGCATCTTGTGCAAACAAATTAAGAGAGGGCCTGAATGGAAGAAGGAGTGAAATCTTTCGCCTCACTCATTATGAATTATGTATTATGAATTATAAATTATGAATTAATAAAAATATGGACTATATATCTCTGCAACATTACTGGTGGTTCATCGTTTCATTGCTTGGAGCCCTGCTGGTATTTTTAATGTTCGTACAAGGAGCCAACTCGTTGGTTTTCAGTTTAGGCGCTACGCCAGAAGAGCGTCGGGTTGTGATTAACAGTACGGGCCGAAAATGGGAAATAACCTTTACCACACTAGTTACCTTTGGCGGAGCCTTCTTCGCCTCGTTTCCACTATTTTACAGCACCAGCTTCGGCGGTGCTTACTGGCTGTGGATGATTATCTTGTTCTCATTCGTGGTACAAGCTGTAAGCTATGAGTTTCAAAACAAACTGGGCAACGTGCTGGGCACACGCACCTTTCAGTGGATGCTGGTGCTGAACGGCATTGTAGGCCCACTGCTGCTGGGCGGTGCCGTAGCCACCTTTTTCAATGGTTCAAACTTTGTTATTGACAAAGAAAACCTGACTTCGCTGCAACCCATCATCAGCCATTGGGCAAACGGTAGCTATGGTCTCGACGCACTACTCGACCCCTGGAACCTGGTGTTTGGCATGGCGGTATTCTTCTTGGCACGCATCCTTGGCACACTATATATCATTAACAATGTAGACGATGAAAACATACGGTGCCGAGCATCAGTGCGCCTTGTGGGATGCACAGTGGTGTTCTTGGTGTTGTTCCTCGCGTTTCTTGTACGCACACTGCTGAAAGAGGGTTATGCCGTTGATGCCACTACTGGCCTTATCGTGATGGAACCGATGAAGTATCTGCACAATCTTCTTACCATGTGGCCCTTGCTGATGGGCTTTGCTCTGGGCGTGGTATTGCTGCTTTATGGCATCATACGCACCGTAGTAAGTAAGAGTTACATCAAAGGCATTTGGCCTGCAGGCATTGGCGTGGTCTTGGCCGTCTTGTCCCTGCTGCTGTGTGCTGGATGGAATGGCACAGCCTACTATCCTTCAAACGTCGACCTACAAAGTTCGCTAACCATCGCCAACAGTTGCAGCAGCGAATTTACGCTTCGCACCATGTTCTACGTTTCGCTTCTTGTTCCTTTCGTGGTAGCCTATATCGCCTACGCTTGGTATGCCATGGATAAGAAGAAATTGACGAAGGAGGAAATAGCCGAAGAGGAAGCCTATTAAAATAAAGATTATGCTTGATTGGGCTAAACGCAAGGCAATAACAGAAATACGAGAAATAAAAAAGCCAGTAATAAGTGGTATAACAAAATGTTATAAACCTACTTATTACTGGCTTTATTATGTAAATAGCTATCTATAATTATATCATTACACTTCAGCGTTTTGGTAAAGATAGCGTTTGATGCTCTTCTTCGGTGTCTTTTCAAACTCTTCTTCCTGAATACGGATGGCCGACAGTTTGCAGTAAGCGGGCATTACAGCGTTCAGCTCCTGACGGTTCTGCTCCATCACTTCCTGAAGATCGTCGTTGGTAAGGTTCATGGTTTTTGCCTCGTCATAATCGGGATGCACAAGGCCTACCAACTTATCTCCCTTCTGAATAACGACACTCTCGCTGACCATTGCCATTGAGTTGAGTTTATCTTCTATTTCTTCGGGATAGATATTCTGTCCGTTGGCGCCCAACAGCATATTCTTTGAACGGCCCTTGATAAACACGTTGCCATTAGCATCCATGGTGCCAAGGTCGCCAGTGTGATACCAACCTTCAGCATCGAGCGTGGTGCGGGTGGCCTCCTCGTTCTTATAGTAGCCCAACATTACGTTCATACCACGCGCCAAGATTTCGCCCGGCACATTCTCGGGATCAGGACTATCAATCTTCACCTCCATATTTACCACAGCCTTGCCACATGAACCAGGCACAAACTCGGTGTAGTCGGCATAGCAAATGATGGGAGCACACTCGGTAGCGCCATAGCCTACGGTGTAGGGGAACCCTATTTGCTGCAAGAACTGCTCTACCTCTTGGTTAAAGGCAGCACCTCCAACAATAATCTCATAGAATTTTCCGCCAAAGGCGTTCTTCACTTGCTCGCATATCTTATGGTTTACCTTGCGGTTCACCACAGGCATATTAAGCAGCAAGCGCATACGGTTGTTCTGTATCTTGGGGAATACTTTCTTGCGGATAATCTTCTCTATCACCAATGGCACAGCAATAATGATCGCGGGCTGAACCTCGGCAAAAGCCTGAGCAATGATAGCTGGGCTGGGCACACGGGTGAGGTAGAACACATGGCAACCGTACAAGAATTCGAACAAGAACTCGAACGACATGCCATACATATGTGCCATGGGCAAGATGCTGATAACACTGGCGCCGCGCTGTACCTTGCTGCCCATCACCTTCATGGCAAAGTCGTAGTTGCTCCACAAGGCACGATAAGGTATCATCACACCTTTTGAGAAGCCCGTTGTGCCACTGGTATAGTTGATGAGCGCTAAGTCGTTCATATTATTTTCGCGACGATAGTGCACATGTTCTTTGCGGAAATACTTAGGGAATTTCTTTCCAAACAATTCGTTCAGATGCTCACGTGCATACGTCAGTTTATCAGTACGCGACACCACCAACGAATAGTCGGGAATGTATATAATGCCTTCAAGGTGGGGCATCTTTGTAGCATCAATCACAGTGGCCACCACATCGCCCACAAACAGCAGTTTTGCCTCGCTGTGGTTTACGATGTTATGAATTTGGTCAGCGGTAAACTCGTGCAGAATAGGCACTGCCACGGCACCATAGGTAAGCGTTGCCAAGAAAGCTACAGCCCAACAGGCACTATTGCGTCCGCACAGAGCAATTTTGTCTCCTGGTTGCACTCCACTGTTTTCAAACATGATGTGCAGCTTCTCAATTTTTCTTGCTACATCATGATACTGCAGGGTAGCGCCTTTAAAGTCGGTGAGGGCATCGCTATCCCAATTACTGATGATGCTCTTTTCTATGAGCTCGTTGAAACTCTGAATTTCCATCTCTTTATCGTCTTGTGCCTATGCGCTTGCTCTTCGAACACGAGAATGTCTTGAAAGGGAGACAAGGTTGCAAGTGCAGCAGCTGTTTTTTCTTATTCGTACATAGTTATTTAGCAGATATCAAGGCAAATTATTGACATATCCCTATTGGTTGTCGTTATGTCTATTTTCCCTTTTTCTGTTTTATAAACACTGCTTGGTGTTATTTTCGGCAAACAGTGTTATACATCATATATATCAAACAAAGATACGTCTTTAGTGAGAATATCAAACAAAGCCGACCCTGTGGTGAGACTATCAAACGATATCTTTATACAGATAACGCTTAATGCTCTTCTTCGGTGTTTTTACAAACTCTTCTGGATGCAGACGAATTTCAGATATCTTACAGAACGGAGGCAACATAGCGTTCAGTTGCAAACGATTTTGCTCCATAATGTTATTCAAATCTTCGTCGTTAAAGCCCATTTGCTGTGCTTCATCCACATCAGGATAAACCAGCCCTATGAGTTGTTCACCTTTCTGAACAATCAAGCTTTCGTTCACCATAGCCAGCGAGTTGAGTTTATCTTCAATCTCCTCAGGGTAAACATTTTGTCCGTTCGATCCCAACAACATATTTTTAATACGTCCGCGAATATACAGATGGCCATCAGCCGACATTGTGCCGAGGTCGCCAGTATGATACCATCCATCTTCGTCGAGCACTTCACGCGTAGCTACTTCGTTTTTATAATAGCCCAGCATCGTGTTCAAGCCGCGAGCCATAATTTCGCCAGGCACGTTTTCAGGATCATTGCTGGCAATCTTAACCTCCATGTGGTCGACCACGGTACCGCAAGAGCCAGGCAAATATTGGTCACGGTTACTGAAAGATATCAGCGGAGCCGTTTCAGTGGCGCCATAGCCTACCGTGATGGGGAAGTCGATGCTGTTCAAGAACTGCTCTACCTCTTTGTTCAGTGCAGCTCCGCCTGTGATAATTTCAAACATATTACCACCAAACACGCCAGCCACCATATCGCGCAGCTTTTGCTTGATTTTTTTATTGATAAGCGGCATATTCATGAGCAAGCGCACCCTATTGTTTTGTGTATAGGTAAACACCTTCTTGCGCACAATTTTCTCTATTATCAATGGCACAGCAACAATAAGCGAGGGTTTAATCTCGGCAAAGGCCTGTGCGATAAGTGAAGGAGAGGGCAGACGTGTAAGAAAGAAGAGATGGTTGCCGTTAGTAAAACCAAACATAAACTCAACCATCATGCCATACATGTGTGCCATGGGCAAGATGCTAACAATATTGGTGCCCTTCTTAACGTGTGGAGAAAGTTTGTTCAATACATAATCGAGGTTGCCCCACAGTGCTCGATAAGGCAACATCACACCTTTTGAAAAGCCTGTGGTGCCGCTGGTATAATTGATGATGGCCAACTCGTCGGGGCTTTGCTCACGATAATAGTGCACATGCTCCTTTCTGAAATATTTGGGATAGCGTTTACCAAATATTTCATTCAGATGTTCACGCGCATACGTCAACGTTTCAGAACGCGACACCAACAAAGAAAAATCAGGAAGATACACCACACCCTCCAGTGCTGGCATCTCGTCAGCATTGATAGTAGTGGCCACCACATCGCCTACAAACAACAGTTTGGCGTCGCTGTGGTTTACAATATTATATATTTGTTCTGGGGTAAACTCGTGCTGTACAGGCACTGCTACAGCGCCATAGGTAAGTACAGCTAAGAAAGCCACCGCCCAGTGACTGCTATTACGTCCGCATAAAGCAATTTTATCACCCACCTTTACTCCGCTGTTCTCAAACACGATATGCAGCTTTTCAATTTTTCGTGCCACATCATGAAATTGTAACGTAGCACCTTTAAAGTCGGTGAGGGAGTCTTGCTCCCAATTGGCTATAATGCTTTTTTCTATATAAGAATTGAAACTTGGTATTTGTTCCATTGCACATTCATCAAAATTCTGTGCAAAGATACGATGTTTGCTGCGCATTTCCAAAAGTTTTGTGCAATATTTTCTTTTCTATTGCATAATTAGTGGAAATAGAGATACAAAAGAGGGCAAAAACTCCAATAAGCGTAAAGTTTTTGCCCCATTTCAGTTTTATAATTATGGTTATATTATCTAAATAGACATGTATATATTGTTAAATATTTATTACATATATCATACGACTGCTTAGTTATTTATTACATATATCATATGACTGCTCAGTTATTTACTAAACACATCATCTGTCAGCCCCCAATAATCCTACTCGTAGGTCATCGTCTTGGCGGGATGAATGTGTGAGATGAGGAAGCTGGGGCCAATCAGTACCAACAAGCTAATAAGCAAGGTGCCAATATTAAGCAGCACTACAAACAGCACATTCACCTCAACAGGCACACTACTTACATAATATGTAGCTGGGTCGAGCTTTACGATACCCGTAAAATATTGTAAGGCCACCAATGCCAGCGCTATCATATTTCCCCATAGCAATCCGCGCCCAATGATGAAGGCAGCAAACCACATGAAGGTGTGACGCACCATAGGGTTTCGTGCTCCCAACGCCTTCATCAGTCCAATCATTTGTGTGCGTTCAAGAATAATGATTAGCAAGCCCGATATCATTGTTACGGCAGCCACGGCCATCATAATAATGAGAATAATCCAAACATTCAGGTCGAGCAAGTCGAGCCAAGAGAATATCTGTGGACTCAATTCTTTTATTGTTTTCGACGAATAGGTATTGCCATACTTATCAGTTGTGCGGTTCACCAGTTTTACCACGCGGTTTTCCACCTCGTCCAGCTTATCAAAGTGGTCAACTTGCAGTTCGGCCCCCGATGCCATATCTTCTTGCCAGCCATTCAATTTCACAGCCGTGTACAAGTCGACATAGCACATCACATTATCATATTGTGTAAGATTTGTTTGGTAGATGCCAGCAATGGTAAAGCGGCGTGTGCGCACCCCGCTATCGTCAATAAAATAGGCAAAGATACGGCTACCGCAGGTTAGCTTTAGTTTGTCGGCCATCACCTTCGACACCAATATCTTATTGCCACTGCTTTTGTCGCTAAACTTCGGCACCGCGCCCTCCAGCAGATGTTGATGAATGAAGGTAGAATCGAATTCAGGCCCTACACCCTTAAAGGCCACGCCCAGAAAGTCGGAATCAGTTTTTAAGATACCCTGTTTCATGGCAAAGCGTTGCACATGCTTCACGCCCTCAATGTGTTGCAGCACGTTCATCACCGAGTCGTCAACCTCGATAGGGCTATCAGTGCCTTGCTGCAACATCGAGAATTCGGCCACCTGAATATGGCTACCAAATCCTACGACCTTATCGCGTATGGCATGTTTGAAGCCCAGCACCACGCACACGCTTACAATCATCACGGCCAATCCCACGGCCACGCCAATGATGGCGATACGCACAGCGGGCCTCGACACTTTTTTCTGATTGTCGTTATCGGCATAGATGCGCCGAGCCAAAAAATAGGGTACGTTCATTGTTCTTGTTATCAATTTTCGGTCGTCACCTTACCAGGATACTGTTCCAGCGCTTTGCGCAGCACCACCAATGCACGCTCAAGGTCTTCCTTCTTCAGCACATAGGCAATGCGCACCTGATTAATGCCAGCGCCAGGCGTGGTATAGAAGCCCGAGGCAGGTGCCATCATCACGGTTTCGCCTTCATAGTTGAACGACTCCAGACACCAGCGACAGAACTTTTCGGCATCGTCGACAGGCAGCTGTGCCACGGTATAGAAGGCACCCATGGGTATGGGCGAGTAAACGCCTGGTATGCGGTTCAGCCCGTCAATCAAGCACTTACGGCGCTCTACATATTCGTCATACACATCGCGATAATATTCTTCAGGGGCGTCGAGCGATGCTTCGGCCACGATCTGTCCGATGAGGGGTGGCGAGAGGCGAGCCTGACAAAACTTCATTACTGCTGCGCGCACCTCTTTATTTTTAGTGATGAGCGCCCCCACTCTAATACCACACTCGCTATAACGTTTCGACACCGAGTCGATCAATATCACGTTATCCTCAATGCCCTCAAGGTGGCAAGCGCTGATATAGGGCGACCCCGTATAGATATATTCGCGATACACCTCGTCAGAGAACAAGTATAGGTCATACTTCTTCACCAGGTCGCGTATCTGGTTCATCTCACGGCGTGTGTACAGATAGCCCGTAGGGTTGTTAGGGTTACAAATCATGATGGCGCGTGTGCGCTCGTTGATAAGCTCCTCAAACTTTTCAACCTTTGGCAACGAGAAGCCCTCTTCAATGGTGGTAGCAATGGTGCGTATCTTGGCGCCCGCCGATATAGCAAAGGCCATATAGTTGGCATAAGCAGGTTCGGGCACAATAATCTCGTCGCCAGGGTTCAAACACGACATAAAGGCGAAGAGCACAGCCTCTGATCCGCCCGACGTAATGATGATATCGTCGGCCGTCACCATGATATTATACTTCTTATAGTAGTCGACCAGCTTCTGTCTATACGACAGATAGCCTTGTGAGGGCGAATACTCTAATATATTGCGGTCAATATGTTTCAATGCATCAAGGCCCACTTGAGGTGTGGGCAGGTCGGGCTGTCCAATATTTAGATGATATACTTTCACCCCGCGTTTCTTTGCGTCGGCAGCCAGCGGTGCCAACTTTCTGATGGGCGACTCAGGCATCTCAAGCCCGCGTACCGAAATCTCTGGCATAATACTTTTTTCTTCTTGGTTACGAAGTGCAAAGTTAGTGTAAAATACGCGCATAGCAAAACAAAATGGCATCCTTTTTACCCTCTTGGTGGCTACATTTTAAAAATATTTACATCTGAAAAGCCGTTGTATGTCGGAAGAAATTTGTACTTTTGCCGTTCCGAATGGCCAGCCACCCCCTCACCACCGCCGTGGCAGCCGCTCCCAGCGCCGCCGTGGCAGCCGCCCCCAGCGCCATCACAAACACCAAGAAAAAAAAGATAATAATTAACACAACAATACATATTAAAAAAAGATTATGAGAACAATTACCGCAACATGGTTTGAAGCATCAGTAAGATATGAACGTCAGACAGACGAGGGCATGCAGAAAATGGTGACCGAGACCTACGTAGTAGACGCCTACACCTTTGGCGAGGCTGAAGAGGTTATCAACCGCGAGATGGCGCCCTACGCTACTGGCGAGTTTAAAGTGAAAAACATCACGCCCGCCACCTTTGGCGAGGTAGTGTTTAGCGATGGCGAGAACGACGACAAGTGGTACAAGGCTAAGCTCGTGTTCCCTATCATTGACGAGACTACAGGCAAAGAGAAGCGCAGCACCTCAAACTATCTGATACAGGCAGGTTCGTTCAGCGCCGCCCTGAAAAACGTTGAGCAGTTTATGAACACTGGCACCGACTATGTCATTGCCAACATTACAGAAACAAAAATTATGGACGTGTTTGAGCACGCGCCACAAACCAAGAAGAACGAGCCCAACGACAAGCCCGAATATGAGGCTGCCGAAGAAGGCAAGAAGTAAGAAAAGGAGGCATAATGAGCACACTAAACGATGTTGCCACCCGCCTGCAGACGGTGCGCGCCTCGTTACCCGAGGGCGTACAGCTGGTGGCTGTAAGCAAATTCCATCCCGCCGAATACATACAGGCGGCCTATGATGCCGGACAACGATTGTTTGGCGAGAGTCGCGAGCAAGAGCTGGCACAAAAGGTGGAAGCCTTGCCCAAAGACATCAAGTGGCATTTCATTGGTCATCTGCAAACCAACAAGGTGAAATACATAGCCCCCTACATACACATGATAGAGGCTGTCGACTCGCTGAAGCTGCTGCGCGAGATAAACCGTCAGGCCGCCGCCCACCAGCGCGTCATTAATGTGTTGCTCGAGCTGCACATTGCCCAAGAGGCCACCAAATATGGCCTTTCGCCCGCTGCTCTTCATCAGCTATTGGCCGATGGCGAGTGGCGCCAGCTGAGCAATGTGCACATTTGCGGATTGATGATGATGGCATCAAACACCGACGATGAAGAACAGATACAGCGCGAGTTTGAGCAAGGCGCCCAACTGTTTGACGAGGTGAAGGCGCAATACTTCGCCACCGACGATGCCTTCTGCCAGCGCAGCTGGGGCATGAGCCACGACTATGCCATTGCCGTAGCCTGCCGTTCAACCATAGTGCGTGTGGGCACCGCCATCTTTGGCCCCCGCGTTTATTAATCGTCAGTTGACGAGTTGACGAGTTGACAAGTTGACAAGTTGACGAGTTGCTATCAATTACTTATCAGCATTGTAAAAACATCGCCCTGTAAAGGCAAAAGCATACCACATATAGCTTTTATCTTTACAGGGCGAAATATTTTTTATACCGTGCGTTTATTATATTTTCTCTTTTTGACTGAATAATCACTTTTTGGCTGAATAATCACTCATTGAGCAACGAAGCGCGCACACGCGACAGCGTTTCGGGCGTCATCTGCAGATAGCTGGCAATATACACCAGCGGAGCTCGCAGCACCACCTGAGGCATTAGTTTGCACAAGCGCTTATAGCGGTCAAGGGCCGTTTCAAAGCGCACCAGGTCAGCATGCACCTGCGATTGTATCAGGCTCTCTTCCAGTATCTTACGATACAGTATCTGTATATTCACGTTGTGTAGCGCCACCCGTTCCAGCTCGGCTTTAGGCAGCATATAAGCCACCGTGTTTTCCAGCGCTTCAACCTTTAGGCGCGTAGGTTCCTCGCGAAAGAGGCTCTCAATGCACATCACAATGGTGTGGTCTTCAGCAATATGTTCTGTCATTTCCTTACCATGCTTCTCATAAAACTGCCGCATCAGTCCGCGATCAATATAGTAGAAGCCTTTACACACCTCGCCTTCGTTCAGTACCATCTGGCCTTTAGCAAACTTCATAGGCACAAGAATATCCTCCAGCAAGTCGAGCTCATCATGCGTCATGGTGCTATACTTTCTTGCCAGTTCACGCGCCACATCGCGTTTTGTTATCAAGGGGTCTTTCATAACATTGTTTATATAAGTGCATTTTCAGTTTTTATATATGCACACGGGGGGAGTTATATAGGTTATTTTTCTCATTAGTCAAGCTTCAGCACAGCCAAGAATGCCTTTTGCGGCACCTCAACATTGCCTATCTGCTTCATGCGTTTCTTACCTTTCTTTTGCTTTTCCAGTAGCTTACGTTTACGGCTCACGTCGCCACCATAACATTTGGCGGTAACGTCTTTGCGCACACACTTAATGGTTTCGCGCGCCACAATTTTCGAGCCGATAGCCGCCTGAATGGCAATATCAAACTGCTGTCGCGGTATCAGGTCTTTCAGTTTTTCGCACATACGTCGGCCCAGCACCACCGCATTGTCTTGAAAAGCCAAGGCCGAGAGGGCATCAACAGGCTCGCCGTTGAGCAAAATGTCGAGCTTTGCCAGCTTTGAGGGTCGGAAGCCATCAATATGATAGTCGAACGAGGCATATCCTTTACTGATCGACTTCAGCTTATCATAAAAGTCGATCACAATTTCGCCCAGCGGCATCATAAAGTGCAGCTCTACGCGGTTACCGCTCACATATTCTTGGTTAATAAGCTCGCCACGCTTATCAAGGCACAGCGTCATGATAGGGCCAATAAAGTTGGCCGTGGTAATAATGCTGGCCCTTATATAAGGTTCCTCAATATGGTCGATAAGAGTAAGGTCGGGCAGCCCTGAAGGATTATGCACCTCTTTCGATTGGCCATGCTTATCATACACCATATACGACACGTTAGGCACCGTGGTGATAACATCCATATTAAACTCGCGGTCAAGGCGTTCTTGCACAATCTCCATGTGCAGCAATCCTAAGAAGCCGCAACGGAAGCCGAAGCCCAAGGCCACCGACGACTCTGGTTGGAAGGTGAGCGAAGCATCGTTCAGCTGCAGCTTCTCCAGCGAGGCGCGCAGGTTTTCATAGTCGGAGGGGTCGATAGGATAAACGCCCGCAAACACCATTGGCTTCACCTCTTGAAAGCCAGCAATGGCCTTGTCGCAGGGGCGGTTTACATGGGTGATGGTATCGCCCACCTTAACCTCTGAAGCATCTTTAATGCCGCTAATGATGTATCCCACCTCGCCTGTTTCAAGCGTTTGGCGTGGCACCATATCCATTTTCAGCACGCCCACCTCATCGGCATCATACTCCATGCCTGTGTTAAAGAATTTCACCTTGTCGCCTTTGCGTATCGATCCATTCTCAATCTTAAAGTAGGCTATAATGCCACGGAACGAATTGAACACCGAGTCGAAAATCAGTGCTTGCAGCGGAGCGTCCTTGTCGCCCACAGGATGTGGAATGCGCTCTACCACCGCCTTTAATATATCGTCAACGCCCTCACCAGTTTTTCCTGAAGCACGCAATATATCTTCATGCTTGCAGCCTATGAGGTCTACAATCTCGTCTTCCACCTCATCGGGCATGGCGCTGGGCATGTCTATCTTGTTGATAACCGGAATTATTTCAAGGTTGTGCTCAATGGCCATATACAGGTTTGAGATGGTTTGCGCCTGCACACCTTGCGTAGCGTCTACCACGAGCAGTGCACCCTCACAGGCGGCAATGCTGCGCGACACCTCGTATGAAAAGTCGACGTGTCCCGGAGTGTCGATCAAATTAAGAATATATTTTTGGCCATCCAGCTCATATTCCATCTGTATGGCGTGGCTTTTTATGGTAATGCCTCGCTCGCGCTCCAAGTCCATGTTGTCGAGCATCTGCCCTTCAGTAATCTGTATTGTGTTTGTTCGTTCCAGCAAACGGTCAGCCAAAGTCGACTTTCCGTGGTCAATGTGGGCGATAATGCAGAAATTTCGTATATTGTCCATTGATTTAAATCACTATTTCCTTGCAAAGATAGTGTAAAAATCTGAAAATAAGCGTATCTTTGCAGAAAATTTATTGCAATGAGAAATACTTTATTGTTATTTGTGGCAGCAGCCCTTATGGTGTCGTGCCACGAGAGCTTAGAGAAACGTGCCCAACGCGAGGCTCGCGAATACACAGAAAAGAACTGCCCCACCCCATGGTACAACTATACGCGCACCGACAGCGTAGTGTTTAACACCGCAACACGCACCTATACCTACTATTGCAGCGTGAACGACAAGATGGACGACGCCACGCTGATAGCCGACCACGAGAAAGACATTACCAATGGCTTGCGCACGGAGCTAACACAAAACACGGGCCTAAAAACATATAAAGAGGCGGGCTACAACTTTGCTTATGTCATGCGCTCAGATAAGAACAAGCAACAGGTGCTGTATAAGCACACCTTTACAGCTGCTGAGCTGGGAGCCACCACAAAATAAAAAGTTTAAACATCGAAAAAAGGCTATAAAGGATGGTTATTGCCTCTCCTTTATAGCCTTTTTATCTACTTACCTTATTATTAATAAAACACTTTATTATTATTCACCGTGAGACGAGCCGTTTTCAGGTTACGGCTGTCGTGGCCCACCATGATATCAAAGTCGCCAGGTTCAACCACCTTCTTCAGGTCGGCGTTATAGAAGCTTAGCTGGTCGGCACCAATGGTAAAGGTTACAGTCTTGCTTTCGCCTGCTGCCAGGTGTATGCGCTCAAAGCCCTTCAGTTCTTTCACGGGTCGAGCGATAGAGGCCACCAGGTCGTGCACATACAGTTGCACCACCTCGTCGGCATCACGTTTGCCCGTGTTGGTTACAGTAACCGTAGCCGTTACGCTACCGTTCTTAGCCATCTCGTTAGCGCTAAGCGTCACGTCGCTGTAGCTAAAGGTGGTGTAGCTCAATCCATAGCCAAAGGGATAGAGGGCACCATTGCTCACATCAAGGGCATTGCTGGCAAATTTAGCAAAAGAAGCATTATCGGGCACAGGTCTGCCTGTGTTCAAGTGGTTATAATAGAGGGGTGCCTGACCCGTAGTTTTAGGCATCGACATAGTGAGTCGGCCCGTAGGCACCTTATCGCCAAAGAGCACGTCGCAGATAGCGTCGGCAGCCTCAGAGCCGCCAAACCATACGTTCATGATGGCAGGCACATGCTGCGCCTCCCACGACAGCACGGTGGGTCGACCCGCAAAGTTGAGCAGCACCACGGGCTTACCCAGCTTCACCAGTTCTTCCAGCAGCGCATGCTGCGCATCGGGCATCTCGAGCGATGTACGGGTAGCACACTCGCCACTCATATCGGCGGTTTCGCCCATAGCACACACTATCACATCGGCCTGTTGCGCTATGTTCAGGGCCTGAGCCTTCAGTTCAGCATCATCGCCACGAGCAATGGTTTTACCAAGCTCGCCATTTTTCTGTAGTTGCTCGTCATACCACACGTTACAGCCCTGTGCATACAGCAGTTTTGCCTTGCCCTCCAGCGCCTTAGCCATGCTCTCACGCAAGGTGGCATAGCGGTCGGGGGTTTGAGCCACACTCCATGTGCCCGCCATGTTATTGCGGGTGTCGGCCAACGGACCAATGAGTGCCACGCTTCCCTCTTTCTTCAAGGGCAGCAGTTGGTGGTC
>ERZ1026852.223-NODE-223-length-39189-cov-56.879363_pt1 | contig 39189 bp, 29 predicted proteins | sample MGYA00380156_ERZ1026852 | MGnify/ENA primary metagenome ERZ1026852 (study PRJEB33269, sample SAMEA4719792) | human gut metagenome | biome: human-associated habitat; feature: organic feature; material: feces | place: Cameroon | collected 2013-10 ...
GAGTAAAGAATATTTTTATATTTATATATATAATATATATATTATATATATAAATATAACTAATAATTAAATTATTTTCACATTCTCTCAAAATATAGGGAAAGTTGCGGAAAAAAAACTGTAACTGTCACTGTCACGCTTTTTGCTATTTTCAAGGGTTGAGTGAAGGTAAAAAGCGTGACAGTGACAGTTACAGTTTAAAATTCCGCATGTTGATAGGCGGATATTATTTCTTTGTGGCTCTGATGAAGAAGCCAATTAGACAGATGTAGGCGATGAGCGAGCAAACCTCTGACATTGGGTTAACCCACCAGCTGTCTGCGATGCTAGCCTCTACGCCACCAAACTTCAACAGGGCGCTTACAACGCCCATCAAGGCTCCACCGGCAATGAAACCGCTGGCGATGAGCGTACCCTTTTCGCCACGCTCAGCATTCACCTTGGCATCCTTGCTGTGGGATGTAACATACCAGTTGATGGCACCACCTACCAGCAGCGGAACGTTCAATTCTAATGGAATAAACATACCCAGGGCAAAAGCCAATGCAGGAATCTTGAAGTATGTGAGTACGATGGCAATCACGGCTCCTATGCCGTAGAGCACCCAAGGTGCACCCACACCGTTCATCAATGGGTCGATGACGGCAGCCATTGCATTAGCCTGAGGAGCTGCGAGAGAGCCTGAGGCGAAACCGTAGGTCTCGTTCAGAAGCATCATCACACCGCCCACGGTAGCAGCACTCACCAGGGTGCCGAGGAACTTCCATCCCTCCTGCTTCTTAGGCGTAGTACCAAGCCAGTAACCTATCTTCAGGTCGGTAATGAACGAACCTGCCACAGAGAGAGCGGTACAAACCACACCACCCATAATCAGGGCGGCAAGCATTCCGCCAGGACCTCTCAAACCTACTGCCACCATCACCACAGAGGCGAAGATGAGCGTCATCAGGGTCATTCCCGATACAGGGTTGGAACCCACGATGGCGATGGCATTGGCTGCCACGGTGGTGAAGAGGAAGGCGATGGCTGCCACCAGCAGGATGGCGATGACGGCGAAGAGCAGATTGCCATCCATCACACCAAACCAGAAGAAGAGGAAGGTGATGAGGATGGTGACGAGCGAACCGATGGCGATGATCTTGAAAGAAATGTCGCGCTGGGTGCGCTTCACGTTCTCATCCACATCGCTCTTGCCCTTCAGCTCCTTGGCGGCAAGTCCTACGGCGCTCTTGATGATGCCCCAGCTCTTGATGATGCCGATGATACCTGCCATGGCGATACCGCCGATACCGATGCTGCGGGCGTAGGCACGGAAGATTTCCTCCGGACTCATCGCACCCACGGTCTTCACGATGCTAGGATCCCAGGCGCTCAGCACGCTATCATGGAAGATAACACTCATGCCCGGAACTATCAGCCACCATACTACGAGCGAACCCAGACAGGTGAAGAAGGCATACTTCAATCCGATGATGTAACCCAGACCTAATACGGCAGCACCTGTGTTTACCTTGAATACGAGTTTAGCCTTGTCAGCCAGGTCGCATCCCAGACTTACCACACGCGATGTGAAATTCTCGTTCCACCATCCCAGGCTGGCTACGATAAAGTCGTAAAGACCACCCACCAGTCCGGCTATGAGCAACGGCTTAGCCTGGTCGCCACCCTTGGCTCCGCTTACCAGCACCTGTGTGGTAGCCGTAGCTTCAGGGAATGGATATTTGCCATGCATATCGCTTACGAAGTATTTGCGGAAAGGAATGAGGAACAGGATTCCCAACACACCTCCCAAGGCAGAAGCCATGAAAATCTTCATAAACGAAGTAGTCATTTCCGGATATTTAGCCTGCAGGATGTAGATGGCTGGCAGGGTGAAGATGGCTCCTGCCACCACGGCACCCGAACAGGCTCCGATGCTCTGGATGATGACATTCTCGCCCAGCGCCTTGCTACGCTTGGTAGCGGTACTTACGCCCACGGCGATGATGGCGATAGGGATGGCTGCCTCGAACACCTGACCCACCTTCAAGCCCAGATAGGCTGCGGCGGCAGAGAAGATGACGGCCATCACGATACCCCAAGTCACCGACCATCCGTTCACCTCGGGATAAACCTTGTCTGGCGACATCAGCGGCTTGTATTCCTCCCCGTCCTTGAGTTCGCGGAATGCGTTCTCGGGGAGTTGCAAATTGTCTTTTTCTTCCATAGTTTATTTACTTTGAACTTTGAACATTGAGCTTTGAACTTTATGAAATGCCCTACCTTTAAGAAATAGCCCTAAATTTCAGCAGGAAAACTAATCATAAAGTTCAAAGTTCAAAACTCAAAGTTCAATGTTTATATTATTTTTCGATTCTGATGATGTATTCACTCATGAAGCTGGCACCTGGCTGCAGGCTGTTCATCATGTATTTATCCTTGAATTCACCGGTATATTCAGCCCAGTCGCAGGTTCCGAACCATGGTTCGATGCAGACGAAAGGAGCGTGGTTACCCGGATTCCATACACCAACGGCAGGGGTCTTGAACTCTACGGTTACGTGTGGTTCGCCCTTCTCGTTGAGCAGGGAAATCTGCTTTACCTGGCTCTTGTCGAAGATGTAGGCATCGTCAGCGAATGATTCGTCTGTTACCTCCAGGATACCGTTGTCGGTCTGTACGGTTTCGCGTGCGTTAGGGTCAACGCATCCACCGATGGTAGCGAAGAGGCGGGTAGGAGCCTCGTTGTCGAGCTTCAGGGTAGCCTTCAGCTTTTCGCCCTTCTCGCATCCTGGCACCTTGAATGCAGGGTGACCGCCAATCTGGAAGTAGATGACCTTGTCGTCGGTGTTCTCAACATGCCAGATAACGTGGAGTTCGTTGCCGGCAAGGCGGTAAGAAACAGCGAGATTGAAGTGGAAAGGATAGTTCTTGAAGGTCTCCTCGTTGTCAATGAATGCGAAAGTAAGGCGGTCGCCGGTCTTTCCAACGAGCTGGAAGTCAACGAGCTTTCCAAAGCCGTGACGAGGCTGTGTATACTCCTTGTCGCCGATGCGGTAGGTATCTTTCCACAATCCACCTACGATAGGGAAGAGGAGCGGAGAGCGCTTTCCCCAGTATTCTGGGTCACCATCCCAGAGATATTCGTTACCATTAGCATCCTTGATGCTCTGAAGTTCTGCACCGAGAGAAGAGATCTCAACAGTGAGCTGATCATTTTTAATTTGTTCCATAGTTACAAAACGTTTATTGTTTAGTTAATATTATTGAGTCGACTTATCTTGTACAAAAGATATTGCAAAGGTACTATTTATTTTCGTAAAGTGCAAGAATCGGGCAGTTTTTCTCGATTGTAACAAGATATTTATGCGATTTTATTAGCTTATTTCGATTTTTTGCAGTACTTTTGCAGCCCGAAAGGAGTAGATATTTATAAAAATATTAATAAGGAATAAGAAAAACTTAGTAAAAAAGCGTTTTAATTCAAATGACAAGCAGTAATAAAGTGAAAGGCTTTGCGGCGGGAGTTGTTGCCGCTGTGTGTTATGGTACCAATCCTTTGGGTACGCTGGAGCTCTATGGCGACGGATTCAATTCCAGTTCTGTGCTCATCTATCGCTATCTCCTGGCGGTATTGATGTTTGCCGTGGTGATGCTGTTCCGCAAGGAGAGCTTCAAGGTGAAGTGGGGACACCTGATCCGTCTTGCCACGCTGGGCTGTATGTTCTCCCTCTCCTCGGTAACGCTTTATGTCAGTTTTCACTACATGGCAGCTGGAATCGCCAGCACCATCCTCTTCGTCTATCCCATCATGACGGCGATACTGATGACGGTGTTCTTCCATGAGAAGGTGACGTGGACCACCACGCTCGCCATTCTGCTGGCTGTATCGGGTGTAGGCTTGCTCTATCAGGGTGACGGCAACGACAAGCTGAGCACGGCTGGTTTTGCGCTGGTGATGTGTTCTTCGCTGCTCTATGCGCTCTACATCATCTCCGTGAACCAATGGAAGAATCCGGGAATGTCGAACATCAAGTTCACCTTCTACATCCTGGTGTTCGGACTCATCACGATGTTCATCTATTCGTTTATCGCAGGCGAGAAGATTCAGATGCTGCAGACTCCTATGCATTGGCTCTATGCTGCCCAGCTGGCGTTGTTGCCAACGGTATTGTCTCTCTTCTTCATGACGATTTCCATCAATCTCATCGGCAGTACTCCTGCAGCCATCATGGGAGCCTTGGAGCCTGTAACGGCAGTCATCATCGGTGTCTGCATCTTCGGCGAGAGCTTCTCCCTGCAGCTAGCCATCGGCATTCTCGCCATCCTGGCAGGTGTAACGATTATCATAGCCAGGAAGAAATAAAATTTTCTTTCTGAATGAATATAAATATAAAAATCAAGGCTGCCTCCGCAATGATGTCGGAGACAGCCTTTTCAGATTGAATTATAATCTTTCCCTTTAATTCCTATTTTTTATCTTAGAATGTCTTTCAGCGCAAAGTTGGCGAGTATGCTGGTGCTCTGGCTCAGCATGCGGATGAACTCTTGCGCTGAGTTCTTCATGTAGGCATCCTTCAGAATGTGGATGCAGCCATCCATTTCGTTGTCGACAGCATCTATCGGAATCGCCTTCATGCCACTCTCCAGAATGGTGGTGGATTCTGAGAGCACACTGACCAGATTGCTGCGATGCAGGAGGTCGAAGATGATGTTCACATTATTTACCTCTACCATGATCTTGAAATCGAGGTCCTTGCCGTCTATCAGATAGTCGAAGGCGTTGCGGGCCTGCAGACCCTTGCATGGAAGGATGAGGTCGTAGCGCTCCAGTTCTGAGAGCTTGATGGAGGAGAGACGTGCCAGGGGATGGTTCTCGTTCACGATTGCCGCCAGACGGTTGCTGAAGATGGCACGGCTGTCTATCGCCTTGTCTGTCTTGAGGGGCTTGAAGGCAAGTGCCAGGTCGAGTTCACGCTTCTTCAAGCCGTCCATCAGCTCCTGCATCGAACGGTACTGGATGTTCAGCTTTACGTGAGGATAGGCATGAAGGAAGGCGATGAGCGTCTCTGCCATGATGTTGCTGAAGGAGTAGGTGACACCGATGTTCAGTTCGCCGGTGAGCATCTCCTTCAGGTCGTTCATGTGGTCAACGCAAGCCATGGTGCAGTTTACGGCATTCTGGGCATAGGGAAGAAGCTCCTTTCCTGCCTCGGTGAGATAAACCTCGTGCGAGTTACGTTCGAAGAGCGGCAAGCCTATTTCCTGTTCCAGATGCGAAATCTGCTGCGAGAGGGTGCTCTGCGTGATGTAGAGCTTGCGCGATGCCTCCGAGAAATTGAGTGTCTCGGCTACCTTCAAGAAGTATTTCAGTTGTCGTATTTCCATTATTTTCCTTTTTTTATGGCTATCGGTTTCAGAGATTGCCGATAGCCTATTCTCGCTGCAAAGATAATGCATTTATTTCGAAATCCAAGAATCTGCGATAAAAAATATCCCAAATTCTCAAATTTCCAATCCTGCATTACTTGATTTCCACTTCGTGCAAATCTACAAATTCGCCATTCTTCTTCTTTCTCTCCACCAGCATGTTGAAGAGCTTGCGCTTGCGGTTGTCCGCAATGAAGCGACGGAAGAAGACGTTTGGAATGGCAACACCCAGGGCGATGCAGATGATGGCGAGCGAAGCCTTGATGAGGTTGTTCATACCTACGGTTACCTCGCCTACCACGCCGTGCATGTCAATGAAGGCAAAGAGGGCACGATACATCAATACTCCTGGTACCATCGGGATGACACTAGGGATGGTGATGCACTGGTGAGGGGTATGGAACCAGTGGCGAGCCTTGATGACGATGATGCTGATGAGCGCAGAACCGGCAAGCGAACCGATGCTCAAGCCCATATCGAGACCGATATTGCCATTGGATGGACCCAGATTGACGAAGTTGCGGAAGCAAACGGCGATGATACCGCCCACAGCCACTGCCGGCAACAGTCTTCTAGGGATGCTGAAGATGGTAGAGAAGCCCATGGCTGATACGGCTGCTGCGATGGCAAACTCCCAGTATTCGTGGTGAGGAGTCATCGTAAGATCCTTCACGAAGTTGTCGATGTGGCATACCTGGATGGCGAAGGCGATACCGAATGCCATGCCAAAGAGCATCAGCAGCGTGTTGAGGGCGCGCACCATTCCCACCTCTATATATCCGTCGAGCATATCGCTCACGAAGTTAATCAATGGAACTCCCGGCACGATGAAGAGGGCACAAGCCATCAATGGATGCCAAGGGGTATCAGAATGCATGAAGCCTGGAAGAGCGGCTGAGATGGCTGGATTGAGCGACAGGAACGAAGTCAACCAGGCAATCAGCGTTGCAACGAATGCCGAAATACCGATAGCCACATAGTTGTTGCAGCCCTTGGTAGGCAGGAACATTCTCAGGCGGAAACCCAGGATGGCTGCCAGGGAACAGAAGAAGAATGCTGGCCAGTCGCAACCGAACTGGATGCAGAATCCACCGCAGGCGAATCCACCGCCGATGGCTACCTGCCAAGGAGTGAAGCTGCGTGGAGTGGCCTTGATATCGTTCAATGCCTGCTCATACTGTTCGAGAGAATAGTTCTCCTTGATGGCCTGCCAGGTGAGCTTACTTACCAGAGAGATAGAGGTAAGGTTGATGCCGTGCTTCTCGCATCGCTGGAACTTGGAGAAGGAATGCTCCTCGTCGCTGTAGTTCACCATCAATACGTTCCAGTTGATGTAGAGGTGCATGTATCGCTCGTCGAGTCCGAGGAAAGCCGCTGCACGCTTCATGGTTCGCATGATGCGGGAGGTGTCGGCAGCACTCTCCATGAGAATGCTACCGGTACGTAATAACAAGTCGAGTTTTCTTCTGAGTTCTGATTCTGCGATTTCCTTGCATTTGCAGTTGTGATTGCCGTTCTCTTCGCAGTTGCAGTTCTTCATGTTTTTTTCTTCCATATATTTTATTTATCCGAATACGAAAATAATAATCTGAATAGTAACGATTCTGAGGAACATGGCGAATGGATAGACATTCGCATATCCTACGGTTGGGGCATCTGCTGAGGTCTGCTCACGTACGTAAGCCAGGGCAGATGGGTTGGTGTTGGCGCCTGCCAATACACCGAGCAGTGTGTAATAATTGATGTGGAACACATATCTTCCGATGATGCCGCCGATGATGATAGGAATCATGGTGATGGCGATACCGTAGAGAATCCAGGTCATTCCGCTTTCTGTGGCTACGGTCTGGATGAACTGTTCGCCTGTACCGAGACCTACGCAAGCCAGGAAGATGCAGAGACCAATCTCACGGAGCATCAGGTTGGCTGAAATGGTGTTGTAGGTGACGAGGTTGTACTTCGGACCGAAGTAACCTATCAGGATGGCTACTACCAATGGACCACCGGTCAATCCGAGACGCAGGTTCTCGTTGATGCCAGGGATGAAGAATGGAATGTTAGCCACGATACAACCCAGCATGATGCCCAGGAAGATAGGAATCAGATTAGGGTAGTTGAGGCGCTTCATCTGGTTACCCAATACCTTCTCGGTATGAGCGATGGCAAGCTCTGTTCCCACAACGGTAACACGGTCGCCCAGCTGCAACTTCAACTGTGGTGTAGCAATCAGGTCTACACCATTACGGTTCACACGGGTGATGTTGGTGCCGAGGCTTGAACGGATTTGAAGCTGGCTGATGCTCTTGCCGTTGATGCCAGGCTTGGTGATGCGGATGCGTCGGGTGATGAGCTCCTTGCCGTATTTTTCATCGCTGACCTGTACTTTCTCGCCGAGCAATACGGTGATAGGCTCTTCTACGGTAGGGTGAGCAACAATCTGAAGGATATCTCCCTCTTCGATGGTGGTGCGGCCATTCACTACCTCATCGCGCTTGTCGCTGTTCTTGTGGATAATCTTTGAAACCATGAAGTCGCGCTTCAGGATCTCGCGAATCTGTTTGATGCTGTCGCCGAATACCATCTGGTTGGTTACCTGGATAGAGAAGGTGTTGAGGGTCATCGTCTCCAGGTGGCCCATACCGCGCTTGGCTGCAGCTTCCTCTTCGCTCTTGTCAATACGCAGCGCATACCTTAATATAATAAAGGACAGAATGACGCCCAGTACACCCATAGGGTAAGCGATGGCATAACCTGCTGCGATAGAAGGAGCATCGATGTGACGGAGGTCGCTGAAAGCCTGCTGTGCAGCACCGAGTCCTGGGGTGTTGGTTACAGCGCCAGAGAGGATACCGGCCATAGAAGTGATGGATGTTCCTGAGAAGGAGAAGATGGCGAGGGTAGTGATGATGCTCAGTGCAATGACAATGATGCTGAGCAGGTTGAGACTCTTGCCGCCATTCTTGAAGGAAGCGAAGAAACCAGGACCTACTTCCAGACCGATGGAATAAACGAAGAGAATCAAGCCAAACTCCTTGAGGAAGTGAAGCAGATGCTCATCGAGATTGAGAGAGTAGTGACCGAAGATAAGGCCGATGAAAAGAATCCATGCCAATCCGAGAGAAACTCCCTTTACTCTCAACTTTCCTAAACTCAAACCCAGGGTAATGACCAACGCCAAGATCATCACTGAGTGGGCTACACCGCCTCCCCACAAATCAGGGAAGCCGTAAAACAGATTTTTTAAGATATCCATGTTCTTATATTATATGATGTTTATTTCTTCAATTATTCGTTATTGCTCTTTTGTCATAACTACTTTTGCTGTCTTCGATGCTTGTTATAGTTTTTTACCATACTTGCATCTCTCTGATTTTCGATTGCAAAGGTATAGATAAAATCGAAAGCAGAAAAGTATTGGTATTGGAATGAATCGATTTCGGCTATTAGAAATTTCGATAGGGAATAAGACGAAAGGAAGTGGAAAACGAAGAAAAAGGGTGGACTTTTCGGGGAAATAATGGATTTTTTAGAGGAATTAGTGCATATTTTCCGGAATTTATTGTAACTTTGCCTTCAGTTTTGAATAATAGTGAATAGAAAATGGATAATATATTGACAGATACTCCAAGAGAGAAAGAATTGGAGACCAGAGATGAGCACTTTCTTGCCGAGGTAAAGGACAAGCGGGTGGCTGTGCTGCTTTCGGGTGGCGTGGATAGTTCGGTGGTGGTCTGGGAGTTTGCCCGACTGGGCTTGCATCCTGACTGCTTCTATATCAAGATTGGTCCGGAAGAGAAGGAGGAATGGGACTGTTCCTCTGAGGAAGACCTGGAAATGGCTACTGCCGTGGCTCGAAAGTATGGCTGTAAGCTGGAAGTAGTTGACTGTCATCAGGAATACTGGAACGAGGTGACCCGCTATACCATGGACAAGGTGAAGGCGGGATTCACTCCAAATCCTGATGTGATGTGCAACAGACTCATCAAGTTTGGTGCGTTCGATGAGAAGATGGGGCACAACTACGACCTCATTGCCACCGGTCATTATGCGCAGACCGAAACGGATGAAAACGGCGATAAATGGCTTGTTACGAGTCCTGACCCCGTGAAGGACCAGACCGATTTTCTGGCTCAAATCGAGAGTTGGCAATTGAAAAAAGCGATTTTCCCTATCGGTCATCACATCAAAAATGAAATTCGTGAGATTGCAGAAGAGGAACATCTCATCAATGCCAAGCGCAAGGATAGTCAAGGAATCTGCTTTCTGGGGCAGATTAACTATAATGATTACATCCGCAGATATCTGGGCGAAAACCCTGGCGATGTGATTGAGATGGAGACCGGAAAGCGCATTGGCGAACATAAGGGATTGTGGTTCCATACCATCGGTCAGCGCAAGGGATTGGGCTTTGGTGGCGGTCCTTGGTTCGTCATCAAGAAGGATGTGGAGAACAATATTCTGTATGTAAGTCATGGTTATGACCCTCAGACGGCTTATAAGAAGGATTTCCCATTGCAGGACTTCCATTTCCTTACCCGAGAAGTGGCGATGCAGAAGGTAACCTTCAAGATTCGACATACACCGGAGTATCATCCTGCTACTATCGAAAAACTCGATGATGGCAGATGGATGATTCATTCTGAAGAGGCAATTCATGGTGTGGCTCCAGGCCAATTCTGCGTGGTTTATGATGAAAATCATCATCGCTGTTACGGTTCGGGAGAAATCACCATCTAGGTTTTGTGGGTTATAAATCAAAAAAAGCTGTGTTCATCTACGGATCAACACAGCTTTTTTCTTGTTTATGTAGGGTTTATCCCGATAATTTTCCTACACTACGCAACTTGGTGCGGAATCCGTAGATGGCAATCACCACGAAACAGATGAATGGAAGGATGAACGATACGTTGGTGGATGGCATTCCGAATACGGTATGCAGGTCGATGATGGATGCCTGCAAAGGTGGCAGGACACTACCGCCAAGAATCGCCATGATCAGACCAGCTGCACCAAACTTGGCATCGTCGCCAAGACCCCTCAGGGCAATACCGTAGATGGTAGGGAACATCAGCGACATACAGGCGCTGACTGCTACTAGACAGTAGAGACCCCAGATGTTGTGGAGGGCAATGACGCCAATGGTGAAGCAACCACCTGCTATCGCCAATATCATCAGCAGCTGACCGGCATTGATGAAACGGAGAATGAAGGTGCAGATGAAGCGGGAGCAGCAGAACAGTACCATCGCAATGATGTTGAACTTCTGCGAGGTTACCTCGGCATCAATCTCAGCCATGCCTTCCTGCATCAGGATGCGGGTGCCATACTGGATAATGAAGGTCCAGCACATAATCTGTGCGCCCACATAGAAGAATTGGGCGAATACGCCTTCACGGTAGTGTGGCATGCGGAAGATGCGGCGCAGGGTTGGCATGAAGTTGATCTTGTTGTCTTTCTCGCCGTTCTTCGGCATCTTGGTGAACAGGATGACGAAGAAGATGGCGAGGATGATCAGACCGATAATCAGATATGGATTGATCAATATCGAAAGGTCGTACTCCTTGATAGCCTCAAATTCGCTTGCCGACAGATTGGCGCGCCCAGCCGTATCAAGCGGGTTGAGCTTTGCCTGGATGAAGTTCATCGCCACATACATACCCAGCAGCGAACCTATCGGGTTGAACGATTGCGCCAGGTTCAGTCGGCGTGTAGCCGTCTCCTCCGTTCCCATCGAAAGGATATAAGGGTTGCTCGATGTCTCCAGGAAGGAGAGTCCGCAGGTCAGGATGAAGTAGGCGAGGAGAAACGGATAGTATTCGCCCGTCATCTTTGCCGGATAGAAGAGGAATGCGCCGAAGGCATAGAGTCCTAATCCCAGCAGTACGCCCGCCTTGTAGGAGAAGCGGCGGATGAAGATGGCGGCAGGGAATGCCATGGCGAAGTAACCTCCGTAGAAGGCAACCTGTACCAGTGCACCATCCGTAGAAGACATTCGGAATATCTTGGAGAATGCCTTCACCATCGGGTTGGTGATATCGTTGGCAAATCCCCACAGTGCAAAGCACGATGTGATTAATATGAAAGGTACGAGGTAGCTAACCCCATCCTTCATGAGAATTGATTCTTGCTTTTTCTGTTCCATATGAATGATATTCGTACTGATGGTGTTACACCTTATTTATATATAGGACCGTAGTTCTTGCAAGCACGGAAGTCTGCACCTTCCTTGTCCATACCGAATGCGTTCCAAGATGCAGGACGGAAGATCTTGTCGTCTTCTACGTTGTGCATGCATACTGGGATGCGGAGGATAGAGCAGAGGGTGATGAGGTCGGCACCGATATGGCCGTAGCTGATAGCACCATGGTTTGCGCCCCAGTTGTTCATCACTGAATATACATCCTTGAATGGAGCCTTGTCGCAAAGACGTGGTGCGAACCAGGTTGTAGGCCATGTAGGGTCTGTACGCTTGTCGAGAACCTTGTGAATCTCAGGATCAATCTCAACAGTCCAGCCTTCTGCCAACTGGAGCACAGGACCAAGACCCTTTACGTGGTTCAGACGAACCATGGTTACAGGCATGCCGCCCTTGCTGAGGAAGCTTGATGAGAAACCGCCGCCACGGAAGTAGTCACGGTTGGCTGGATACCAGGTAGTTGCCTTCAAGCACTTATCTACATCCTCCTCGGTCATCTCCCAAGGCTGCTTCATGATTGGGTTGCCCTCTGCATCTGTAGCCTGACCTGTACCATCGAGAGTGGTAGCACCAGAGTTGATCAAGTGGATGATACCACCAGCTGCCTGACCTGTAAGTTCCTTACCGGTAACACGCTTCACTGCCTCTGGACTCCAGTAGGTACGAACGTCGCTGAAGATCTGAGCACGACCTGTCAACAGGTGGTTGAACAACATAGCTACACCGTTGCCTGCATCATTCTCTGTAGCGAGGATAATAGCTTCACGAATACCGTTCCAGTCGAATGAAGTATTGAGGAGTGCCTCAGGATAGTCGCCGTTAGGATAGAAGTCTGTCCACTGACGCTGTCCCTGGAAACCACCGGCGATAGCGTTGTGACCCAATGCTTCCTCTTTGAAGCCTAACTCTTCCAATCTTGGGTTACCGTGCATCAGGTCGCGCATGATGATAGTCATCTTCACGATGAATTCCCAGTCAGCATCCTTCTGCTCGCGGGTCTTAGCCTTCTCAGGACGGTTGGCAATGTCCTCACCCTCATTGCACATACAGTGCTCGCGGGTCCAAGCCATAGCCTTCTCGTACTCCACAGGGTCGTAGATACCCTCAGTCATGCGGCGGATGATTTCTGTAAGGTCAACACTCTCGTTGCGCATACCGAGGTACTCCTGGAAGAAGTTAGGGTCAACGATAGAACCTGCGATACCCATGCAGGCGCTACCCATAGAAAGATATGATTTACCGCGCATGGTAGCCACTGCCTGAGCTGCTCTGGCAAAGCGCAAAATCTTTTCTGCTACGTCAGCAGGGATAGAGTCGTCCTCCAAGTCCTGAACGTCATGACCATAGATGCCGAAAGCTGGCAATCCCTTTTGGGCATGAGCAGCGAGAACAGCAGCCAGATAGACTGCACCCGGACGTTCTGTACCATTGAATCCCCATACAGCCTTTGGCCAGTGAGGATGCATATCCATAGTTTCAGCACCATAGCACCAGCAGGAAGTAACGGTGATGGTAGAGCCAACACCCTCGCGCTCAAACTTCTCAGCGCAAGCTGCACTCTCTGCCACACGGCCGATGGTACTGTCAGCGATGACGCACTCCACAGGAGAGCCATCGCCATTACGTAAGTTTTCTGAAATGAGTTTGGCTACGGACTTAGCCAAGTTCATGGTTTTTTCCTCGAGGCTTTCACGTACACCTCCCTGACGTCCGTCGATGGTAGGACGGATACCGATTTTAGGATAGTTGCTCATATTTTTTATATTTTAAGTTGAAAGGTTTATTATATTCTTTATAATTATATTCTTTATAATTAAAGATTAGTGCTACAAAGATAGTGATAAAAAAACATCATTGTTATGTTCGTTATATTTTTTTGTGTTTATTTGTCTTTATTTTCATAAAAGAAAAACGTGTAAGTAATTGGGTTACTTACACGTTTGGAGTATTGCCTGCAGCAATCTGTTTGGCTGTAGATATGAGTTGCTCAAATTCTGCGCAGAACTCAGTCATCTGATGATAGAGCAGATTGCTACCTTTATCAGCGAGTTCCTTATCTGGCAATGGACCGCTATTGATAGCCACTGTGAAGATGTTGGCAGCTACACCGGCACGCACGCCCAATGGAGCATTCTCTACCACGATACCTTCCCATGGCTTCAAGTCGCCAGCCTTCTGCAATCCCATCAGGTATGGATCAGGATTTGGCTTGCCGCGCTTCACATCGTATGCGGTTACGATATGCGCTTCGTCTAGGTATTCGCCGAAGTCGTTGAGGAGTCTCAGGATGAGTGGACGCTGACCGCTACCGGTAACTACTCCCACCTGCATTCCTGCATCCTTGATCTTCTGCATGATTTCCTTCACGCCAGGGAATATCTCGGCGGTTGGCATGGAATGGAAGATGTCGGTCTTCACATCATACATCTTCTGCGCTTCATCCAGGGAAATGTCGATACCTTTCTGCTTCTTCACCATCATCTGGATGGTATCGATGCCTCGGGCTCCCTCGGTGGCATAGGCATCGGCGGCAGTCATGTGGATATCGAACTGCTTCATTGACTCCTGCCATGCCACGGCATGATTGGGCATACTATTATATAATACGCCATCCATATCAAAAAGAACGGCTTTAGGGTTGAATTCCCCAAAGCCGTGGTCTTTTAAGTATTTTGAAATAATTTCTTTCATCAATTACTTCTCGTTAGCCAGACGCTCCTGGATAGCCTTGCTCTCTGCCTCATAACCTGGCTTGTTGAGCAATGCGAACATGTTCTTCTTGTAAGCCTCAACACCTGGCTGGTTGAATGGGTTCACCTCTTCCAAGAGACCGCTGATACCGCAAGCCTTCTCGAAGAAGTAGATCAACTGACCAAGGTAGTAAGTGTTCAACTCAGGTACGTTAACCAGGATGTTTGGAACACCACCGTCAACGTGAGCCAGACGTGTACCGAGCTCAGCCATCTTGTTAACCTCATCAACACGCTTGCCCTCGAGGAAGTTCAAACCGTCGAGGTTCTCATCGTCGTGTGGGAAGAGCAACTTTTCATTAGGAGTCTCAACGCTGATAACAGTCTCGAAGATAGAGCGCTCGCCCTGCTGAATCCACTGGCCCATAGAGTGAAGGTCGGTAGTGAAGTCGCAAGCTGCTGGGAAGATACCCTTCTGGTCCTTACCCTCGCTCTCACCATAGAGCTGCTTCCACCACTCAGCAAAGTAGTGAAGCTTTGGCTGGAAGTTGCATACAATCTCAATCTTCTTGCCAGCCTGTGTATAAAGAGCCTGACGTGTAGCTGCATAGATAGCAGCAGGGTTCTCCTCGAAAGCTACGTCCTTGCCGCAAGCCTTCTCCATCTCAACAGCACCAGCTACGAGCTGCTTAACATCGAAACCAGCTACAGCGATAGGCAACAGACCTACTGGAGTAAGAACAGAGAAACGGCCACCTACATTGTCAGGGATGATGAAGCTCTTGTAACCCTCCTTGTCAGCGCAAGTGCGGGCAGCACCCTTCTTGGCGTCGGTAACGGCCACGATAACATCCTTAGCCTCGTCCTTGCCGCGCTGATCCTCGCACTGCTTCTTCAAGAGACGGAAAGCAAGAGCAGTCTCAGTAGTGGTACCAGACTTAGAGATATTGATGACACCAAACTTCTTGTCCTTCAAGAAAGAAGTCAACTCGAAGAGGTAGTCCTCACCGATATTGTTACCTGCGAAGAGGATAGTAGGGTTCTTCTTGTCGTTTACGAGCCAAGCGAAAGAGTTGCCGAGGCCTTCAATAACGGCGCGAGCACCGAGGTAGCTACCACCGATACCTGCAACAACAACAACCTCACACTTTTCGCGCAAAGTGTTGGCAACAGCCTGAATCTCATCGAGGAACTCAGGAGTGATAGAAGATGGCAAATGCAACCATCCCAAGAAATCGTTACCTTCACATGTGCCGTTCTCAAGAGCTTCCTGAGCGGCCTTTACCTTAGGCTCGTAAGCCTTTACTGCACCCTCAGCGAGGAATGATGCAGCCTTTGTAATGTTTAAGCTGATACTTTTCATTTTACCTTTTATCTAAATGAATCTGTTAAAAGTTTTATCTCTATTTGTGGACTGATGCGTTCATACAATATATTATATACGGCATCGAGGATTGGCATGTTGACGTGCATGTGGCGATTGATTTCCTTCATACACTTCGTACCAAAGTATCCCTCGGCAATCATCTCCATCTCTATCTGCGCACTCTTCACGCTGTAGCCTTTACCTATCATGGTTCCGAAGGTACGGTTGCGGGAGAAGTTGCTGTAACCTGTCACGAGCAGGTCGCCCAGATATACCGAGTCGTACATACTACGTTCGATAGGGTGGACGGCTGTGAGGAAGCGATGCATCTCCTGAACAGCGTTTGACATGAGTACCGCCTGGAAATTGTCTCCATACTTCAAACCGCCACAGATACCTGCAGCAATGGCATATACGTTTTTCAGCACCGAAGAGTATTCGATACCAATCACGTCGCTCGAAGTCTTGGTCTTGATAAACTCGCTTGCCAGACAGTCGTTGGCAAAGGCTCGCGCCTTGTCGGTATCACTACAGCCCACTGTGAGATAGCTCAATCGTTCCAGCGCTACCTCTTCGGCATGAGAAGGTCCACCGATACAAGCCAGATTCTCGTAAGGCACATCGTATACCTGGTGGAAATATTCCGAGCAAACGAGGTTTTCGTCTGGCACAATACCCTTGATGGCTGTGATGATAAACTTGTCGCTGATGCGAGTCTTGAGTTTCTTGAGATGATTCTTGAGGTATGGCGATGGGGTTACGAATACGAGCGTATCGTAGTTCTGCACTATCTTATTGATATCGGAAGAGAAGAAAATCTCATCTACGTTGAATCGTGCTGACATCAGATAGGCGGGGTTATGCCCCATGCGCTTGAAGTCTTCGATGCGGTCATTGCGACGCATATACCAGCCTATGTGATGAGTATGCCCCACCACAATCTTGGCTATTGCCGTAGCCCAGCTACCGCCGCCAATAATCGCTATTTTACCGCAGTTATACACTTCGAATGAATTTATAAATTAATAATTAATAATTAATAATGTATAATGAGGCTTTCGCCTTTGTTTGTAGATATAATGTATAACTAATAAAAAGCCGGAACTCTTTATTAATTATACATTATTAATTATGCATTATCAATTAAGCATTTGCTGCATCAATCCAGCCCTGGATGTCATCAACAGAAGGCTTCTCGTAGCCGAGCTTGTACTTCTTGTTGATTTCTCCAATCTTCTGCTGCAAGCCTTGTGCTTTCTCTTCACGGATATCAGAGATGAGGTTGAAACCTGCCTTGCGGAGCACGTATGCCCAATCCTCTGGCACGCCAATCTCTGCCCATTCCTTGATGGTGCTCTGTGGCATCTTCTTCTCTGGCTTCATCTGTGGGAAGAACAGTACCTCCTGAATGAAGGTCTTGCCTGTCATCAGCATTACCAAGCGGTCGATACCGATACCGATACCTGATGTTGGAGGCATACCATACTGGAGGGCACGGAGGAAGTCCTGATCGATGATCATCGCCTCATCATCACCCTTGTCGGCAAGCTTCATCTGGTCGATGAAACGCTCTTCCTGGTCGATTGGGTCGTTGAGCTCAGAGTATGCATTGGCAAGCTCCTTACCGTTTACCATCAACTCGAAACGCTCGGTCAAGCCTGGCTTAGAACGGTGCATCTTGGTCAATGGAGACATCTCTACAGGATAGTCGGTGATGAAGGTTGGCTGGAGGAAAGTGCCCTCGCAGAACTCGCCGAAGAGTTCGTCAATCAACTTACCCTTACCCATGGTCTCATCTACGTCCATGCCCTTCTCCTTGCAGAATGCGCGGATCTCTTCCTCGGTCTTGCCGTTGCAGTCGAAACCGGTCTTCTCCTTGATGGCATCGAGGATAGGCAGACGGCGATATGGAGCCTTGAAGCTGATGATGTTGCCATCAATCTCGCGCTCTGGCTTGCCGTTTACGGCGATACTGATCGTTTCGAGCAACTTCTCTGTGAAAGCCATCATCCAGTTGTAGTCCTTGTACTGAACATAAAGCTCCATACAGGTAAACTCAGGGTTGTGGTTGCGGTCCATACCCTCGTTGCGGAAGTTCTTGCCGATTTCATAAACACCCTCGAAACCACCTACGATGAGGCGCTTCAGATAGAGCTCGGTAGCGATACGCATGTACATATCCTGATCGAGCGCATTGAAGTGGGTGATGAATGGGCGGGCAGAAGCACCACCGGCAATGCTCTGCAGGGTAGGAGTCTCTACCTCTGTATAACCAGCGTTGTCAAGTACGCTGCGGAGAGTGCGGAGCACAGTGGCACGCTGCAGGAAGGTTTCCTTCACACCATCGTTTACGATGAGGTCAACATAGCGCTGACGGTAACGCAACTCAGGATCGTCGAACTTGTCGTAAGCCACACCATCCTTGTACTTCACGATTGGGAGTGGCTTCAAGCTCTTGGAGAGCAGGCACAACTCCTTGGCGTGAACAGAAATCTCGCCAGTCTGTGTGCGGAATACGAAACCCTTTACACCGATGAAGTCACCGATATCGAGGAGTTTCTTGAATACAGTATTATAAAGGTCCTTGTTCTCGTCTGGACAAATCTCGTCGCGGGCGATATAGACCTGGATTCTTCCCTTTGAGTCCTGCAACTCAGCGAAGCTTGCTTTACCCATTACGCGGCGACCCATCATACGGCCAGCGATAACTACCTGGCGTGGCTCGTCCTCGTCCTTAAACTCAGCTTTGATGTCAGTGCTGAATGCATTGGTTGGAAACTCTGCTGCTGGGTATGGGTCGATGCCCATCTCGCGCAATGTCTGAAGACTTTGTCTGCGAACGATTTCCTGTTCGCTTAACTCTAAAATGTTCATACTTTATTTAGATATATCTATTTGTTTTCTTTTTGTTGGTGCAAAAATACAAATAATTTTTCGAACTCTTGCCCTATTTTTATGCTTTTTAATACAATAAGGTAATTTATCTATGCAAATGTTGCGCAAGCCTATAGTTTGATGAAGATTTTTCGGTGATACATCCAGATACCCATTGCTGCGTGGATAGCTACAAAGAAGAGGGCGTAGGTGAGCGATGCTACATACTCATCGCTGATGACGCTCTGGATGCCAATGAAAATCTCTGCCTTGATGTCAAAGCTTCCAAAGAGGATAGCAAGTGCCTCGCTCATCACATAGAGAAAAAGCGGATTCATGCCAAAGGCAAGCAGACCCTTGGTCAGGATGTTGTCCTTGCTGCTCGGCTTGTTGTCGATAAACTGCAACAGGATGCCCAATATCCAAGAGGCGAATCCGCAGGTTACGAATACGTAGCTGGGACTCCAGATGCGCTTGTTGATGCCGAAACCAATCAGGGAGAGTCCGAAGCCTAGAGCTACCATCACGAGACCTGCCACCTTCAATACCTTGATCTTCGAATCTACGGTCTGACCTGCTACGGAAATGTACTTGCAGCAGAGGAATCCTATCATCGTATGGGCGATGGATGGAATCGTGCTCAGTAATCCTTCCGGGTCTACCGGACTTCTTTGATAGAGATGGTTGATGCCGAAAATGCTGCGGTCTACCTGTGCCAGGATATTGGTGGATGCATCGTATGCATAGCCATTGCCAAACACCAGAATGCCCATATAAACTACGAGTAAACCGATGATGGTATGGATGAAATAGCGATGGTTCAGGGTGATGGCGAGCAGGGCCACGACTCCGTAGCAGATGGCTATGCGCTGCAATACTGCCCATATTCGCAGGTGGGCAAAGTCTAGTGCATCTCCATTGCATATCATGTCAAACCAGTTGATACTCAAACCGATGAGGAAGAGTAGGATGGTTCGCTTGGCTATCTTTCTATAGACGTGGGCTGAGGGCTTGAACTCTGTCTTCTTCAGGGATATGAAGGTTGACATTCCCACCATGAAGAGGAAGAACGGGAAGACAAGGTCGCACGGTGTGAGACCATTCCACTTGCTATGCTCCAGAAAGCTGTAGTTGTGCTCCCCGCCATTGTTAACCAATATCATGAGGGCTACGGTGAGTCCTCGCATCACGTCGAGTGATTTTAATCTGTTCATATATTACTTGATGACTTTCACGAATTACTTGATGAAATGAATGACTTCTTTTGCAACATCCACAGTGTTCCCTTCTGGCTTTGAAGAGTATGGATTCTTCTGCAGGGTCCATGGCTCCTCCAGCGCATACCAGTCGATTTTCGGTGCGCTAGGCAATGCCAGCTGGAAGAGCTCTGCGGATGTTTTTCCTGCATTCTTGCCACTGCCCAAGGCATCGTAATCGATGTTGGTGCAAGCTGCCATCTGGTCGGCGAGTGCTTTCATATAGGTACTCCATCGCTTGTAGTAGAAATCCTTCAGCAAACCTTGCCATTCCTTGTGTCCATAATCCCGTAGCCCGCCATCGTCTGCGCAGACACGGTTGCCCCAGGTGGTAATCTGTACTCGGGCATTCCATTCGTAGAGGTCTTTCTCTTCAGCGGTCTTGCCCAGGTTGCGTGCTTCCTCTATCCAATGTCCCAGACGGAATTCTGGACGGGTACCGAGCAGTTGGTCCTGTAGAAGAATCATCTTCAGAAAACGGTCAGCATCCTTGTCGAACTCCTTACGGGAGAAGGATTGATAGTCTGCAATGGCTTTCCAGTACTGTTTGCGCCCCTGGTCGGCAAGTGCCTGGCGGCAGATATCTACCAGATCATACTCATAGTTGTTGTTGCCACGGTATTTGTCTGCTACGCTGGCAAAGAGGATGGCTGCCTGCCGGGTATCCTCCGGGTCGTAATAGTTGCGCATCTTCGACCAGCTGGAAACCTGGAAGTTGTTTAACGAAGGGCGTCCGCAGAAGATGCTCTCGTGAGGCCCCTGCTGGTTGTTGCCCATCGGACAGTTATAGATGCTCTGAGCCAGAATTGTCCATGCTTTCTCGATGGTTGCATCGTGTACCCCATATCGGGCATAACAGTATTCCTTGAGCCAGTCTTCCTTGGTAGTCTTCTCGGCACGCCAAGGCAGTTCGCTCATCAGTTCAAACATCACAGGGTTGTTTTCTGAACCTTCCATCGTGAAGCCCCATCCCTTAAGTGAAGAGTGAAGAGTGAGGAGTGAAGAATTCTCTTGTTTTTGGGTGTCCTTTTTCCCCGTTGCCAGATAGAAGTTGTTCAGCAACTGGTCCATTCTTCCATGCAGCCCCACATTGCCACCGAAATTCTCTAGCATACAGAAGAGCCACTGGTGCTTGCCGTAACCACCATCGCGCTTCAGAATGCTGGGACCGCCAAACATCGGACGGCATTCGGAGAAGAGGTCGAGCACCAGGATGTCGCCTACCTTTAAGTCTTCAATCATCTGAGGACGAGGATTTTCGTTCCATCCCTGTACCACCCAGATGGCTTTTGGGTTGGCACGCTTCATTGCACTCATCAGTGCCTTTCCTGCTTTGGCATAATCCACGGCAGCATCATCACCGCTCTCGTGGAAAGGATCCATCGAATAGAAATCTGATTTTCCGTAGAGCTTGGTCAGTTCCTTATAATATAGGTCGGCGATTTCTGTAAATCTGCTATCGGTAGGAGAGAGGTTGGCAGGGCGCTGGTAACCGTTCCACTTGCCGGCATCCGTCACGTTCAACCCCAATCTCTCTTTGGCATCGTGAGGTACCATACCGCAATAGCCAGGCAAGACAGGTTTCATTCCCATCTCCTTCATTCTGGCAAGAATCTTCTTCTGGAGAGTTTCCTGCTGCTTATACCAGTTCAATGGAAGCGGACCTCCCCAACCTTCCAGGTTGTTCATCTCCCACCAGGCAAGGAAAGCGGGTCCGGCGATGAACTTGCCCACTTCTTCTTCTGAATATCCCAGTTTCAAGAGCATGTTGCGCCACACGCATTCTGTGCCCACGGCTGCAAGTGGCATGTTGATGCCGTGAAGCGCCATCCAGTCTATTTCTTTCTGCCATCGGTTCCAGTCCCAGAAAGCCATCGTGTAGGAGAAGGTACAGTAGTTGAAATCGTAGCGCAGTTTGAGGTCGGTCTCGTGGCGCTCCTTCTGCTTGACGGCTGGCAGTACTGCTGGCAGTTTGGTGTTCATGCTGTTCCATGTGATATGGATGCCGGCATAATGCTTCAGATACCAGTTGATGCCCACGGCGATATTCACCCAGGAGTTGCCCCGGATGATGATGGGATTGTTTCTACCGGCAGATTGGGATGCTGTTGCATTCTTTCCGCTTCTAGCTTGGTCTATCTCGAAGAAATCTTTGTCAGACTTGACAAGTATTGTCTTGAACTTGGCAGCAGCTCCCTTGTCTATGCGATTCAGAAGATCGTCTGCCGGATTTGCGTATGCACCAAAAGTAATAGTACATAATAGTCCTAGGAGTAATTTTTTCATAAAATTGTTTGTTGTTGTTTCAATATGCTGCAAAGATAGTAAAAAAATGCGGTTCATACCAAGTAAAAGTGCTTAAAAGTATAAAAAAGGCTTATTTATTTTGTTTTGTCTTTTATTTGCATTAATTTTGCAAGAAAATGAGGTGAGGAGTGAGCTGGACATCCGTTTGCTCTTATCCCCCTAAACAACCAACTTTAAATTTTGATAAGGATGAACATAGACGAAGTAGTAAAAAGAATAAGTAAGACCGATGGACTTTCTAAAACCCTCGGCATGCGTTTTATCTCAACTCCTGAGCCTGATACGCTTCAGGCTACGATGAAAGTGGATGAGCGTAATCGCCAGCCATTCGGATTCCTGAGTGGGGGTGCTTCTCTGGCACTGGCGGAAAATGTGGCAGGTATCGGCTCCTTGGCTCTCTGCCCTGGTCAGATAGCTGTGGGCATCAATGTGAGTGGCACTCATGTACTAGCAGTGAGCGAGGGAGATACGGTTACTGCATATGCCAAGCTGGTTCACAAAGGCAGGACCCTGCATACTTGGGAAGTTGCAATCAAAAACACTGCTGATGAGTTGATCTGCACCGTACAGGTAACCAACTATGTGTTTACTCCTAAGAAGAAAGATACTAAGATGCAGGAATCTAATAAGACAGAAGAATAAAGTATGACGGCATTTGCATACTATCGTTTGCCTTATCTGCATCACGCTCATTATGTGGTGCAGCATGAGGGTGAGCCGGAAGTTCTCTCCTCTGTGGCAGAACTGAATGGTAAGGAGGGGTTTGTAATAGCTCCCTTCTCGCCATCCAGCGATTGTCCTGTGCTTTTGATTCATCCTGATGAAAGCAAACTGATTGCTGTGGGGAACGAAAATGGCCCTGAAGAGAAGGTTCCGGAATCCTCTCCCGATGGGGCTGAAAATGCATCCCGACGTAGCTCTTCATACGTCGGGACGCAGCCAGAACTGCATCGGGACGCAGTAAACGCTACGTCGGGACGTAATTTTGAGGCTTACGCCAGAGAGTTTGAATGCTTTCATCAGCAGTTATCCGAAGAGACATTCAGCAAGATTGTTTTGGCAAGAAAAGTTTCTCTGGTGAGTGATAAAATCAGAATAAAAAAGATAGATAGTGTTGATGCTCAGGATGTTGCGTCTTTAAAGGCGCTTTTCCTGAAAACCTGCCGTATGTATCCTCGTCTTTTCGTTGCCTTGGTTTATACTTCCCAATCGGGTATGTGGCTGATGGCGACTCCGGAAATCTTGCTCAAGGGGGAGGGAGATGAGTATCAGACGATGTCTTTGGCAGGTACGCAAAAGGCGGAGCCTTCCCGAACCATTGCTGATTATCCGGTAGAGGGCGTGGAATGGTCGGAGAAGAACAGGGAAGAGCAGCAGTATGTTACGGATTATATCGAAGACTGCATCAAGGGCTTTGCTGGGGATTACAGACTGAAAGGTCCGTATACCACGATGGCTGCCAATCTTTATCATCTCCGTACCGATATCTCTTTCAGATTGCTGGATAAAGGCAGATTGGGGGATGTGCTCAATGCTTTGTATCCTACGCCTGCAGTCTGTGGTATCCCAAAGGATGCGGCTCGCCGGTTCATATTGCAGCATGAGCTTCATTCCCGTAAATACTATAGCGGTTTTGTCGGTCCGATTTCTTCGCAGGGAAAGACTCATCTCTTCGTTTCTCTCCGCTGCATGAACATCTTGCAGGATGGCATCTGTGAACTATATGCCGGTGGCGGATTGCTCAAGGAGAGTGAGATGGAAAAGGAGTGGAAGGAAACTGAAGCTAAAATGCAGACAATCAGACGGGTTTTGCTTTAGCAGAATTGGCAATTGTTAATTATTAATTGTAAATTATATATTATAAATTAGTTTTCGTGTTTAGTAATATCGATAATGTCAATATCCTGACGGGTGTTCTCGCATCTCATGGTGTGAGAAGAGTAGTGGTTTGTCCTGGAAGTCGTAATGCGCCCATCGTACATAATCTTAATGAGATGGATGGCATTACCTGCTATCCAGTCACCGATGAACGCAGTGCGGGATTTGTGGCTATGGGTATTGCCTTGGGTAATCCGTCACCGTGTCCGGATCCGGTAGCGGTCTGTGTTACTTCCGGTTCTGCATTGCTCAATCTCTATCCGGCAGTCTGTGAGGCTTATTATCAGAAGTTGCCAATCATCATCATTTCGGCAGATAGACCGGAGGCTTGGATAGGCCAGCAGGATGGACAGACCCTGCCGCAGGCTCATGTCTTCGGTACGATGGTGAACAGAAGCGTGAATCTTCCAATCGTATCCAACGAGGAGCAGGCTTGGTATTGTGAACGGTTGGTGCATGAAGCGGTCATCGACTGCGTGCACCGCAAGATAGGTCCGGTACATATCAATATCCAGCTTTCTGAACCTCTCTATCAGTTTACGGTAGACAAGCTGCCGAAAACTCATTGGGTGGATTACGTGAAGACTAATCTCTTTGGCGGCAGTTTCCATTACGGTGATATGCTTGATTTTCTGAATGCCAGAAAGCCGATGATCGTGGTGGGACAGGATTATCCATGCAGTCAGCTTTACGGTATCAAGCAGATTGATTCGTGGGCAGTTACGCTCATCGAACCGACGGCTTTAGGTACGTCAAGCGAGGATCCTGCATGCCGGGAATTTTCCAGCAATCTCCTGGTTACCAATTTCGATGAAGTGCTGAATAAGGTGGGGGATAACGCGGATTATATGCCCGATTTTATTCTCTATGTAGGAGGCACCCTGGTGAGCAAGCGCCTCAAGCTGTTCCTTCGCCTTGCCGTGAAGAAAGGTGCTAAGGTGTGGCGGGCAAGTACTGATGGTGATTACATTGATACTTTTATGCGTATTGACCGTATCTTCCAATGCGATACCACACTGCTGGCGGATGCCATGACCTCTTACAATCGGGTTTATCGGGATGAAGTGGATGCGTATAAGGAACGTTGGGAGAAAGCCCTGTTGGCGGCTAAGCGTCATGCTTTCGATTATGAACCGTCTTTCAGCAGTATGGCTGCCGTAAAGGTTTTCCAGACGGAATATCTGGCTCATTCGTTGGATGATACCCGTGAATGCCGTCTCTTCTACGGCAACAGTATGGCAATTCGACTGGCTTGTATCTACGCCCGTCAGTACGTGCATTGCAATCGTGGCGTGAATGGTATCGAGGGTTCGCTATCTGCAGCTGCGGGCTTGTCTATCTATCTTTCGGAATATCATCATCCTGATGCCAGGAGCCAGCAGAAGGTTTTCTGCGTGTTGGGCGACCTGAGTTTCTTCTACGATCAGAATGCCCTCTGGAATCAGAATCTCAATGGCAGTCTTCGCATCTTGCTCTTGAATAATGGCGGCGGAGCCATCTTTGCCAAGTTCAAGGGATTGAAGGAAAGTTCTGCACGCGAGAAACTGGTGATGGCTGAGCATTGCACTTCTGCTTATCACATCTGTCTGGCACAAGATGTAGCCTATCAGAATGCTGATGATATGAAGTCGCTCTGTGAGGGCATCGATTGGCTCATCCATACCGAGTCAAGCAGACCGATGCTTCTGGAGGTTCTTACGGATATAGAAACAGATAATCAGGTTCTGGATGAATATTATAATAGTTTAGCGTTATCATCAGAGAAAGAAGGATGATCCATCCTTTCTGAAAGTAATCATAAAGTTCAAAGTTCAATAATCAAAGTTCAAAGTAAATGAGAGAATGGAAAAAGATAGAAGGTTTTGATTTCAAGGAAATCATCTTCGAGGAGTATAATCACATTGCTAAGATTACCATCAATCGTGAGCGTTATCGCAACGCCTTCACTCCATTGACTACCTGGGAGATGGCGCAGGCTTTCAACTACTGTCGTGACTGTCTGGATATCCGTGTGGTTATCCTGACGGGTGCTGGCGACAAGGCTTTCTGTGCCGGTGGAGATATGCATGTGAAGGGTAGAGGTGGATATGTTGGCAACGATGGTGTGCCTCGTCTCAACGTGCTTGATGTACAGATGCAGATTCGTCGTTTGCCAAAGCCTGTTATCGCCATGGTGAACGGTTATGCCATCGGTGGTGGTCATGTGCTTCATGTGATGTGCGACCTGACCATCGCTTCAGAGAATGCCATCTTCGGACAGACTGGTCCTAAGGTAGGAAGCTTCGATGCAGGTTTCGGTTCTTCTTATCTGGCAAGAATGGTTGGTCAGAAGAAGGCCCGTGAAATTTGGTTCCTCTGCAAGCAGTATTCTGCGAAGGAGGCAGAAGAGATGGGAATGGTCAACAAGGTGGTTCCTCTCGACCAGTTGGAAGATACCTGCGTAGAATGGGCTGAAATCATGATGGAGCGTTCTCCTTTGGCTCTCCGTATGATCAAGGCTGGCTTGAATGCTGAGTTGGATGGTCAGGCTGGTATTCAGGAGTTGGCTGGTGATGCAACGATGCTCTATTATACCATGGATGAGGCTCAGGAGGGAGGCAAGGCTTTCCTGGAGAAGCGCAAGCCTCGTTTTGAGGATTATCCTCAGTTCCCGTAAATGGCAGAGTGAGTAATCGAATATAAGGATATATAAACCATATAGGATGCCTTCGGTCATCTTGTATGGTTTATTTTTTTTTCTTCACTATGGATGCTGGATGAAAACCAATAGGGGGAAGATGAAGATAAATGGGAAATGGATGAAAACCAATAGGGGAAAGATGAAGATAAATGGGAAATATATGAAAATAAAAAAGCCAACCTCTAATACTAGAGATTGGCAATCTTAATGCTTTGATGGGTGGAAGGTGGGACTCGAACCCACGACATTCAGAACCACAATCTGACGCTCTAACCAACTGAACTACGTCCACCATGTTAACTTGCTTAATTGTTATTTCTTTTAAGCGAGTGCAAAGGTACTACATTTTTTTGAATTCACCAAATTTTTTCTAAACTTTTTTCTGAAAAACTTCATTTTTCTGTAAAAAAATAGCATTTCCCCTTAAAACTGCAGTTTTTTTGATGGGAAAATGCTATTTATAAGTTTACAAGCTATTACTTAGCAGGGCTAGCTGGTACTGTTGGAGTTGCTGCTTTCTGAGCATCTGCTGCACCATTAGCTGCTGGGGCTGCTTTCTGAGCACCTGCTGCAGCATCCTTGCTAGCACCTGGCATAGCAGGAAGAGCAGTCTGCTCCTGAGTTGCACCTTCCATAACGCTGCTTTCGCCAGCTGCCTGAGGTGCTACATAAGCACAAACTATGCTGATAACTACCATGGCACCAGCGAGACCCCATGTTAATTTCTCTATAATGTCGGTTGTCTTACGAACGCCCATGATAGAGTTTGTTGAAGAGAAGTTACTTGCAAGTCCACCTCCCTTTGATTCCTGGATGAGCACGATGAAAATCATCATGATTGCTACCAGGACGATTAATACTACAAATAATGTGTAAGCCATTTTTTAAAACTAGTTTTATTTATTATTTTTATTTGTTATTTTTATTATTTCCGTTTAACATCAGTTTCTCGAGAAATCTTAGCTGGTCCACATAGTAGGCACTCTTGTGTGGATGCTGCTTGTAGAGTCGCTCGATAATTTGATAAGCTCGTTCATACTTGCCCTGTTTGATGTAGATGCGGGCGAGGGTTTCTGTAAATACACCACTATTTTCAGTTTGTTCCTCGTTGTCATTTTCATCTTCCAGTTGAGGCGTGTATTCTGGCTTGTATTCCTCTCCTTGCTGTATCTTTGGCAATTTGAATCCTCCATCTTCCATGAAGTCATCAATCAGACTGATGGTTCTTGAAGGTTTCTCTTCTTCTTCTTGATCTTCAGTCTCCATCAGATATGCTACATAATCAACAGCTGCATCTGCAGGTGTTGGCTTCCGCTTTTCTTTCTTAGCTTCTTTTTCTTCTGCATCTGTTGGTATAGAACCTAGGAAACTGTCGATAAGGTCGCTTGTGCGGTCTGCCTTAGATGTATTGTGCAAGTTGCTTTTCGATGCTTCTCCTTGAGTAGGATAAGCCTTGCTCTTTTCCCCATAGTTTTCTTTCTTGAACTGATAGTGCGCTGCTTCAACCATTTCGAAGATGACCTTGCGGTCGGTTATGTAGATGGCTGCACGGCGTAGCTCTTCGTCGAAACTGGGGTCGTGGAGTAGGTACAGGTTTTTCAACATCAAGAGGCGAGCCGTTTGATAATAGGGATATAGAGCCAAGAGGGCGCGCAAGTCGTAGAGCGTCTCCCGGTTCATCTCCTCTGGGTGTTGTATCAATCTGCTTAATTCCACTTTGTTCTATTTAATGTTTGGTTACTATGAACTTTGAGCTATGAACTTTGAGCTTTGAACTTTATGCTTTGAACTTTATGATTTGTATAGCTGTTGAATTCTTCACTCTTCACTCTTCGTTCTTCACTTACTATTTCCTTACCAGTTGGCTACTGTAGCGTTGAATATCTGGTCTACCAAGTCTTTTACCATCTGGGTGACCAGTTCTTCCTGAACAGAAGCTAAACTTTTTGTGGTATCGTAGGTCTTTGCAGAGGTGAATGACTTTTCGAAGTCCTCGGTATGTTTCTTGTTATTCGTGAAACGGACGTTGACGGTGATACTCAACTCTGTCTGTGCAGAATAACCTTCAGCAGATACCGACTTGTTGCGCTGTGAATATTGGGTGATTTCACCCTCAATCTTCAGGTCGCCATTACGGGAAACCTGTCGCAACTGGGTATTGTTGGCAAATTTGTCTTTCAGCTCGTTGTTGAACATTGGTCCCATTGGTCCCCAAACGTATGAACTTCTGATAGGGAAGTCTGTTATTTGGATAGTCTTGGTCTGGGTATAGTCAATGCTGGCACCGTTGAAGCCATAGCTAACGGAACAGGCAGTCATAATGCCTATGACCAATGAAATCCCTAATATATATATGTACGCGCGTAATTGCTTCATAATTTATATTTGTTTATTTTCCGGTAAAGGGTTCTGTCTGATATACCCAATTCCTCTGCGGCTTTCTTTCGATTGCCATTGTTGCGTTCCAGAGCCTTTTCTATCATTTGTTTGCTCAAGTCATCGAGATTCAGTGAGTCGTTTTCTTTGATTTCTTCTGCCTCGATTTCTTCTGGTTCCGATTGTCCCATTTCGTCAGCTCGGATGATTCCCGGTTCATGTCGGATGATTCCTGTGTCATGCTGGATGATTCCTTCTGCTGGTGTGATAGACTGTGTTTTTTCAAACTCTGCCGGATAGGTTGTTGGACTCATACTCGATACAGAGGTAGGACTACTGAATCCTTCTGCTCCTCTTAGTTGACGGGCTTCGTCCAGTTGCTTGCGCAATGATCCCACCTCTCTTCGCAGGTCACTCACGTTTCCTCTTAGTTCGTAAAGAATCTTATAGAGAAATTCTCGTTCGTTTTCATAACTGTGCGAGGTGTTGTTGCTCTGTGGAATGGTGGCAAGTTGAGTAGTCTCTTCATCGCGTGGGATAAAATGCATGAGTGCCTCCATGTTAATTTCCCGTTCACGACTTAATACCGACATTTGCTCGGTAATGTTCTTGAGCTGTCTCACGTTGCCTGGCCACTTATATTTCAGCATGAGTTTCTTGGCATCTTCTGTCAGGCTGATCTTTGGCAGATTGTATTTCTCTGCCATTTGCATGGCGAAAAGGCGGAACAACAGTAAGATGTCATTTCCTCGTTCGCGAAGTGGAGGCATCTGGATAGGAATTGTATTCAGTCGGTAATACAAGTCTTCGCGGAATCTTCCTTCGCTGATTGCCTTTCTCATGTTGACGTTGGTGGCAGCAACGATTCGTACGTTGGTCTTGCGAATCTCTGTTCCACCTACGCGGATATATTCGCCCGTTTCCAGCACTCTCAGCAGTCTTGCCTGAGTCTGTATGGGCAGTTCGCCCACCTCGTCAAGAAATATAGTACCCTTGTTGGCTATTCCGAAGTAGCCTTCGCTTTCTCCTATGGCTCCGGTAAAGGAACCCTTCTCGTGTCCAAAGAGCTCACTGTCTATAGTGCCCTCAGGAATGCTACCGCAGTTGATGGCAAAATACTTTTCTCTTCTTCTTGGTGAGTTGTCATGGATCACCCTCGGAATGATTTCCTTACCAACTCCACTTTCTCCGATAATAAGCACAGAAAGATCTGTCGGTGCCACCTGTAAGGCGACATCGAGAGCATGATTCAATCCGTCGCTATTTCCGACGATATTGTAGCGTTGTTTTATTTTCTGTAGTTCAGATGTATCCATTTAGCTGCCAAAATTACACATTTTTTTTGAAATATCAGCATATATTGCCCAAAAATAGGTCTTTTTTAACGTTTACCTATTCTTGGGCATCATATTTTGCTTTAAATTAAGCTTCTGGAGCTACTTGCTGAGCTGGTTCAGTTGTAGCTTGCGGAGCTTCCTGACCTTCATTCTTTGGACGAGGTGTAAAGTTCTTTTCATTCTTTGGAGGGAATGGCTTGCCGCCCTTCTTTGGGATAGAGAATCTTACCTTTTCGCTCTCGTCACGCTTCTCGTGATAGAGTTTTGGAAGTGGATTTTCTATTGCCTCATCATAGCTGTTTCTGTTCTGGAAAGCATCAATAGCCAGGAATACTGCCTGGCGGAACGATGACTCGTCAGCTTCATTGCAGCCTGCAATGCTGTAACTTGGTGCCATGTTGGCTGCTGTATGGATGATAGGCAAACCTGCAGTGTAGATGACGCCATCCTCTGTATAGAGAGAATGGAATGGGGTAGTGGCTTGGTCATGATACATGGCCATGATTCCGTCAAAGTCGCTGAAATATCCCTTACCGAAGAACTCATCTGCTGCGTATGGACCAAAAGCCTGAATGCCTTGTTCTGCTAATTTGTCAATAGCAGGAATGATGATTTCGCTCTCCTCTTTGCCGCAACTTTCCTCTTCGTTGCTGCGAGGATTGAGGGCAAGCACTGCTATGCGTGGGTTGGTGATGAGGAAATCTCTTTTGATGGTTTGTTGCATGAGCTTTACTCTTTCGATAATGCGTTCCTCGGTGATTCCGGCTATTACATTTTTGAATGGAGTCTTCTCTGTAACTGATGCTATGCGAAGGTTGCCACCTACGAGGATGGAAAGGGCTTCCTGTCCTTCGCCAAGACAAGTTTCGATATAATGCTTGTGTCCCTTGAATGGGAAACCTTCTATCTGGGCATTCTGGTTATTGATAGGGGCTGTGATTAGCACATCATAGAGATTGTCTCTGAAATCAGTCATTGCTCTGTCGAGCGCTTTGATAGCTGCTGCGCCCGATTCGGTGGTAGGCATACCCATGTCTACCTTTACCTCTTCATCTACAGCTGCAAGCAGGTTGATGCGGCCTTCTTCTGCATCTTCTGCTTTCTGGATGATAGAAAACTGTGCTGGCAGGTTCATCGCCTTGCGATAATAGGCTGCCACCTTTGGTGAACCGTAGATGATTGGTGTACAGAAATCCAGCATCTCTGATTCTGCAAATGTCTTAAAGATGAGTTCATATCCGATACCGTTGGTATCTCCGTGAGTGATAGCCACTCTGATTTTCTTATTGTCCATTGATGTATTTTATTTTATTGTGGAAATTGCAGCTTCGAGCTGCTTGATTAATATTTTCTTTTTCATTTCGGGTGCATAGACGAAGCCGATGACATAGAGGTTATGGATGCGATGCATCACGTAAGGTCCTCCCATGGCATCTCCTTTCATCTCCCAGAGTCCTCTTTCTAAAAGAACAGGAATGGTCATATACATGCTGTCGGTTTCGCCCGGCATGTTGGTTCGAAGAATGCTATCAATCTGAGCCTTGTCATTTACATTTACATGAAAAGCATTTGAATTCTTCATTCTTCGTTCTTCACTCTTCTCTTTTCCTGCTCTTCGTTCTTCACTCTTCACTTTCATCACGAGCAGGTTCTGCATTCCCGTACTTGCGTTGTTCGAAATCCAGATGAAGTCTTTTGCCTTCTTGCTGGCATTCATCGATACCGGGATTTTCATGTCAAGTCCGAATGTCTTCTTTACCTCTTCCTGCATCTCCTTGTTCTGCTTGCTGGGATTGTTGGAGATCATCTCTGCCAGATGTTTCAGTTCAGCTTCATCTACAATTTGGCGGAGCTTTTCGCCATTGAGTCTTTCTCGCAGCTGCTGTACAGAATGGGCATTGATGCGGATGATATTTTGCGGTTCTGCATTCTCATCGTGGCTCAACTTGACAGCGAAGTCTTTATCTGTGATATTGACGATGATGCGGGTTCTGACGAGTAGGTAGCTGCCTTTTGTCTTCCCCTTCTTCACCTGAATCAGTTTGCAGAGAGGCTCGGGTTGGGGAAGGGATGGAACGTCTTCCGTCAGTATCCTGGTAACGATGCTGTCGGTATCTCCTTCCAGTACAATCTCGTAAGGTTGCCCTGTACTGGCTGGCTTTTTCCTGTTCTTCCCCATTAAACCGCAACTTGTCAAGAGGAGAAATGTCAGGCAGAACGGGAAAAGAAGCGTTATCGTATTTCTCACCATTATGCTATGTTCTTTTCGACTACTCTTTTTTCTCTTCGTCCTCATGCTGGCGTATTTCGCCAATCTTCTTCGAGGTACTCAGCAAGCCGCAGGCTGCATAGATGTCTTGTCCACGGCTGGCACGGATGGTTGTAAACACGCCGTGCGAGGTAAGGTAATCGCGGAACTGCTCCATCTTTTCGTCATTCACGCCCTGCAGTGGAATATCTGGAATCTGATGAAAGCGGATGAGGTTGAAACGGCAGTCCAGTCCCTTTACCAACTTGATGATTGCCTTGGCATGCTGCATGCTGTCATTCACTCCCTTGAATACGATGTATTCGAACGAGAGGCGACGCTGGTGGGAGAAGTCGTAGTTCTTCAAAAGCTCTACCACCTGCTCAATACCCATACCTCTTTCTGCTGGCATCAGTTCGGCGCGTTCAGACGGAATAGGGTCGTGCATGGAAATAGCCACATGGCATTCGCTCTCTTCCAGAAATCGCTTCAGCTTGTTCTTGATGCCTACAGAACTTACAGTGATACGCTTAGGACTCCATGCCCAGCCATAGTCGGCTGTCAGAATTTCCGTAGCACGAAGCACGTTGTCGAGGTTGTCCATAGGCTCGCCCTGTCCCATGAATACGATGTTGGTGAGCTTGTCTACCTCTGGCAATGAGTAAATCTGGTTCAGGATGTCGCCGGCAGGCAGACTTCCCTCGAATCCCTGCTTACCTGTTTGGCAGAAGAGACAGTTCATCTTGCAACCCACCTGCGAAGAAACACAGAGTGTGGCACGGTCTTTATCTGGAATATAAACCGTTTCCACAAACTTGCCGCTTCGGGTAGGGAAGAGATACTTGATGGTACCATCCACAGAATGTTGTGCATCGGAATATCCGAAGCAACCTATTTCGTATTCGGCAGCGAGTTTTGCACGGTTGGCTTTCGAGATATTGGTCATCTCGTCAATGCTCTTTACATGCTGCTCATAGAGCCACTTCGCCATTTGTCCGCCGGTGAAGGCAGGCATGCCGAGATCCTTTGCCACCTGCTTCAATTCGGCAAGTGTAAGGCCTAAAAGATATTTTTTTTCATTATTCATACTGCAAAGATAGTGTTTTTTGCCGAAAAATTGTTATCTTTGCCACATATTTTAAGATAATAAGTTGAAATAAAGATAAAAAACATAGTTTGATGCCCCCAAATGGGACGAAAAACGAAAAAATAGAAACAAAGAAATGAGACAAAAAATAGACCTTTTCTTGCCTTGTGAAGACCAGGATGTTGCCCAGGAAGCACTCTTGGAACTTCATGACAACAAGACAGTTCAACATATCAATCTCTTGGTGAGTGCTGATTTCGCTGCTTCTCATCAAGTGCCTGATGGTTGTACATTTATCGTTGTCGACCGATTGGAGAGTTCCAATACTGTTAGTAGTATTGCTGAGAACACCGATGCCGACTATGTAATCATTTGTACCAAAGCCACTCCTATCCGTTGGGGATTGTATGCCTTGGAACGTTTCCTCCGTACCGCAGATGATACGGGAGCAGTCATGGTATACTCCGATCATTACTCCGTACAGGAGGGTAAGCTGGAGAAGCATCCGGTCATCGACTATCAGGCTGGTTCACTTCGTGATGACTTTGATTTCGGAAGTCTCTGGCTTGTGAAGGCACAGAATCTGCTCGACTATGCAGCACAGCAGGACAGACAGGAATATCAGTTTGCAGGACTCTATGACCTTCGTCTTTATCTGAGTAGAGTGGGAGAGATATTCCATATCAATGAATTCCTCTATACGGAAGATGAGCTCGATACCAGAAAGAGTGGAGAAAAGCAGTTCGACTATGTGAACCCTCGCAACCGGGAGGTACAGATAGAGATGGAGAAGGCTTGCACCCATCATCTCGAAAAGGTGGGAGCCTTGGTTGATACCAATTACTATCGACAGCCTGATTTTGATGAGCAGGAGTTTGAATACGAGGCTTCTGTCATTATTCCGGTATTCAACCGTGAAAAGACGATAGCTGACGCAGTGAAGAGCGCACTCAGTCAGAAGACCAGCTTCAAGTTTAATGTTATCGTGGTAAATAATCATTCTACCGACCGTACGGGCGAAATCCTTTCAGAGATTGCCCATGAGATGGAGGAACGGAATGATAAGCAGGCAGGACGCCTTGTCCAGATTGTGCCTGATCGCAACGACCTTGGCATTGGTGGCTGCTGGAATATGGCTATCAACAGCGACCATTGTGGTAAGTTTGCCGTCCAGCTGGATAGTGATGACCTCTATTCTTCACCTAAGACGCTGCAAAAGATAGTAGATGCCTTCCATAAGCAGAAGGCTGCCATGATGATCGGCTCTTATCGCATGTGCGATTTCGATCTCAATACACTGCCTCCTGGATTGATAGACCATAAGGAGTGGACCGAAGATAATGGCTGTAATAATGCTCTGCGTATCAATGGATTGGGTGCTCCTCGTGCCTTCTTTACCCCATTGGTCCGTCAGATTCAATTTCCTAATACCAGTTATGGTGAGGACTATGCCTTGGGATTGGTGTTCTCTCGTCGCTACCGTATTGGCAGAATCTACGATGAACTTTACCTCTGCCGTCGTTGGGGAGGAAATAGTGATGCTGCCTTGAGTATCGATAAGGTAAATGCCAATAATCTTTATAAGGACCGTCTTCGCACCATGGAGTTGAAGGCGCGCCAGCAGATGTTGCAGGGCAAGGCTGATATAATGGAAGATAGCAGTATCTCCCGTTTCTTCAATCGCCAGATGGAGAAATGGGCTGATGCCCGTCATCGCTTCCGTGATCTCAAGCATGTGGAGACCCATCAGCTTTCCGACCAGTTGAAAGTGCAGTGGAATCCGGCACGCATCGTGAGCACCGGAGCCAAGATTGATAAGAAGACATTGGGTGATCGTCCTTGTTTCCTTTGCGACAAGAACCGTCCTAAGGAGCAGATTTCAAAACAGATAGATGAACGCTTCCTTCTCTTGGTGAATCCGTTCCCGATTCTGCCTATTCATTTCACGATTCCTGCAAGAAAGCATCAGCCACAGTCTATCTATAAGAATTATGGTGAGATGCACCGGTTCCTGAGCTTGCATAGCGAGTTGATGGTGTTCTATAATGGTCCGAAGTGTGGAGCCTCAGCTCCTGATCATCTTCATTTCCAGGCAGGTACCAGCGGCATCTTGCCTTTGCAGGCTAATTGGCAGCGACTTTCTCGCAACCTTACTGATATCATTTCTCTGAATGATGACGAAAAGATTGCCTTGATTCATGACTTTGTTGTTCCAGCCTTTGTCATCATCTCCAAGAGTGAGGACAGCGATGAGGCTCTTTTCCAACGTCTCTATAAGTCGATGCCTGTTCGTGGTGATGAGACTGAACCGATGATGAATATCATTGCATGGCGTAAGGGGGATGAGTATATCTCTGTGGTCATTCCAAGAGAGAAACATCGTCCTGAGGCTTATTTTGCAGAAGGAGATGCTCAAATGATGGTTTCTCCTGGAGCCTTGGACATGTCGGGACTCATCATTACTCCTCGTGAGGAAGACTTCCGTAAGTTGACCGAAGAGAGTGCTACTGCCATTCTGCAGGAATGTGGTGTCTCTACAGATAAGATGAACAGCATCGTTACCAAACTCAAGGCTTCAAAGGAAGCTGAACTGCAGGTCGGTACTTCTGCCTTGTACAGTTATGACAAGGAACCTGAGGTGAAGGTGGGTATTGTGAGCGGACAGAAGATTCATTTCTCTCTCAATAAACCTTATCTGGCTAAGGGCGAGACTGTAATCGGCGAACAGGAGGTGGAATTCTCAGAAGGTGGTGTACTCTGGAACGGTAATCAGTATAGTTCCTTGACTTTCCATCCACAGAGTGCGGACGCTTCCTTCTCGCTGAGCGATGTTACGATTGGTGTTAACTTCCATTGGGAGCGCAAGGAAACCCAGACTTTCCTCGGAACATTGCGTTTCGTGGTCGAGTCGGATAAGATCTGTGCCATCAACGAACTTCCTGTAGAGAAGTATCTGGAGAGTGTAATCAGTAGTGAGATGAGTGCTACTTCCAGTCTTGAACTCTTGAAGGCACATGCCGTTATCTCCCGTTCCTGGCTTTTGGCGCAGATGAAGAAGCGTAGGGATGTTGCAGAGAGTGGTAACAATTTCTTCTCTTTCACCAAGAAGGAAGATATGCTCATCCGCTGGTACGATCGCGAAGACCATACCATCTTTGATGTTTGTGCAGATGACCATTGCCAGCGTTACCAGGGAATCACGAAGGAAACTTCTCCACATGTTGCTGAGGCTATTCGTCAGACCAAGGGACAGGTGCTCCTGGATGGTGATGAGATATGCGATGCCCGATTCTCTAAATGTTGCGGTGGAGTCACAGAGGAGTTCCAGTACTGTTGGGAAGATACACCGAAGAATTATCTCACTGCGGTGAGGGATATTGCATTAGGAATAGAATCTACTTTGCCTAATCTGACAAATGAGGAAGAGGCTGAGAAGTGGATCCGCTTCAACCCTCCTGCTTTCTGCAACACGCAGGACAAGAGAATCCTCTCACAGGTGTTGAACGATTACGACCAGGAAACGGTAGACTTCTATCGCTGGAAGGTAACCCTTACTCAGGAGAAACTGCAGCAGCTCATTGCTGACAGACTGAAGATGAACTTGGGTTCTATCCTTGATATGAAATCCGTAGAACGGGGAACGAGTGGAAGAATCAGTAAACTCCAGATTATCGGTACGGAGAAAACCTTCACCATCGGTAAGGAACTCGAAATCCGCCGCACGCTGAGTGACAGTCATCTCCTCAGTTCTGCCTTTATCGTGGATAAATATGATATAGATGAGCAGGGAGTTCCTCAGCGTTTCGAACTGATTGGAGCTGGATGGGGTCACGGAGTAGGCCTCTGTCAGATTGGTGCAGCCGTGATGGGCGAGGAAGGCTATCTGTATGATGCCATCCTTCTGCACTACTATCAGGGTGCTGAAATCAAGAAACTCTATAAATAGTGATGTAAAATGGTAACAAAGAAAAATAGTCGGAATCCATGGGCTTGGATTCCGACACTCTACTTTGCGGAAGGACTGCCTAACGTTATCGTGACAGCCCTCTCTGTCGTGATGTATATGCAGTTGGGTTTGACCGATGCTCAGGTGGGTCTCTATACCGGATGGCTCGCCCTGCCATGGGTTATCAAACCCTTGTGGAGTCCTTTCATCGACTTGCTGAAGACCAAGCGCTGGTGGGTATTGACCATGCAGGCACTCATCGGAGCCGCCCTTGCCGGCATTGCTTTCTCGCTGCCTACTGCCTTCTGGTTCCAGGCAACGATGTGCTTCTTCTTCCTCATCGCCTTCTGCAGTGCCACCCACGATATTTCTGCGGATGGTTTCTACATGATTGAGTTGGATGAACATACGCAGACCAAGTTTGTGGGACTTCGAAACACCTTCTATCGCCTTGCCATCATCTTTGTGAATGGATTCCTGGTGATGCTGGCTGGTGTTCTCCAGGTGATGTTCCGCAACCAAATTCGCTTCTCATGGGCGCTCATCTTCTACGGTCTGGCAGGTATCTTCATCGGATTATGGCTCTATCATAGCCGATTCATGCCACGTCCTAAGGAGGATGTGCAGACGGACAGAACGGTGGGTGAAGTGGCTCACGAACTGAAGAATATGTTCCGCACCTTCTTCGTGAAGTTCGGATTGGGAGAAACCATCTGTGTGATGCTCTTCCTCTTGCTCTACCGATTCCCAGAAGCGCTTCTGAACACCATGACCAAGACCTTCATCCTCCGTCCTAATTCGCAGGGCGGATTGGGCTTGTCGCCGCAGGAATATGGTTTTGCCAACGGTACTGTGGGATTGATAGGTTTGCTGCTGGGTGGAATTCTTGGTGGTATTCTGGTGAGCAGGGATGGAATGAAGAAATGGCTCTGGCCTCTGGTTTGCGCCATCACCTTGCCTGATGTGGTTTACATCTATCTGAGTTACTCGCTCAACAGCAACCTCATCGTGGTTTCCAGCTGTCTTTTCGTCGAGCAGTTGGGTTACGGTCTGGGCTTCACGGTTCTTACCCTTTACATGTTGTTCTATAGTCAGGGCAAGTTCAAGACTTCCCATTATTCTATCTGCACGGGTATCTCTTATCTCGGATTGATGTTGCCTGGTATGGTTTCGGGATATCTGAAAGATATGGTAGGCTACCGCATGTTCTTCATCATCGTGATGGCATGTTGCGCCATTACCTTTCTGGTTACTGCTTTCCTGAAGATTGATCCTAATTTCGGAAAGAAAGAGGAAATCGAGGAGGAAGAAATGGAAGTGATAGAATAGTAAGCCTATATATAAATAGGTGAAAATATATGAAAAGGTCGTTGGGACGAATCCCAACGACCTTTTTACGTTAAACTAATTGAAATTTTGGGTTCCTTCTCTTGTGATATCATTTTAATATCGTATATTTGTGATATTAAAATGATATCAACATCAATAACGTAATAAATAAAGTAAAATTATGGAGAATAAGGAATTTACGTATCAGGG
>ERZ1026852.226-NODE-226-length-38997-cov-5.893534_pt1 | contig 38997 bp, 28 predicted proteins | sample MGYA00380156_ERZ1026852 | MGnify/ENA primary metagenome ERZ1026852 (study PRJEB33269, sample SAMEA4719792) | human gut metagenome | biome: human-associated habitat; feature: organic feature; material: feces | place: Cameroon | collected 2013-10 ...
TCAGATGTGTATAAGAGACAGCCATTATAAGAGTGGACTTGCACTCTCACATGATGACATGGTGCGGGCAACCGCAGAGGAGATCAAGGTCATGCATACGAAATGTATGGGACCGGATGATATGATTGCAAATCTGTCTGGTGGTAATCAGCAGAAGGTAATCTTCGGTAAATGGTTGGAGCGGTCTCCGAACATCTTTATGATGGACGATCCGACAAGAGGTATTGATGTTGGAGCAAAATATGAGATTTACGAGTTGATCATTAACATGGCAAAGCAGGGTAAGACAATTATTGTTGTTTCTTCTGAGATGCCGGAGATCCTCGGAATCACAAACCGTATTGGCGTTATGTCGAACGGACATCTGGCAGGTATTGTCAATACGAAGGAGACAAATCAGGAAGAATTATTAAAGCTTAGTGCGAAATATTTGTAATAGAGAGGAGTTTTGGCGATGGCAGATAAAAGTATGATCCTTTCGGCAGAAGCAGAAGCAGCGCTTTTGAAGCCGATTGATGAATATGTAGGAAAAATACAGAAGCAGATCGATGCACTTCGTGTAGATGGATCTGACAAGGTTCGAAGCTTAAAGAACCATATCGCAATTGCGAAGGAAGACAAGAATTTAACAAAGGAAGAGAGAGCAAAGATTATTGCGAAGGATAAGGCAGACTTAGAGAAAGCAAAATCTGTAGAATCTGCAAATAAGGACAAGGTTTCAAAGCTTGTTTCCGATGCAGAAAGTTATCTCTCCAAGCATTACAAGAGTGACTACTATGAGAAGGTAGTTGCGAGCTGTGAGGCAGAGAAGGCAGCAGAGAATGCCTCTTATGACAAGATTGTGGCAACCATTAAGACAGAGCACGAGCAGACACTTGCAAAGCTTTCCGATTCTGAGGAAATCAAGGATGAGAAGTATGTATATCGTAACCGCCTGTTCGATGCACAGATGACACATGAGTCTAAATTGCAGGAAATCAAGGATAGAAAGCACGATGCATTTGCACATAAGTTCCACCTGATCGATCTGCTTCGTATGTCGAAATATACATTTGGACAGAAGCAGTCACAGAAGGTAGAAAACTACAAGTACACATTCAATACAACACAGTTTTTGTATAAGAATGGTCTGTACATTGTAATTTTACTCATCTTTATTGCATTGTGTATCATCACACCGATTGTAAAGCATACACAGCTTTTGACACTGACAAACATCCTGAATATTTTGCAGCAGGCTTCCCCTCGTATGTTCTTAGCCCTTGGTGTTGCCGGTCTGATTCTGTTAACAGGTACCGACCTTTCCATCGGACGTATGGTAGGTATGGGTATGGTAACCGCAACTATCATCATGCACAGCGGTGTAAATACCGGTGGCGTATTCGGACATATCTTTGATTTTACAGGTATTCCGGTAGCGGGCAGAGCAATTATTGCACTTGTTGCATGTATCATTCTTACAACCGTATTTGCAAGTATTGCCGGTTTCTTCATGGCGAAGTATAAGATGCATCCATTCATTTCAACCATGGCGAACATGCTGATCATCTTCGGACTTGTTACATACGCAACAAAGGGTGTATCCTTCGGTGCAATTGAGTCAAGCATTCCAAACATGTTTATTCCAAATCTTGGTGGATTCCCAACCATCATTATCTGGGCAGTTGTAGCAATCATCGTTGTATGGTTCATCTGGAACAAGACAACATTTGGTAAGAACCTTTACGCAGTTGGTGGTAATCCGGAAGCAGCTTCTGTATCTGGTATTTCCGTATTCAAGGTAACAATGGGAGCATTCATCTTAGCAGGTATCCTTTATGGATTCGGTTCATGGCTTGAGTGTAACCGTATGGTTGGATCCGGTAGTGCCGCATATGGACAAGGCTGGGATATGGATGCAATTGCAGCCTGCGTAGTAGGTGGTGTATCCTTCACAGGTGGTATCGGTAAGATCTCCGGTGTTGTAACTGGTGTACTGATCTTCACATCCCTTACATACTCTCTGACAATCCTCGGTATTGATACAAACCTTCAGTTCATCTTCGAAGGTATTATCATCCTTGCAGCTGTAACACTTGACTGTCTGAAGTATGTTCAGAAGAAGTAATCAAAGGAATCAAATAAAGTTGTAAATTGGAGAAGTCACCCGGTCAAGTGCACAAGGCATGGCTGGGTGACTTTTCCTATATATTGTACATAATGTCAAAACGCAATAAAACCAGTATATATGGTACTGTTTAATTGGAACAATATAGGATGTATTGTAACTAAGAAGTTCTAAATGTTCTGATATATAGAATTGGTACCGGACGCAAGCTGGTTGGAGTAAAAACTTGAAAATGAGGGAAAATCCCCCAATGGAATAAGAGCAGGAAGCAAGTCAGTTGGAGTAAAAACCTGAAAATGAGGGAAACTCCCCCAATAAGGCAGGAGTAGAAAACAAGTCAGTTGGAGCAAATTCCCCAAATAGGGGAAAAATCCCCAATTGAGCAGGAATAGGAAGCAAGCTGGTTGGAGTAAAAACTTGAAAATGAGGGAAACTCCCCCAATGGAACAAGAGCAGGAAGCAAGCTGGTTGGAGCAAATTCCAGAAATAGGGGAAAATTCCCCAATTGAGCAGGAGCAAGAAGCAAGCTGGTTGGAGTAAATTCTTGAAATAGAAGGAAACTCCCCCAATGGAACAAGAGCAGGAAGCAACCAGCTAGATATTTAGGTATCTTTATAGTGATAACTTTGGTATAATAAGGACAATAAAACAACAAAGAACAATAAGAATTGCCGGGTAGTTCGGAATCATTTGAATATGTGGATGATTGGTTTTTCTATGACTTCGTGAACATATACGATATGTTTGGAACTTAGAAGTACTTGATATTCTGCTTGATTTCAGCAATGTTTGAACACGATGTTCAAACAAGCCGCTGTTGAGACATGGATGTCGAATCAGCGGCGGTTGCGTGCGAGATGAATATTGGAAGCATCCTAATATGTGGATGGAGTTGCGAGGGAATAACGATTTTAACGCAGACCATTGGAACACGCCAGCACTTAACGAACAGCGCTACCGATTCGAAGAATGGTAGAGCTGTGAGTTTAGTGTCTGTTGCGTGTGGAAGTGAGCGGGAGCGCGTCTGCGTGGAATCGTTATTCCCTGCAACTCCTAACCAAAGACTAGATACTTTCGATCTCCGCGGCAGGCGATAACAAGTGGGGTGCTACATGGAAAAATATAAAGTGCTTCTGGTGGATGACGAAGCAGAAGTCATCGAAGTAATTGAACAACGCATACAATGGGACGACCTTGGATTTACCGTCGTTGGTAACGCAACCAACGGAGTGAAAGCACTTGAACTGGTTGAGAAGCTTCAACCGGATGTCGTAATTACAGATATCAAGATGCCATATATGGACGGATTGGAGTTGTCCCGTCGTTTAAACCGGGACTACCAGAACATTCACATCATTATATTTACAGGGTTTGATGAGTTTGAATATGCAAAGGAAGCTGTGCATCTGGAGGTTGAGGAATATATGCTGAAACCGATAAATGCAACGGAACTGTCTGATTGCCTGAAACGTCTGAAGGACACGCTGGACCGGGAACGGGAAGAAAAACTGAATGTAACACGTCTGGAGAATTATTTCAATGCAGCACTTCCGGTACTGCAGAATAACTTCTTTGTATCTCTCATTGAGGGACGGGTAACAGAAGAAAACTGCGGGAAATTTTTTGCCGCGTATCAGATTGATATGAAAGGACCGTATTATGGATGCGCAGTTTTCCACACATCGGAACATCATGTGCCGGACGGCATGAATCCGCTGCTACTTGCGATGTCTGTTGAACACGAGATCAAGGAACGGCTTGCGACAGAGTGGAAGAGCCGGGTATTCTCTTATCTTGGCAATACACTGATGCTGATTGAACTCCCCTCGGAGGAAGCGATTGTGCAGTTTACGGATTCGTGTGACCGCTTCTGCAAATGGGCGTATCGTGTGATGGGGGCGGTGGTTACGGCAGGCATCGGTCGTATATGCGACAATATGGCGAATATTAAAACGTCTTACGATGGTGCCAGAGAGGCGGTATCGTACAGGGTATTGTACGGGACGAAACGCGCGATCAATATTGCCGAGCTTGCACCGAAGGAACAGGAAACAACCTTGCAACCGGAAGATACAAGGATGCATGATTTGTTTAAAGCCATTCATCTGGGGTTAAAGGAAGAGATTGAGAAGGTTGTTGTAAACGAAATAGAGAAGCTGCACAGCAATGCACAGACGGTCAGTCAGTATAATCTTGCAATCATGGAGATGGTGGGAGCATTTTACCGGTTTTGTGCAAATAATTTCCTTGATTTTAATGATCATCTGCATGGAATCCAGAATCCTTATGAGACGATTCCGCAGATGGATGAGAGTACACTTACCGCATGGATGCAGGAAGTTTCGGTAGAGCTTGGGGAACAGCTGAAAAATGCCAGAAACAGCACATCGAGACGGCTTGTGACCGATGCGCAGAATCTTGTACGTGAGCGTTATATGGAGCCGGATTTGTCATTGGACACGATCTGTTCTGTGCTTGGGGTATCGAATTCGTATTTTTCTTCGGTGTTCAAGAAGGAGACAGGAAAAGCGTTTATCACGTATTTGACGGATTACCGGATGGATCATGCGGCAACACTGATACTGGAAACAAATGAGAAGAGCTATCAGATCGCTGAGCGAGTGGGATATCTGGATGCGAATTATTTCAGTTATGTATTCAAGAAACGATTTGGCGTGTCACCGTCGAAGTACCGGACACAGCATACGAATCAGTAAGAAAAAAATAGGGGAAATGGATTGAAAACAAGAGAGATGGGAAAATTGCAAAAGAAGGAAAGCTGGCTTCAAAGGTGGATGAAAAAGCAGGGCTGGACACATCATAGGAGATTTATCGGACTGGATATCCAGTCAATCATTATGGCAGTTCTTACTGCACTTACGTTGATTACGACAATTACAATTGGTCTGCTTCTGTATAATCGTTTTAAAATGGCGATGAAGCAGACGGCTGTGTCGAACGCAGAGAGTATGGTCGAAAGTACGGTGGATAAGCTGGATGCGGAGTTGTTGAATGTCCGTCAGATAATGAATGCAGTGAATTACAATATCATTCAGGAAAATGATATCTCCAGTGATGATTTTAACCGCCAGTTCAGCCTGCTTTATGAAATCAACACAGACAAGGTTCAAAGCATGGCGCTGTATGACAGCGATGGTGCACAGCTTGTGGCAGAGCCGGTTTCAGAACGCAAGAAGGGCGTAAAGGCATCCGAACAGGACTGGTATACAAATGCAGAGGAGGAGATTGAGAATGTGCATTTCTCCCTGCCGCATATCCAGAATCTGTTTGAGGATGGCACATACCGGTATTACTGGGTTATTTCCCTCAGCCGTTCTGTGGATATTAACGATGGGGAAAAACCGCGCAGCGGTGTACTGCTGGTAGATATGAAATATTCTGTGATATCAAATACGATGAAGCGGATCAATGAGTCCTCAAACGGTATCTATTATTACCTTTGCAGCCGGGATGGACAGATGATTTACCATCCGAGACGTGCGGATATTGATCGTGGATATTTTTCGGAAAACTGTGAGATGACATCGCAATTAGAAGACGGAACGTATGAGCTTTCCCTGAACGGAAGACCGGGAAATGTCGTCGTGAGTAGTGTGGCATATACCGGCTGGAAGCTGGTCGGTGTGATTCCGGATCGTGTACAGACCGCAAATATCAACCGGTTCCGGTATTATATTATCACAGCTATCCTGATTTTGATGATGATGCTGCTCGAAGTAAACCGGATCATATCAAGAAAGATTTCACGTCCGATCCTGCGGCTGAATGAGTCAGTCAAGGCATATGAGACAGGTGGGGATACGGATATCTATATTGGTGGTTCTTCAGAGATCAGGCATCTTGGATATTCGGTCAAGAAGTCCTATGAACAGATAGAGAATCTGATGCAGGAGATTATCCGGGAACAGACCGAGCGCAGAAAGAGTGAAATGGATGCACTGCAAAGCCAGATCAATCCGCATTTCCTATATAATACACTCGAGTCGATTACATGGATGGTTGAGGCACAGAAGAATAAGGAAGCGGTTCTCATGATTTCAGAGCTTGCCAGACTGCTCCGGATCAGTCTGTCAAAGGGCAGAACCGTAATCCGGATCGCGGATGAGCTGCAGCACAGCCGAAGCTATATGAATATCCAGCTTGTGCGCTATAAAGAACGGTTCCGCGTGGAATTTGATATTGACGAAGAAGTCAATGATTACTGTACGGTCAAGCTGATTGTACAGCCGATTCTGGAAAATGCAATCTATTACGGAGTTGGAAATATGGATGAGGATGACGGCGGAATGATCACGGTACGCGGCGAGAAAAAGGGAGATGATATCTATCTCTCGGTCGAGGATAATGGCATGGGCATGAGTGAGGAGACGGTTGAAAATATCCTCAAGGATAACAATAAAGTACCAAAGCATGGTTCCGGGGTAGGACTTATCAATGTGCACAACCGGATTCAGTTGATGTTTGGTAACGAATATGGTCTTCAGGTTTACAGTGAGCCGGATGAAGGAACGAAGATCGTGATACATATTCCGGCAATTCCGTTTACGGAGGAGAACCGGCAGCAGCTCGAGACACAGAGTTATAGAAATGGGAGGGCTACAGATGAAACGAGATAAATTAACGTTCCTCATTGCAGAGCTTATTCTGATTGTCCTTGCAGCTTTCTTCATACATAAAATCTTCCAGGAGGATGTCGCTCAAAAGCGGGTAGCGGTTATCCTGCAGAATTCCGGTGACACCCGGTGGGAGGGTGTGATCAATGGATTAAAGCAATCTGCGAAAAACAATAATCTTCATCTGATCATCTGTAATACGGATGATATAGCAAGCGCGCAGGACGAGCGGGAGCTGATCGAGGAACAGCTGGAAAACGATGTGGATGCATTTATCCTGTGTCCGGCGCCGGGGGAAGATACAAAGGAGATGCTGGACTGGCTTGGAGAACAGAAGCCGTTTGTGCTGATCACGGAGGATGCGTATATGAGCAACCCGGCAGATACAAGCGGGTATGCGACAGTGAAGCCGGATAATTATGAGATTGGTTATACACTCGGAACACAACTGGTTCGGAAGGATGGCGCGCAATTAAGCGGAAAAAAAATAGGTGTTATTGCCGGACGTGCCGAGACGGAAGCGAGTGTCAATCGTATTCAGGGATTGAAGGATGCAATTTCCGGGTATGACTGCGAGATAGCATGGGAATACAATGATGAGAACGATGCCGATATCTGTGCGGTTGTGGATGCAAAAAAGGCGGTCGATTATATGGTTGTCATGGACACCGGTGCACTGGATACCCTGGGAGAAATGTCCCAAAACGGTGAGTATAACGGCGCAAAAATCTATGGTGTCGGAACAAGTATGAAATCCATATCTTTACTGGATGGGGGGCACGTGCAGTGTCTGGTTATTCCTGATGGATATGGGATTGGCTATGAGAGTGTTCTGGAGATTTCGCATAAGCTGACTAAGGCATTTTATTCAGTAAAAAGCCATGAAAAAGAAGTGAAAGTTATCCATAAGGAAGATTTGTTCTCGGATGAGATAGAAAGGTTTTTGTATTCGTATGAGTAGAAGAAACGCAAAGAAAAATATTATAGCATGGTTGTGCATAGGGGTAATCCTGCTTTCACTGACAGGTTGTGGAAAGCCGGACACAAAAACCGATCATACACTACGCGTGGGCGTCGTGACATATATACCGGATGACCCGTTTATCAATGCAATGACGGATATAATAAAGAGCAATCTGAAAGCGAGAGAGAGCAATACGATGAAGGTAATCGTATCTGTAAGAAGCGGCGACAATGATCAGCAGGAGCAGGACGAGATCGTTGAGGAAATGATTGACGCCGGATGTGATGTTTTGTGCGTGAATCTGGTTGACCGGACAGCACCGTCGAATATCGTCCGTATGGCGCGGCAGAATGATATTCCAGTTATTTTCTTTAACCGGGAGCCGGTGCAGGAGGATCTTCTTCAGTGGGATAAGCTTTTCTATGTTGGCTGTGATGCAGCACAGTCCGGTGAGATGCAGGGCGAGATTGCAGCGGAATATATTAAGAATCACCCGGAGGTCGATAAGAACGGCGATGGGAAGATCCAATATGTGCTTTTAGAAGGGGAAGCCGGACATCAGGATGCGATCAGCCGGACAGACCTGTCGGTTAAGACGATGATCGAAAATGAAATAGAACTGGAAAAACTCAGTTATCAGTTTGCAGACTGGAACCGCGCACAGGCAGAAAACCGGATGAGTCAGTTGATTGATCAGTATGGTTCCGAGATTGAGTTGATTTTATCGAACAATGATGAGATGGCACTGGGTGCTGTTGAGGCGTACAAAAATGCCGGCTACAGACAGGCGGAGCGGCCGATTATTTTCGGCATTGATGGTCTGACCGATGCATTAGAGGCAGTGGAACATGGTACGATGCAGGGAACGGTCTATAACGATAAGGAAGATCAGGCGAGGATGATTGCACTTTTGACGGTCGCATTGTTTCAGGGAAGCGATATCGAAGGATATGGACTGGAGGATGACATCTATTATATGTCACAATATCGTAAGGTAGATGCGGACAACGTCGATACATTTCTTGGAAAGTAAGGAAGGCTGCAACCGGAATTATGCAGAAAATGAATGCGCGGATGAATGAATGGACGTACGACTGAATGGACGTACGACTAAATGCGCGGATGAATGAGTGACTGAATGAATGTACGACTAAATGCACGGATAAACGGATGGCAGATGTTGATCGGCAGTATAAAAAGAAACGGAGAACGGATATGCAGGAGACATGGTTAGAGCAATTTTATAACGAAATGGACGCAGAGAAGCGGCTGGACATATTGAATACGAATGTAGATAAAACTGTGAACACAAGTGAAATGGCAAATCATTCCGCAGAAAATCCGGAAGAAGTGGATGCGGCGTTTATAAAGAAACTCTGGGTGGCGCGTTACGGAAAGCGCAAACCGAAGACCGATGCATTCGTCGGGTATCTGATGCAGCTCAAATACATTGCGGAGAGCGGGGCAAATGATATCGGTGGACAGAAGCGCAAGCAGGCAGTTGAGACCGTCTCCGGATTGTGCCTGTTCGATGCAGACAAGCGGTCGGAAGCCGAACAGGAAATCCTGCTGTCTGAGATGACGCATGCATTCCGGAAGTTTATTGATGTAAGCAGAAACGGCAGAGGTTTTACGTCGATTGTTTTCGGTATGGGGCAGCTTTCCGATGAGGGTGTGGCGAAGAAAATCGCAGAACAGATCAGCGCGATTGCGTTTACCGCGCCGCACATGCTGCATATGGAGAAGGAATTCGCATTGCTGCAGGAGGCCGCGAAGCGGGCATTCCGGGCGGAATACCCGAACCGGGAGCATTTCCTGAAGAAATTATAAACAGAAATTAAGTAAGGGGTTGTCTCTTTCGGTATTGAGAAGGAGAGACTCCTTTTTGTTTGCGAAACAGCCGGCTGAAATAGAGCTGATCATCGTAGCCGACGATCTTTGCAATCTCGTAGATGGAATAATTGGTCTGTTCCAGAAGAATCTGCGCATTGTTGACGCGCAGTGATACGATAAACTGCATTGGTGTCATGCCGGTGTATTTCTTGAAGTTCCGGATAAACCAGCTCACACTCATGCCCCTTGTCTGGGCGTAGTTTTCAATACTGATATCCTGATTGTAATTCTCATTGAAATAGGTAACAGCACTGTACATCTCCCGATCCAGATATTCGTTTTTCAGGATGTGCTCGCGCGTAAGTTCCCGCTGAAATACAATAAGCAGATGACGAAGCAGCAGGGCAAGCATTTCTTCGTAGTGTTCCTGACATCGCTGTAATTCCTGAATGATCTGTTTGAAAAGCCGTTCGTATTCGAGAGAGGAACCGACCGGAAATACTCGCTGGTTATCTTGCAGACCATAGCTTCGCAGGATGTTTTTTACATCGGACCCCGTGAAGTGAATCCAGTACACTTCGGTTTTATCTTCTCCATAATATTCATATTTCTGTAATTCTTTTGGACGAAACAACACCATGTTTCCGGCAGGGATGATTGTCTCGTTTTCCGGTTTATCAAAATGAAAATGTCCAAGTCCGGATGCGATATAGATAATCTGATAATCCAGACGTCCCTTTGGACGGTAGGTCGGCATCTTCGGATCGTCGCTCAGACGATAAATGCCGCAGCTTCCGACGACGAGCGGGCGGCTTTTGTCCTTGAAATCCAGATGGGAATGATTTAAGTAACCGGTATTGATATACATAGGGACACCTCCTATTGCTCATTGTATCATGTCGCCTGCGGCTCCATGTTTGCATTCACATTATGCTGGTATGTGCAAGCACATTCCATCGCAATGCTCATTGTATCATTTCGTCCATATTTTGTCCATTCCTGTTCATAGACTTTTTATACGGAAATCAGTATTATAATATCAGACAATACGAAAAAACAGAAAAATGAACGGTTCATTTAAAACAAAAAAATACATATACAAGGAGGACGATTTATGATTGTGCCACGTTATTACGAAGATTTGGATTTCTTACATGAAAATACAATGCCGCCAAGAGCGTATTATATACCAGCTTCCCACCGAATGGAGGATCTGGTGGAGCATCGGGAGGCATCCGACCGCGTACAGATGTTAAACGGCATGTGGAAATTCCGGTATTTTGAGAGCATCTATGATGTGAGGGATGCATTTTATGAGAGCGGTTATGATACGTCGGATTTTGATGAGATTCCGGTGCCGGGTGTCTGGCAGATGGCAGGCTACGACACACATCAGTATACGAATATCCGCTATCCATTTCCGTTTGATCCGCCGTATGTGCCGCAGGATATTCCGTGTGGTGCGTATGTGCATACGTTTTCTTATGCGAAGGATGAGAAGGCACCGAAGCTGTACCTGAACTTTGAGGGCGTGGATAGCTGCTTTTATGTATGGGTGAATGGCACCTATACCGGATATAGTCAGGTGTCCCATGCAACGAGTGAGTTTGATGTGACAGATGTGATAGAAGAGGGTGAGAATACGATTGCCGTACTTGTTTTGAAATGGTGCGATGGTTCGTATCTCGAAGATCAGGATAAGTTCCGGATGAGCGGTATCTTCCGGGATGTCTATCTTCTGAAGCGGCCGGAAAAGGCGGTGCAGGATTACCGCATCACGACGGAAATCACGGAAGCGTGTGCGAAAATTACATTGGATATCAGCTACTATCAGGAGACTCCGGTTACCGTATCCGTGGAGAATGTGGCAGGGACTGTGGCTGCACAGGCAGTAATCAGCAAAGCGGGAACTGTGACATTGGAGATTGCGAACCCGGAGCTTTGGAATACGGAACATCCGTATCTGTACACGCTTATCCTGCAAAGTGCGGATGAGACAATCGTGGATGCGATTGCTTTGCGCACAGTAGCGATACAGGAGAGGGTATTATATTTCAATGGGCAGGCAATCAAGCTGCGCGGTGTGAACCGGCATGACTCGGATCCGGTCACAGGATTTACGGTTGATGTTGCAAAGATCAAGAAGGATCTCGCTTTGATGAAGGAGCATAATTTCAATGCGATCCGTTCGAGCCATTATCCGAATGCACCGTATTTTTATCAGATGTGCGACCGCTATGGATTCCTCGTGTGCGATGAGGCAGATATCGAAGCGCATGGACCATTTATGCTGTACCGCAAGGAGGATACAGACTACAACCGCTTCAAAAAATGGAACGAGAAGATTGCAGATGATCCGGCATGGGAGCAGGCGATTCTTGATCGCGTGAAGCGTATGGTTGCGCGGGATAAAAACCGCTTCTGTATCATTTTCTGGTCGATGGGAAATGAGAGCGCCTATGGTTGCAATTTTGAAAAGGCGCTTGCATGGACAAAGAAATACGATCCGTCCCGTATCACGCAGTATGAGAGTGCGCGCTATCGGAATTACGATGTGACGTATGATTACTCAAATCTTGACCTGTACAGCCGGATGTACCCGGCACTTTCCGAGATCGAAGAGTATCTGGAGAAGGACGGCAGCAAGCCGTTTCTGCTTGTGGAATATTGCCATAGCATGGGGAACGGTCCCGGCGATCTGGAGGATTATTTCCAGATGATTCAGAAGGATGCGCGGATGTGTGGCGGATTCGTCTGGGAGTGGTGCGATCATGCGATTGCGCACGGACAGGCGGAAAATGGAAAGACGAAATATTATTATGGCGGCGATCACGGCGAGACAATCCATGATGGAAATTTCTGTATGGATGGACTGGTGTACCCGGATCGTACACCACATACAGGATTGCTTGAATATAAGAATGTGTACCGTCCGGTGCGTGTTGTATCTTATGATGAGAAGACCGGCAGACTTGTGTTGCATAACTACATGGATTTTGATGATATAAGCGACTATGCAGACATCTTGTATGAAGTAACTGTGGATGGTCTGTGCGTGCAAAAGGATGTGCTGGATGAGGTATCGATCGCACCGCACAGCGACGGCGTGATGACGCTCAAGCTGGACATTCCGCAGAGTGGCAAGGTGTATCTGAAGCTCCGGTATCAGTTGAAAAAAGAACTTCCATTGCTTCCGGCAAAGCATGAATTGGGATTTGATGAGGTGCTGCTTGCCAATGCCGATGGCAGAAACCAGACGGCAGTCAAATGGCTGGCAGACGCGGAAGAGAAAAATGAGATCAGTGTCAGCGAAACCGATACAGAGATCACATTAAAGGCGAGTGATTTCACATATGCAATCAGCAAGAAAACCGGACTTTTTACGAAGCTTCAATATGCAGGAAGGGACTATCTGAACCATCCGATGGAGCTGAACATCTGGCGAGCACCGACGGATAACGATATGTATATCCGCGCAAAATGGGAGAACGCACATTTTCACGAGGCGTACACAAGAGCGTATAAGGTGGAGACAATTCAGAACCAGTACGGCGTGATTGTGATGAGTCATGTTGGCGTCGTGGCATCGACAGTACAGAAGATTCTGGATATCGAGCTCGTGTGGAAGGTGGAAAGTTCAGGAAGAATTACCGCATCCATGGAGGTAAGCAAGGATGCAGAGTTCCCGGAACTTCCGAGATTCGGTGTGCGTGTATTCTTCAACAAGAACCTTTCCGAGGCTTCGTATTATGGCATGGGACCGCAGGAGAGCTACCGTGACAAGCACAGAGCTGCGAGTCATGGATTGTATCGCAGTGCGGTGAAGGATCTGCATGAGGACTACATTATGCCACAGGAAAATGGCAGTCATTTCGATTGTGATTATGTCGAACTGCACAACGGCCGGTACGGAATCGCGGCAGTGTCTGAGACACCATTTTCATTTCAGGCGTCAAATTACACACAGGAAATGCTGACACAGGCAAAGCACAATTATGAATTGGAAGAATCGGACAGTACGGTATTATGTATCGATTATGCGTTAAATGGCATCGGCTCCAACAGTTGTGGACCGGAGGTGCTTGCGGCATATCGATTCGATGAGAAGGAATTTCAGTTTGGGTTTACATTCGTTCCGTTTGTGAAGGGATGATATGAGGAGAAAAGCTATGGAAGAGAAAAAATATTTAAAATGGTATAACAAGGTGGGCTACGGTTCCGGCGATATCGCCGGAAATGTGGTGTATGCGTTTTTGACATCGTTTGTCATGATCTATCTGACCGAGACGGTTGGGCTTGCGTCCGGAATGGTTGGAACTTTGATCGCATTTTCGAAGTTGCTGGATGGATTTACAGATATTTTCTTTGGTTCACTGATTGACAAGACACACAACAAGCTTGGGAAAGCACGTCCGTGGATGCTGTATGGATATATCGGCTGCGCAGTCACGCTGGTTGCATGCTTTGCGGTACCGACAAGCCTTGGTAAGACAGCACAGTATACGTGGTTCTTTCTGGCATACACACTGTTAAATGGCATTTTTTACACGGCAAATAACATCGCGTATTCGGCACTAACATCGCTGATAACGAAGAACAGTAAGGAACGTGTACAGATGGGTTCTTACCGGTTTATCTTCGCATTTTCAACAAGTCTTTTGATCCAGTCGGTTACCGTTGGATTTGTTGATCGCTGTGGTGGTGATGCGGCGGCATGGAGACTGGTTGCCATTATCTATGCGGTTATCGGACTGGTGGTAAATACAATCTCTTGTCTCTCCGTGAAGGAACTTTCCGTGGAAGAGCTGAACGAGGGAAAAACGCAGGATAATGAAGAAAAATATGGACTGATTCAAGCATTCAAGCTGCTTGTGAAGAACAAATATTATATGATGATCTGTGGAACATATATTTTACAGCAGTTGTATAGTGCAATGATTGGTGCTGGCTTATTTTATATGACATGGGTGCTCAAAAATAAAAATCTCTTCGGATGGTTTGCATGGGCGGTCAATATTCCTTTGATTATCGCGCTGATTTTCACACCGACATTGGTAGGAAAATGGAAGGGCATGTATAAACTGAATATGCGAGGCTATATGCTTGCTGTAATTGGCAGGGCACTGGTTGTCGTGGCAGGTTATATCGGCGATGTGCCATTGATGCTTGTATTTACAGCCGTTGCTGCGCTCGGGCAGGGTCCATGGCAGGGCGATATGAATGCGGTGATCGCATCCTGTTCGGAATACACCTATCTCACACAGGGAAAGCATGTCGATGGAACGATGTACTCGTGTACTTCGCTGGGCGTGAAGATTGGTGGAGGTATCGGAACTGCGGTTGTTGGATGGCTGATGGAACTGAGTGGCTATGTTGGAACAAATACGACACAGCCGCAGTCTGCATTGGATATGATGCAGTTTATGTATTTGTGGCTGCCGTTGATCTTCGATGTACTGATTCTGGTTATTCTTTCCAGGATGAATGTGGAAGCAGAAAACGAGCGGATAAAATTGCAGCGGGGTATTGGTTCGGATATCCGTCATGAGATATAAGAAGCTGGAAGGCATGAAAAAAGCTGGGACAAAAATCCCAGCTTTTTCATGTCTATGTAATTACCTGCGCAATAGATTACCCACGTAGCAGCAATTCCTTCTCGATCATCTTTCCATTCCGGTAGTAGAATCTTGGAACCCGCTTGCTGACGGCACAGGTTAATTCGTATGGAATCGTGCTTGCCAGAGCAGCCATATCGTTGATGGAATTCTTCTTTCCGAAGATCTCAATCTCGCTTCCGACATCGATTTGCATCTTGTCAGTGAGATCAATCATACACATATCCATGCAGATCTTGCCGCGCTGGTAAACCGGACCTTCCTCCGACATCAGGGTACAGCGGTTAGATAGAGCACGGAAGAATCCATCGGCATAGCCGTAAGGGATGACACCCATACGCGTTGTCTTGTCCGTTACATAGATGCCACCGTAGCTGATTGCGGTACCGGCCGGGTAGGTCTTGATCGTGCTGACAGTCGTCTTTAAGCTCATGACTGGCTGGAGTCCAAGCTCATCTGCGAATTCACCATAGCCATATAACAAAAGTCCCGGTCTTACCATATCAAGCCATGTTTCCGGATAGCGTGCAACCGCACCGGTATTGGCACAGTGGCGGATGGCGAACCGTCTGCCGAGCTTTTCCTCGACGCTTTTGATCACGTCAGTAAATAACTGGAACTGATGCTCTGTGTAGGCTTTGCATGCATCGCCCGGCTCATCCGACACAGCAAAATGTGTAAAGATACCTTCGGCGTAAAGTCCCGGAAGCGAGCAGCCCTCACAGATACCTTCCACCCCGGTATCAAAATAATCACCGTCGCACAGATAGCCAAGTCGTGACATTCCGGTGTCAACCTTGATATGAATCTTCAATGTACCGCCACATTTCACGGCTTCTTCGCTGTATTCAAGTGCCTTTGCTTTACAGGTAACTGCCTGCGTGATGTTGTACTCGATCAGGCGGCTGACCTGCTCCTTCGGCGTATGTCCGAGAATCAGAATCGGCATCGTAATGTCATTTAAACGAAGTTCAATTGCTTCGTCAATACTGCTGACAGCCAGATAATCTGCACCAAGCTCTTGTAGCAGGCGACTGACCTGTACGGAGCCGTGTCCGTAGGCATCTGCCTTGACAACACCTAAAAACTTGACACCCGCACCGATCCGGTCACGCAATGTTTTATAGTTATGAGCAAGGGCGTCCAAGTCAATTTCCGCCCATGTTCGTTTCAATGTGGAATCCATCTTTCGCACCTCGATTATGCAATATTTTGATACCTATTCTAGCACAAACCGACAAGAGATTCCATAGATGGATGCAGGAAAATGAATCAGTTTCTTTTTTGTTTAGAAAATATGCTTCCGTATGCTATAATGATAAAAGTATAATTTATAAGAACGAAACATATGGGAGGAATACTCGTGATTACAGGCGATGTGATATTTGATTTACCATTTTATAATGCAAAAGGAATTCTGACGGGGGGCGATATTTATGGACCGCGGTACCGGATCGCAAAGCTCACGGTCAAGCATGAACCCGCGGAGGAAGGTGGCGAGACGACTTCCGAGAATTTCTTTGAAGTGTGTATATGGCATGCAAGTACCTGCTATGAGAAGACACCGGAGGAGCAGATCACAAGGAAAACATTTCCGTTTGATGCAGAGGGAAGGGAAGCTGTGCTTGCATGGTTGAATGAACAGATACCGGAGAGGTGAGAGTATGAAGTTTTTACATTTGGCGGATTTACATCTGGGGAAGACGCTGGGAGATTTTGATCTGCGGGATGATCAGCGTTATATTTTAAAGCAGATTCTTGCGGTTGCGGTGTCAAAGCAGGTGGATGCAGTTTTGATAGCCGGGGATGTGTTTGATAAGACGGTTCCAAGTGAAGGGGCAGTGCAAATCTTAGATGAATTTATCCGGGCGTTAGTCAAACATCATTTGCAGGTGTACATGATCAGCGGAAATCATGATTCGGATGAACGGTTGAATTTTGGAAGCAGCTTATTTGAAGCAAACGATGTGCATATCGCAGCAAAATACCAGGGGGAATTATTTCATCATGTGGCAGAGGATGCTTATGGGATGGTGCACATTTACCAGCTTCCGTTTGTGAAAGCATCCCAGGTGAAGCGTGCATTTCCTGATGCGAAGATCGAGACATATGAGGATGCCGTGCGGGAGGTGCTGGCACATGCAGAAATCGATCCGGCGCAGAGAAATATTCTGGTAGCACATCAGTTTGTGTCCGGAAAGGGGAAGGATCCAACGCTGGGAGGTTCCGAAGGTGCGCTGACACAGCATGTTGGAACGGTAGAGAAGATCGGGTATGACAGCTTCGATGCATTTTGTTATGTGGCACTCGGACATATCCATTCTTCACAGAGTGTTGGCAGAGAGGAAGTGCGGTATGCCGGTTCGCCACTCAAATATTCCCTTTCAGAGGCTGGTTCGGTGAAGCAGATTCCGGATGGCGTGCGTGAACGGGATGGCGCAAAGCAGGTGCCAATCGTGACAGTGGATGGAGAAGGTCAGGTGACGATCGAGCTGGAGAAGCTTGTTCCGATGCGTGACTTAGTTCATATCAGAGGAGCTTTTGCAGATATTGTAAAGGACGAGAATCTCATAGAAAATACGCAGGACTTTGTCTACGTGACGCTGACCGATGAGGACGTTATCCCGGATGGGATGCGGATCATGCGACAATATTATCCGAATACGATAAAGCTGGATTATGATAATTCCCGTACGCGGGAGCTTGCACATGTGGATGTGGTGCAGGCAACGCAGAGCCGGTCATATGAGGATCTGATTGCCGACTTTTATAAGCAGATGTATGGGGTGGAGATCAGCGAAGAGGAAATGAATATGATGAAGGATGTGGCAAAGGAGGTGGGAATCTATGAAGCCGACTAAGTTGGTAATGCAGGCATTTGGTGCGTATGCGGAGCAGACGGAGATTGATTTCACGCAGTTTGAGGAGAAAGGTTTGTTCCTGATCTGTGGAGATACCGGGGCAGGAAAAACAACGATCTTTGATGCAATCAGCTATGCGCTTTATGGCGAGGCAAGTGGAAGCTATCGCGATACAAAGAATCTGAAAAGCGAGTACGTGGATAAGAAAGTGGAGAGTTTTGTTGAATTTTATTTCACGCATCAGGGCAAGGACTATCATGTGTGCAGAAAACCGAGCTTTAAATATACCAACCGAAATGGGAAGCCGGACGAGCAGGCAGAAAAGGTGATTTTTTATCAGTCGGATGAAACAACGCTGGAAGGTGCTAAGAACGTCGATGGAACGAAGGAGAAACCAGGCGCGATTCCGCAACTTCTGAATATGGATGCCGGACAGTTTATGCAGGTTGCAATGATTGCACAGGGAGAATTCTGGAAGCTGTTAAATGCAAAGACAAACGAGCGGACTGATATCCTGCGTACGATCTTCCAGACCGACGCCTATAAAAAACTGGAACAGAAATTGGAAAATCGCAAGAAGGTAAGTTATTTGGCACGTAAGGAAAAGGAGCAGAGTATTTCCCAGTCGTTCCGAGAGGTGAAGGTGGAGTCTGCCGGGATTTCGGGAGAAGTATCTGGAATTTTGGCAGAAAACTTGACGTTGACGGAGAATTCAGAAGAACAGCCGCTGTCCGTGGCGCAGCGCATCTGTAATTTGCAGGAGAAGCTGCAGGATAGCAAAGCGGTATGGAATATTGAGGAGATGCTTACGCTGTTGCAGGCAATTATTGAGGAAGATATGGAAAAAGCAAGCCAGAAGGAGAAAGCGCTTGCACAGGCAGAGGAGGAACTGCAGAATTTGCAGGGTACGCTTGTATCAGCAAAGGATAATAATGCGATATTGGAGCGATACATACGGACGAAGGAAGAACAGCAGGTATTAGAAGCACAGAAGGAACCGTTTGTGCAGCGAAAGATACAGCTTGATCGCAGGAAGCAGGCAACCTATAAAGTAAAGCCGGAGTACGATGCGTGGATTGCCAAGGAACGTGAATGGGAACGGACAAAGCAGCTTATCAATGAGGGAGAACAGGCACTTGCAGATTGTCAGATGCGTGCCAGCAAGGCAGATGCTAAGGTAAAAGATACGGAGATGTTGCGTCCCGAAGTGGAGCAATGCCAGAAGCTTGTCGATAAAGTGCGCGAGGAAGAGCCACGTTATAAAGAGCGGGAAACGTTGCAGCACGAACTTGGACAGATCCGGTTACAGCTTGTGGCACAGGAACAGCAGGAAGCGGCACTTGGAACAGCCGAACAGACATTGCAGAAGCGGATTAGAGAGCTGCAGGAGCAGCAGGCAATGTGGAAAGAAGAACCACAACAGCTTGCACAGGCACAGGCAGCATATGACAAACAGCTGGACAGCCAGAGAAAAATGGAGTCCATTGCGAATAATCTGATTCCTGCATGGAAACGGAAACAACAGGAATTGGAGGAAGCCCAGAAACAATACCGGGAAAAGCAGGTAGCGTATGAGGCAGCGAAGGAGGCATATACGCATGCAGACAGACAGTATCGCGCGAATCTGGTAGGAATTCTGGCAAGTGATCTGGCAGAGGGTGAGCCGTGTCCGGTATGTGGAGCTACACATCATGAGAAACTTGCGACACTGGTCGAGACATCTGTGACAGAAGAACAATGCAAAGAACTAAAGGCGGCGGAAGAGGAAAAACTGGAAGCATTTAATCAGGAAACAGCCAGAGCTTCGTCTTTGCGGGCAGATGTGCAGGCAAAGGAGCAACAGATAAAAGAGGAGATACAGGGATGCGTGCCGCCAGAGTTTAGCGGTGGCGTTGAGGTATTAGAGGAACTGATTGCAATCTTCGAGCGACAGCGGGCAATGCTGGTAGATGCAGTTGCACAAAGTGTGGAAAATCTGGAGCAGCTGCAACAAAACTGTGCAAAGCTTGGAGAAGTTGAAACAGAGCTTGTACGTGCACAGGGGACGGAAACGACACAGCTTGCAGAGCAGAGAAAGGCGCTTGCAGAGGAGAAACAAGCACTGGTAGCAAAGCAGGCATCTTCACAGGCAACCTTTACAGCGTTACAGACGTTGTCGTATCCGGATTGGAAATCAGCCAGCCTGGCAGGAAATCGTGCAATGGCACGCGTAACAGAGCTTCAGACCGCCATAGAGTCTGCAACGAAGGAGAAGAAAGCCGCAGATGAGGCGGTGGCACGCGTACAGGCGTCCATTGCAACACAGAAGCAGGCGCTTGAACAGCAAAAGACCGATGCACAGATGTTGCAGAAGCGGCTGGATGAAAAGCTGTCTGCCTGTCAGTTTGCATCTGTCGAAGAGATGCAGGCACAGGTAGCAACGGATGCCGAGATACATGCAGAGGAAAAGAAACTGACGGACTATGACAAAAAGGTGACAGAGGTTACTGCCAGACTGGCACAGCTGGAACAGGAGCAGGATGCCAGACATCGCACGACAGTTGATCTTGAACAGTTACAGCAGGCATATACCGGGAAGCGTACACAGGTGGAAACACTTCGGACAGCATTGCAGTCCGTTATGTTCCGCATACAAAATAATCGGGAAAAACAGCAGAATATCCGTGTACAGCAGACCGCATATGAGAAGGCAAAACAGGAAAATGACACAAGCTACCGGTTGTACCATCTTGTATCCGGGCAGACCGGAAATGGCAGAATCACGTTTGAACAGTATATTCAGGCAGCAGGCTTTGACAGCATTCTTCAGGCGGCAAACCGGCATCTGCTTCCGATGAGTGACAACCAATTCCAGCTGTACCGGCAGACAAATTCTGTTGGAAAACAGACCAATACATTTCTGGATCTGGAGGTTCTGGATATCAGTACCGGAAAACGCCGTCCGGTTGGAAATCTGTCAGGCGGTGAGAGCTTTAAAGCCTCATTATCGCTGGCGCTTGGCTTGTCGGATACGATCGCGGAAAATCGAGGAGGTATCCAGATGGATGCACTGTTTGTCGATGAGGGATTTGGCACGCTGGATTCGAAGTCGCTTGAGGAGACAAAGGACGCGTTACTCAGCATGTCAGGAGAAAATAAACTGGTTGGTATTATCAGCCACCGGGATGAACTGATGGATATTCCGCAGAAGCTGCGTGTTACAAAGGGCAGAGGGGGCAGCCGGATTCAGATGGAGACAGCAGTATAAGAGAAAATATAGAACCAATATAGAACCAGGGACAGATATTGAGGTGGCAAAGTTGCCTGCTCAATTGTCTGTCCCTGTTTATGCGTTATGCTGATGAGGAAAATACACGCATTTGAGCTGTGCATTTGATGACTGCTAATCAGAACGTAGGTTGTATCTGTTAATCAACGCAGAAAGGTAAGTTTAGCCGTGGAATTCGATCGTGTAATGGAACCTGGATTCAGTGTTTGCATCCAGTCTCTGCTCGCCTGGTTTCTCAGCCAAATCTCCGGTGAAATCCATGTTATCGGTACGTCCGATCCAAGGCTCTAAGCAGACATACGGACCATCCGGTTTTGACCAGATTCCGACGTATGGGAAGTCTGTGCAGGTAAGTGTGACAAATGGCTTCTTGTCCGCATCGACGAGTCCGACACTCGGAAGCTGTCCGTTCTCGAAGATCAGCGCGTCCTTGTCGAACAGGGTATCTGTGACAGGAACGTAAGCGTTGCCTGCGTCGTTGAATGGATAACGCTTGCTCGTATCGGCAAGTCCGGAACCGGCTGCATCAAGCAGGAGATAGTGTCGAGGTTTTGCATCCGGCAGGACGATGGAGTATTCGCTCCGTGCATGTCCCGGTGCAATCTGGAAGCCCGGATGTCCGCCGATGGAATATAGCATTTCGCTTGAACCAAGATTTTTCACTGTCCATGTGACGTGCAGGAGACGTGGATTTTCTGCATCGAAGCAGTGTGAGATCAGCAATTCAAATTCAAATGGATAGATCGCTAGTGTCTCGTCCGAATACACAAGCTTGTGTGTGATCGAATCCGTGGTTTCTGCAATGCAGGTGAATTCCGCATCGCGCGCGAAACCATGCTGTGTCTTCATGGTATAGGAGTTTCCGTTGTAGTAGTATGTATTGCTATTTACCTTTCCGACAAATGGGAATAGAACAGGTGCATGTCGGTTCCAGACTGCCGGATCGGCACACCAGATCCGTTCGAAATCCTGTGCTTTATCGTAGACACTTGTGAGCTCGGCACCATGGTCAGATACCGTGACTTTTAAATAATCATTTTCAATCGTATGTAACATGTGTGATACCTCCTAAAACAAATTCTCTTTCGTCAACATCTCGTCGACAATTCCCAGAATCGAATTAAGCTCATAGCGGAACCGCTGGCGTGCCTCGTCAAGGAAATGCTCGTTCTTTTTATATTTGCCAAGCTCAAATGCATCGGTTCCGTTGTTCAATGCAAGCGTCACGATTCCCTGATTAAACTCGATATTCGTATAGCCATTTACAATCATATCCGCCTGTACGATATGTTCCATGAACTGCGGTGTCAGTACATAGAATGCAAGCTGTGGGTCGGATGTGTCGACCTTGAACTGCTGGTTGAACTGTGCATTTTCCGTCTCAACCGTGTTTCGGTCGATGTTGAACAGATCGGCGGCACCATTGATGATACCGGAGAAAAATCCCTTTTCCTTGCGTGGATTCTTGCGTTCACGGATGCGGACATAGCCATTTAACGGCTGGCGCAGTGCCAGATTGATGACAGGACCGCGGAACACCGTGTAGTAGGAAGTGGTTGTGTTGCCGTCGCTGTCGGTGCTTTCCTGCTCGACTTCGAGATGCAGGTCGCAATAGGTGATCGGCACACCGCGATAAGTTCCGCTGATATAGTCGGAGCCGCTGGAACGGTCGTAGTTTGGAAGAATGCTGCAATGCTCGAGAAAGTCTCTGTTAAAATACTGATTTGGATTGTACTGCTCAATCGCGATGCGTTCTGCGAGGATTTCTCTGACAACGGACTGACCGACCAGATTCTTCATCTGATCTTGTCTCTCGTTCATATGGGCGGCGTATTTTGCGGAAGCAACAATTGCAATGATATCAACAACAAGGATGCAGATGCCCGGTATGGTATTCCCGGATTGGATTGTTGAAATTCCGCACATAATAATACCCATCGAGAGGATAAGGAAAATGGGCGTCAATATAAAACCGATTCGCTGTTTCTTCTGATTTGCCGCAATCTGGGATAGAAGCTGTTCGTCATTTGGATTTGCCATAGTATGTAATATACCTCGATTCGTCTAAAATAAATTATCCTTCGTCAGAATCTCATCAATGATGCTCAGGATATTCTGGAATTCATCGCGGAAACGCAATCTGGTTTCGTCCAGACGGGATTTGCTCCAAAGTGTCTTTGTGAGTTCGAAAGAATTTTTCCCGTTATTTAGTGCCAGCGTGACTCTGCTGTTCTCAAATTCAATCTTCGTGTAGCCATCAACCTTTTCATCCGCAGCAACAATATGTTCCATGAATTGTGGCGTGAGAATATAGAAGGCAAGCTCGTCATCGGAAGTGATTACCTTGAACTGCTGGTTGAATGGATCGCTTTCCATCTCAACCTTGTTCTGGCTCATGCCGAGAAATTCTGCCGCACCGCTGACGATACCGGAGAGAAAACCATTTTCTTTGCGTGGATTCTTGCGCTCACAGATACGAACGAAACCATTGATATTGGTCTTCGTATCAAGTGTGATGACATGTCCGAGGAAGTTCGTGCGGTAGCGGGTCCTTTTCCGTCCGTTTTTATCCCGGTAGGTATCCTTATACTGCAGATGCAGGTCGCAGAAGGTAAATGGAACCCCGCGATAGGTACCGGATACATAATCCGAGCCGGAGATACGGTCGTAGTTTGGAAGAATGTTGCAGTTTTTCACGAAGTCCGGGTTGATATATTCATTTGGTGCGTATTTTTCAACCTGTACCTTCTCTGCAAGCACGCCCTTGACGAGGTATTCGCCGGTCAGAGATTTGATTTTCCGTTCCAATGCATTTACGGACTTTCCGAGTACAACCAGAAATGGGATACAGAGAAGACCAAGGATTATGAAGAAGATTCCTTTCCCTATATTTCTGTCCCAATTTGCAAAGCCCCAGAAAATCGATGCAGGCATGGCAATAAATAGAAGTGGATGAATAAAGTTCAGAAATTGAATCATCCGCTGCTTGCCGGAAATCTGCGATACAATCTGTGAATCGGATAGTTTTGAATCCATAATGTACACCCCCACTTATTTTGTAATATTTTGCATTATTATACATGGAAAAAACGATGAATGCAATGGAACTGACCGGTCGGATGCTGTATTATTTTTTGTTCTGCCTGTAATTATGTTTGCGTTGATGGTTATTCAGTTGTATTATGTAATTTGGATTGTAAAATATGTATAAATATAAGAGATGTTTGAGATGGAGATGATGATAGATGACAATGGATGAATTACAGCCGGGGCAGAGTGCGTATATCACGGCGGTCGGCGGCGAAGGTGCCTTGCGGCATCATCTTCTGGATATGGGACTGACGCCAGGTACAGAAGTCACTTTACAGAAGATTGCTCCGATGGGTGACCCGGTACAGATGAAGGTGCGCGGATATGAACTTACGCTGCGCCTGAGTGAGGCACAGAAAATAGATGTGGATCATGTGCATGAAAAGGAAGCGGAAGCGCCAAAACAGACTGTGCGTTATGAGTCGATTGAACATCCGGGAGTTGGTGAGTTAGGACAGACGGATCCTACCCATATACATGATGAGAAGACGGCAGTTCCCAAGGGCGGTAAGCTGACATTTGCGCTTGCCGGCAATCAGAACTGTGGCAAGACGACACTGTTTAACCAGCTGACCGGCGCCAATCAGCATGTCGGGAATTTCCCCGGCGTGACGGTTGACCGGAAGGATGGTACGATCCGGAATCATCCGGAGGCAACAGTGACAGATCTGCCTGGTATATATTCGCTTTCCCCGTATTCAAGCGAGGAGATTGTGACGCGGGAATTTCTGATTGAAGGTAAGCCAAGCGGCATTATCAATATTGTGGATGCGTCGAACTTAGAACGGAATCTGTGTCTGACGATGCAGCTCATGGAGCTTGGAATCCCAATGGTGCTTGCACTGAATATGATGGATGAGGTGCGGGCGAACGGCGGTACAATTCGTGTAAATGAACTGGAACAGATACTTGGAATTCCTGTGGTGCCGATCTCGGCTGCGAAAAATGAAGGTATCGATGAACTGGTAAGCCATGCCATGCATGTGGCAAGATACCATGAACCGCCGGGAAGAATTGATTTCTGTCCGGACAGTAAGGATGACAAAGATCCGGTTGGAGCGGTGCATCGCTGTATCCATGCGGTTGCGCATATGATTGAAAATGATGCGAAGGAAGCCGATCTTCCTGTGCGGTTTGCTGCAACAAAGCTGATCGAGAAGGATACACCGATCGAGGATGCACTGCAGCTTGCAGAAGATAAGAAGGAAGCATTTGAGCAGATCGTGTCAGTTATGGAGAAGGAAACCGGGCTTGACCGGGAAGCGGCAATTGCCGATATGCGGTTTCAGTTTATCGGGAGATTGTGCGAGAAGACGGTTGTGCGCCCGCATGAGAGTAAAGAACACCGGAGAAGCGTAAAGATAGATAAGCTTCTGACAGGAAAATATACAGCAATTCCGTGCTTTATCGGGATTATGGCGATTGTATTTGCCATGACCTTCAGTCTGCTTGGTGCGTGGCTGTCCGATGTGATGGCACTTGGCGTTGATGCAGTCATTGGATGGATCGACAAGGGACTTATCGCTGCGCAGATTAATCCGGTGGTACGTTCTCTTGTGGTGGATGGTATCTGTCAGGGCGTCGGAAGCGTCATCAGTTTTCTGCCTACGATCGTGATCCTGTTTTTCTTCCTGTCGATTCTGGAGGATACGGGCTATATGGCGCGGGTTGCATTTGTCATGGATAAACCGCTTCGTAAGATTGGATTATCGGGCAGAAGCTTCGTGCCGATGCTGATTGGATTTGGATGTTCCGTGCCTGCAATTATGGCGACACGGACACTCTCGAGTGAACGTGACCGGAAGATGACGATCCTGCTGACGCCATTTATGAGCTGTAGTGCGAAGCTGCCAATCTATACACTTATGATCAGTGCATTTGTGCAGCGGCAGTATCGTGTATTTGCGATGGTCGGACTTTATCTGATCGGAATCGTGTGTGCAGTGATCTACGCACTGGTTCTAAAGGTAACGAAATTCAAGGGTGAGCCGGTTCCTTTCGTGATGGAATTGCCGAACTACCGGCTGCCGTCTGCCAAAAGCGTGCTGCACCTGATCTGGGAGAAGGCAAAGGGATTTATCCAGAAAGCATTTACGATTATCTTCCTTGCCTCGATCATTATCTGGTTCCTGCAGACCTTCGATCTGCGGTTCAATGTGGCTGCATCTGCGGATCAGAGTATGCTTGCCTTAATCGGAAGCCTGATTGCACCAATCTTCAAGCCGCTTGGATTCGGTGACTGGAGAGTATCAACGGCGCTGATTACAGGATTTACCGCAAAAGAGAGCGTGGTATCAACGCTTACGGTTCTGCTCGGTGGTGATGTGACGAGCGTGGCAACGTTATTTACTCCGTTTACGGCAATGGTATTCCTGATCTTTACGCTGCTTTATACACCATGTGTGGCTGCGATTGCTACTGTGAAGCGGGAAATGGGCGGCACAAAAGCGGCAGTGATCACGGTTATTGCGCAGTGTCTCATCGCATGGGTTGTTGCATTCTTAGTCCATGCGGTTGGATTGGCATTTGGCATTGCGTGATTGGTCAGTGCATTTGTACATACAAACAAAGCGGAAATGCTTCCATGTGGGAAATGCGCTATTAACCGGCTGGGAAAATCGTAATTGATAAATAATATCAAAAAAACGCTTGACATTCATTTTCGATAGGACTAATATGTCGGTAAACAAAGAGCAAATGCTGAGAACAGAACAAGGTTTTCGAAAGGGAATACTTCAGAGAGCTGTCGGTTGGTGTGAGACAGTGTAGGATTTCGGAAATTATCCTCTGCGAGCAGTGCACTGAATTCCTAGAAGGACATTAGGTGTCACCGGTTTTCTACCGTTACATAGAAGCTTATTTCACAGATGACATGTTGAGATGGTGCAAATATATCGATATGCGGTCTGTAAGATGAGAATGAGTGGTCGCATATGCGGCAAATAAAGTGGTAACGCGGAAGTTTAAACCTTCGTCTTTATATAAGACGGAGGTATTTTTTATGCTTTTACTCTTTGCAAATATTTAGAAGGGAGCCGCCGCGTGGCGGGTGAGGAAGTATGAATGGTTTAGTAATTGTTTTAATCGGAATTGTAGTGTTGTTCGCGGGCTATCTTTTCTATGGCAGATGGCTTGCAAAGAAATGGGGACTTGATCCGAAGGCTGAAACTCCGGCAGTGAAGTACGAGGATGGAGAAGACTATGTTCCATCATCCAAATTCACAGTATTCGCACATCAGTTTTCATCCATCGCAGGTGCAGGCCCTGTAACCGGACCAATCCTTGCATCTGTATTCGGCTGGGTGCCGGTATTGCTCTGGTTGTTGATCGGTGGATTGTTCTTCGGAGCCGTACAGGATTTCGGTGCTTTGTATGCATCTGTGAAGAACGAAGGTAAATCGATGGGTATGATCATCGAGAAGTACATCGGTAAGGCAGGAAGAAAGCTTTTCATGCTGTTTTGCTGGTTGTTCACATTGCTTGTTATCGCAGCATTTACGGATATGGTAGCCGGAACCTTTGTTGGTAAGGGTGTTGTGGATATGGCGAAGGAGACAAGCTATGCAAATGCATCCGCCGCTTCTATCTCTATGTTGTTTATCGTAGCAGCGATCGTATTTGGTGTAATCCAGAAGCATGTAAAGAATATGAACGAAGGCGTCAGAGCCGTTATTGCAATCGCACTTTTGGTAGGTATGTTTGCGCTTGGTATGCATCTTCCTTGGTATGCTACAAAGACTGCCTGGATCTACATTGTTATGGCATATCTGTTCCTTGCATCGGTTATGCCAATGTGGTTACTGATGCAGCCACGTGATTACATGACAACCTTCATGCTGCTAGGCATGATCATCGGTGCAGTTGTCGGTGTTGTCGTAGCACATCCAACAATGCAGCTTAATGCGTATAACGGATTTAATGTCGGTGGAAATTATCTGTTCCCAACATTGTTTGTCACGATTGCCTGTGGTGCCGTTTCCGGATTCCACAGTCTGGTATCTTCCGGTACATCATCAAAGACGATCCGGAACGAGAAGGATATGCCGATGGTTGGTTATGGTGCCATGATTGTAGAGTCCTTGCTTGGTATCATCGCGTTGGTTGTTGTTGGTGCTGTTGCAGTCAATGGTACGAAGCCGGAGGGAACACCATTTGCAATTTTCTCCAGTGGTGTTGCAGGATTCCTGGAGAAGCTTGGTCTGCCGGTTCAGCTCGCAACCGTATTTATGACAATGTGTGTATCTGCACTTGCACTGACATCGCTTGATTCCGTTGCGCGTATTGGACGTATGTCTTTCCAGGAGCTGTTCCTCGGCGATACAACCGATACATCCAAGATGCCTGTATGGCAGAAAATTTTGACTAACAAATATTTCGCAACTGTGGTAACATTATTCTTTGGATATTTACTGACACTTGGTGGATATACTAATGTATGGCCTTTGTTTGGTTCTGCAAACCAGTTGCTTGCAGCGCTTGTATTGATTGCGCTTGCAGTATTCTTGAAGACAACCGGAAGAACCGGCTGGACACTGTACGCACCAATGTTCATCATGCTTGCCGTAACATTTACTGCATTGGTACAGAAGACAATCGCACTTGTAAAGAACATCGCCGGCGGAAATGCAACAATGCTCGTCGATGGACTGCAGTTTATCGTCGCAATCCTGCTGATGGTACTTGGTGTGCTGGTTGCATTTAGTTGTCTGAAGAAGCTGTTCACGAAGAAAGCAGAGGCTGAAAATTAAATCAAATTTTTGACTTTGGAAGGAGATACAGGATGTGTACAGCAGCGACGTATAAGACGAAGGATTTTTATTTTGGACGGACGCTTGATTATGAGTTTTCGTATGGCGATGAGGTGACGGTGACACCGCGGAATTTCTGTTTCCGGTTCCGGCATATGGGTGAAGTGAAGACACATTATGCAATGATCGGTATGGCGTATGTGACAGATGATTATCCGCTCTACTATGATGCAGTAAATGAGAAGGGACTTGGTATGGCAGGCTTGAATTTTGTTGGAAATGCGAAGTATCAGGACGTGCAGACAGGTCGTGAGAATGTGGCACAGTTTGAGTTTATCCCATGGATTTTAAGTCAGTGTGCAACGGTGCTCGAAGCACGCAAAGCGTTAGAGAAGATGAATCTCGTTGGAACGCCGTATAGTGAGAAGCTGCCATGTGCATCGCTGCATTGGATGATTGCAGATAAGGATGCCGCAATTGTGGTAGAATGTGTGGAAGATGGCTTGCATGTCTATGACAATCCGGTCGGAGTGCTGACCAACAATCCGCCATTTCCGGTGCAGATGTTCATGCTGAACAATTATATGCATGTATCACCAAGCCAGCCGGAAAATCACTTTGCGAAGGAGCTTCCGCTTGCGACATATAGTCGAGGCATGGGTGGACTTGGACTTCCGGGCGATCTTTCGTCGGCGTCGCGGTTTGCGAAGGTGGCATTTACAAAGATGCATGCAATCTCCGGAGAGTCAGAGGCGGAGAGCGTGAGCCAGTTCTTCCATATCTTAGGTTCGGTAGAGCAGCAGCGTGGCTGTTGTGAGGTGGAACCTGGGAAGTATGAGATTACGATTTATACGTCTTGTGTCAATGCGGACAAGGGAATCTATTATTATACAACCTATGAGAATCATCAGATTCAGGCGGTGGATATGCATCGGGAAGATCTGGATGGAGCTACACTTTGCAGGTATCCGCTCATCAATAAGGAGCAGATTCATGTGGTGAATTAGTAGTCCATAGTCATGGTTACAGAAATGATTTAATTTTTGTGGAAGGTAGAGTTTGAGGCAGTCGATGAAAGTCGGCTGCCTTTTTTGTGGTTGAGTGGTAAGTTGGAGCAAAGTGTTAGAAAACCGGAAGATTACTCAAAGAGGAAGAGGAAGAGAAGCAAGCGGGTAGGAGTAAAGAGTGGAAAACCGGGAAGATTGCTTCAAGAGGAAGAGAAAGGGAAGCAAGCGTGTTGGGGGAAAGAGTGGAAAAACCGGAAGATTACTCCAAGAGGAAGAAAAAAGAAAGCAAGCAGGTAGGAGTAAAGAGCGGAAAACTGGGAAGATTGCTCCAAGAGGAAGAGAAGAGGAAGCAAGCGTGTTGGAGTAAAGAGTGGAAAACCGGGAAGATTACTCCAAGAGGAAGAAAAAGGGAAACAATAGGGTTGGAGTAAGAAGTAGAAAACCGGGAAGATTACTCCAAGAGGAAGAAAAGAGGAAGCAAGCGTGTTGGGGGAAAGAGTAGAAAACCGGGAAGATTACTCAAAGAGGAAGAGGAAGAGAAGCAAGAGGGTAGGAGTAAAGAGTGGAAAAACGGGAAGATTGCTCCAAGAGGAAGAAAAGAGGAAGCAAGCGTGTTGGAGTAAAGAGTGGAAAACCGGGAAGATTGCTCCAAGAGGAAGAGAAGAGGAAGCAAGCGTGTTGGAGTAAAGAGTGGAAAACCGGGAAGATTACTCCAAGAGGAAGAAAAAGGGAAACAATAGGGTTGGAGTAAGAAGTAGAAAACCGGGAAGATTACTCCAAGAGGAAGAAAAGAGGAAGCAAGCGTGTTGGGGGAAAGAGTAGAAAACCGGGAAGATTGCTCCAAATGGAAGGAAAAGAGAAGCAAGCAGGTTGGGGGAAAAGTTGTGAAATCGGGAAAATCCCCCAAATTAAAAAATAAGGGTTGACAGTTGGCGCAATATACGCTAACATAACGGTGTTATGTGAGGAGCCGCCCACAGGCGAAGCCTGTATTAGGATGGCGGCGACGACCTGCCGCATCACGAAGTGATGGGGCGATACCCGAGGAGCCTCCTACAGGCGAAGCCTGTATTAGGATGGCACGAAAAGGAGCGAGAAAAGTGGAAAAGGAAACAAGGGAGATGCTGCTGGCGAGTGCCAAGCAGGAATTCTTGGAAAAAGGATATCAGGGAGCCTCACTTCGATCGATCTGTAAGAATGCCGGGGTGACAACAGGTGCATTATATTTCTTCTTTCAGGATAAGGAAGATTTGTTTGCGGCAATTGTGGAGCCGGTTTTGGAGAAACTTAAGGATATGCTGCAACAGCATATGCGGCAGGAACTCATGGAACTGCAACAGCTTCCGGATGCAAGGGAAGATAACATGCAGGATGATATGTTTGCAAGTACGCAGATAATCCATCTTTTATATGCGAACTATGATATGTTTACCTTGATTTTGACGAAGAGCCAAGGGTCTCGGTTTGAAAACTGCGTCGATGAATTCGTGGCAATTATGGAGAATGGATATCAGATCTTTGCAGTAGAACAGGCAAAAGTGTTGGGCGTGGAACCACCGGATGAATATACGTTGCATTGGGTGGCACATGTACAGATCAATGCATTTTCTCACTTACTGCTGCATGAGAAGGATGAGCAGAAGGCATTGAAGCATATGGAACAGGTTATGAACTATCTGCTGGGTGGATGGAACGCCATGTTCCAAAAACATTAAATAACAAAAGCTATGTACATACATGCACATAGCTTTTTATAAGACAAAAACATAACGCTGTTATGCCGGGGTAAACATGCAAAGACAAATAGAGCTATTAGGAATGAAAATTAAGATATAATGAAGCACGCTGATGCGTGCGCAGGTCATCACGCAATAGCGTGGTGACTTATGACATAATTTGAATATGGCAATGATTAAAATGTAAGAATGCTGTTTGTATCCATAAACGAAATACAACAGTGTTATAACTGAATGCAATCAAAACATAACACTGTTATGCGAGAAAAAAGATATAAATATAATACAAAGAAAATACAAGGAGGATCAATAGGATGTATGTTGAGGTATCAGATGTGAAGAAAAGCTACGGTGAGGGTGGCAGCTATATGCAGGTATTGAAAGGCGTGTCGGTTGGCATTGAGAAGGGAAAGATGTGTGTGATTCAGGGAACGAGTGGTTCCGGTAAATCAACATTGTTAAACTGTATCGGTGGACTGGATGTGGTAGATTCCGGTTCGATTCAGGTCGACGGACAGGAGATGGTAGGACTTAAAATGGATGCGCTCTCTGATTATCGAAGAGATTATCTCGGATTCATCTTCCAGTTTTACAATCTGGTTCCGAATCTTACGGTGCGCGAGAACATTCAGGTGTGCGAGTATTTGACGGATCAGCCGCTGGATATGGATGAGCTTCTGGACGTGCTTGGACTCACCGAGCATCAGAACAAATTTCCATCGCAGTTGTCCGGTGGACAGCAACAGAGATGTGCAATAGCCCGTGCACTGATTAAGAATCCGAAACTTCTGCTCTGCGATGAGCCAACCGGAGCACTGGATTCGAGGACTTCCCGGGATATCCTCATTTTGTTGGAGAAGATCAATGCGCAGTATGGTACAACGATGATCATCGTCACACACAACAATGCAATCAAGGATATGGTTGATCAGGTGATCGTCCTGAAGGACGGACAGATCAAGAAGAATTACAACAATGAAACGAAGGTACCGGCAGCGGAATTGGAGGATTTGTAAGATGCAGAAAGTATTACGCAAAAGAATTTTCAGGGATTTCAAAGAGAACCTGCCGCGTTATCTGGCACTCGCATTTTTGCTGATTCTCAGCATGTATATGGTTGTGAGTGTTGTTGGAGCAGCAGAGACGGTTATGCGTGGCACAACAACCGAGGCGGAGAAGCAGAACGTCGAAGATGGTCAGTTTTCCCTCTTTGTTCCGATGAAGGAAAGCGAGTGGGATGAACTAACCGATAAGGGAATTACATTGGAGAAAATGTTTTTCTTAGATTATGTTGTCGATGGGGATAAGACACTTCGCGTGTTCAGGAATCGTACCGACATTGATACAATCGCGATTCATGAAGGGAAGCTGGCACAGGCAGACGATGAGCTTGTAATCGAGCGGCAATATGCGGAGAAAAATGATATACATGTGGGAGATACAATTGTTCTTGGTGACCGTACATATAAAGTAAGCGGTATCGGCACGGTGCCGGATTATGACAGTCCATTGAAATCACTCGGCGACACAGGCTGTGACAGTCTGAATTTCGGTCTGGCATTTGTGACAGATGAGGTGTACACGACACTTCAGAAGGAAGGCAAGAGTGCGAAGTCCGAGGAATATTATTACGCATACAAGTTAAATGATGTGATGACCGATGATGAATTAAAGGCAGAGTTGAAGAAGCTTTCTTTCTCATCCGACGACGTGGCAGATGTGTATTTTCAAGAGTATTGGGACCGGACGCTCGGCAGAGAAGAGGAATTTCGTGATGGAATGAACGAGCTTGCCGACGGTGCCAAGGAGCTAGCGGATGGATTGTCAGAGCTGACAGACAATAATCACGACCTCCAAAAAGCAGCCGACCAGGTATTCGCTGCTTATCTCGAACAGGCAAACAGCAAGCTTTCTTCCTATGGAGTTGAGACTTTGACCGCAGATAATTTTGAGTCGGTATTAGATAAGCAGATTCAGTCCACAAGCAATGCGATGCTGCAGCTTGGACTGGTGAATGCAAAGAGTGAATTGCAGAAGCTGAAAGCGTTTTCGGACGGTATCTATGAATATACCGATGGTACCGAGGATGCATCCGATGGTGCGGCTGATGTACAGGATGGCGTGCAGGAATTGAAGGATGAGACAGAGGAGATGCTCGATGAGATCTTCACTGCCGATGCCGATAACCTGCTTTCCTTCGTAACTGCAGAGGATAATGTGCGTATCCATGCTGCGGGCGATGATGTAGCGATGAACAAGACAATCGGAATGATCGCGGGTGTTCTGCTCCTTGTGTTGATCGCTTATGTGCTTTCCGTATTCGTTGTACATTCCATCGATCAGGAGAGTGCCGTGATTGGTGCCCTCTACGCACTCGGTGTAAAGCAGAAAGATCTGATGAAGCATTACATTCTGCTTCCGACTTTGATTTCCCTGATCGGAGGTGTGATTGGAACGGCACTTGCTTACACAAAGATTGGTGTGTGGTATCAGATGAAGGATGCATATAATTATTATTCCCTGCCGGATATAGCGGTGCAGGTACTGCCATATACAATCATATATGGTGTTGCGATTCCACCAATCATATGTCTGATCGTGACAAGCCTGGTTATCCGTAAGCGCCTGTCCCGTCCGGTGCTTATCCTGCTGAAAAATGAGCAGAAGGCCGCTACGGGCAAGGACGTGAAGCTTGGAAATATGAAGTTCATGAAGCTGTTCCGTATCCGTCAGATTCTGCGTGAGAGACGGACTGCGCTTACCGTTGTATTTGGTATGTTCGTAAGTATCCTGCTTTTAGTAATGTCCATGGAGATTTATACATATTGTCATGCAGTGCAGGATGATTATGTCGCAGATACAAAATTTGAATATATGTACACCTATAAATATCCGAGCGAGGAAGTGCCGGATGGCGGCTATGAAGCTTATGCCAAGACGTTGAAGAAAGAAATCTATGGATATAACTTCGATGTGACAGTGCTCGGAATCAAGGGGAACAATCCGTTCTTCGATGTGACACTTTCCGATTCCGCAGATAAGGTAACAATCAGCTCATCCATTTCCTACAAATACGGACTGAAAAAGGGGGATGTGATTACGCTGAAGGACGAGGAAAATGGAAAGCTCTACGCATTTGAGATCGAGGCAGTGACACAGTATGCCCCAAGTTTTATGGTGTTCCTTCCATATGATAAGGCGCTTGACCTGTTCGGTGAGCAGGATGATTATTATAATGTTGTATTTGCAGATCATGATCTGGGAGTGGAAAGTGGACGACTGTATTCGACGCTGACACGTGACGATGTGAAGAAATCTGCAGGTATCTTTGCAGATCAGATGCGGTCGATGATTATTACGATCGGTGCGGTTTCTGCCCTGATCTTCGCGATTGTCCTGTATCTGATGATGAAGGTTATGATCGATCGTTCTTCGTTCAGCATTGCGCTGATCAAAATCTTCGGTTACCGGAACAAGGAAGTCAAGAAGATGTACCTAGATGGAAACTTCTATATTGTTTTGATTGGTGCACTTGTTTCGATTCCGCTTGCGAAGGTACTGCTTGATGCGGCGTACGAGCCGCAGTTCGTGCCGAATATCGCATGTGGTGTCGACAAGTCCTTCCCGGTATGGATGTATCTGGCAATGTTCGCAGGTGTGCTTGTATTGTATTTCATTATCAATCATTTACTTGTGCGGAAGATCAAGCAGATGTTACCGGCTGAAGTGCTGAAGAATCGCGAGTAAAATGAGAAAAAAACGCATGTATCCTCATTGAGAAGCATGCGTTTTTTTGGTACAATATACATATCTGAATTATGATACGAAAGGGGATTATGACATGGGATTTTTAGAAGGTAAAGTAGCAATTATCACAGGTGGCGGACGCGCGGTTTTGAGCGACGGAAGCTGCGGTTCAATCGGATATGGAATCGCAACTGCTTATGCGAAGGAAGGTGCAAACCTTGTCCTGACCGGACGGAATGTGCAGAAACTTGACGATGCAAAAGAAGAAATCGAACGCAAATACGGCGTGAAGGTGCTTCCGGTACAGGCAGATGTAAGCGCCGGCTCTGACAATGAGGCAGTTGTGGCAAATGTTGTAAAGCAGACGATTGATACATTTGGAAGAATCGATGTGTTGATCAACAACGCGCAGGCTTCTGCTTCCGGTGTGACGATCGCCGATCATACAACCGCACAGTTTGACCTTGCGATTTATTCCGGATTGTATGCAGCATTTTATTATATGAAAGCATGCTATCCATATCTGAAGGAGACGAAGGGATCTGTGATTAATTTTGCATCCGGTGCAGGCTTGTTCGGAAACTTCGGACAGTGCGCATACGCTGCAGCGAAAGAAGGTATCCGTGGACTGACGAGAGTTGCAGCAACCGAGTGGGCTGCCGATGGCATCAATGCGAATGTCGTATGTCCGCTTGCATGGACCGCACAGCTTGAGAACTTCGAGAAGGCATATCCGGACGCATTCAAGGCAAATGTCCACACACCGCCGATGGGACATTTCGGTGATGTAGAAAAGGAAATCGGCCGTGTCTGCGTACAGCTTGCGTCACCGGATTTCAAGTATATGAGCGGTGAGACACTGACATTAGAGGGCGCGCTTGGCCAGAGACCATAAGCGGTTAAAAAAAGTAAAATAGAAATTGACAGTTGCCACATAATTCGCTATGATTTGTCATTGAAGAAACGAGTTCCAACGAGGAGTTAAGTATGAGACGATGTGCAGATCACAAGCGAATCATTGTGGCAATTTTAATTGCAGCCTTAAGCATTCTGTGCGCAGTATCTTAGATCTTTTCCAGGGTATCGGTACGATGTTTGCGCAGTCACCACAGATTGCGATTGCGAGAGTCGTGTTGATCTTCTTAGGATTCTTATTGGTGTATTTAGGCGTGAAGGGAACGTTGGAGCCACTCATCATGGTGCCGATGGGACTTGGTATGTCTGCGGTCAATGCGGGCGTTTTGTTCCTCGGTGAAAATCAGATCGGAAACCTGATCATTGATCCGCTGCTTTCCACGACGGATGAGCTGATGACATACATGCAGATCAATTTCCTGCAGCCGATTTATAACCTGACGTTCAGTAACGGATTGATCGCATGCCTCGTATTTATGGGAATCGGTATTCTGTGTGATATCGGTTACGTGCTCGAACACCCATTTATCAGTATGACGATCGCGCTTTTTGCGGAGCTTGGTACGGTTGCAACCTATCCGATCGCGCGTGCGATGGGGCTTGACGCCGGTTCTTCGGCAGCCGTTTCCATCATTGGCGGTGCGGATGGACCGATGGTGCTTTTTGCTTCGTTGAAGCTGGCACCGGAACTTTTTGTGCCGATCTCGATCGTTGCGTATCTGTACTTAAGTCTTACTTATGGTGGCTATCCATACCTGATCAAACTCCTGATCCCGAAAGAAATGCGGGGAAAGCAGATTCCGAAGGAGAAGAGGGTGAGCAAGATCCGTCCAAAGGAGAAGATTGTATTTGCAGTAATTACAAATGCGTTGCTTTGCCTGTTGTTCCCGGTTGCGGCACCGCTGTTTTTGAGCTTCTTCGTGGGAATCGTAATCCGTGAGACCGGAATCTCTGCGTACATCAAGATGATTGGAGAAAATTTCCTGTATTTTGCAACGTTCTTCTTAGGATTGATGCTTGGAGTTCTGTGTGATGCGAGCACGCTTTTGGATGCAACGGTTGTGAAGCTTCTGATCCTCGGTATGCTGTCACTGCTGCTGTCCGGAATCGGCGGTATCATTGGCGGCTATGTTGTATATTTCTTCAAGAAAGGAAAGTTCAATCCGACGGTCGGCATTGCAGGTGTGTCGTGTGTGCCGTCTACGGCGAAGGTTGCACAGAAGGCTGCTGCAAAGGCAAATCCGGCAGCGTTTATTCTGGATTATGCTCTCGGCGCGAATATCTGCGGCGTTATCACAACGGCAATCCTGACCGGTATCTATATTACGTTACTTAGTTAAATCAAAATCCCCTTCTGTGCCGGGGCAAGCGAAACATGCTCTGGTGCGGAGGGGATTATTTGGTTGAGATTGAGTTTTGTTTGACATAAAATATGATACATAATAGAATTGGTTTAAGAGATAAAAAGAGGTTAACAAATCGGTATTTTTAGAACTAAGGAGGAATTTATGAAAAAGATACTAGTAACAGGGGGAACAACTTTTGTAAGTAAGTATGCAGCTGAATATTTTGTGAATATGGGCTATGAAGTATATGTACTTAACAGAAATACTAAGTCACAAGTTCGGGGAGTAAAACTCATTGAAGGCGATAGACATAATTTGAATGGTATATTGAAAAACCTCTCTTTTGATGTTGTGGCTGATATAACAGCTTATAACGAAAAAGACATTATTGATTTTGTTAAGGAATTAGGTTCTTATGGACAGTACATTATGATTAGTTCAAGTGCTGTGTATCCAGAGTATGGAGTTCAACCATTTCTTGAAGAATCAGAAAAAGCCGCAAATATCTTTTGGGGTACATATGGAACTGATAAAATAGCAGCTGAAAAGGCATTACTTGAAAGAGTGAAAGATGCGTATATATTAAGACCGCCATACCTATATGGGCCTATGAATAACGTTTATAGAGAGGCGTTTGTATTTGATTGTGCGTTAGCAGATAGAAAATTCTATTTACCAAAGGATGGAGATATGAAATTACAATTTTTCCATGTGAAAGATTTGTGCAGGTTGATGGAAGTGATTATAAAGGAAAAACCAGAGGAGCATATTTTAAATGTTGGTAATGCTGAAGCAGTATCTATAAAAGAGTGGGTTACAAAATGTTACGAGAGTTTAGGAAAAAAACCGACTTTTGTAAATGTCTATGAGGAAATTGAACAGAGAAATTATTTTAGTTTTTACAACTATGAGTACTATTTGGATGTGTCTCGTCAAGGCAAGATATTCTCGGAAACTACAACTTTAGAAGATGGATTGAAGGATGCAGCTGAATGGTATCTTGAACATAACACTGAAGTTAATAAGAAACCATATTTTGAGTTTATTGATGAAAACTTAGTGGAAAGCTAACTTCCAGTTTAACGAGGAGGTGCTTTACATGAAAAAAAGTATATCAAGGATTATC
>ERZ1026852.231-NODE-231-length-38641-cov-7.985150_pt1 | contig 38641 bp, 49 predicted proteins | sample MGYA00380156_ERZ1026852 | MGnify/ENA primary metagenome ERZ1026852 (study PRJEB33269, sample SAMEA4719792) | human gut metagenome | biome: human-associated habitat; feature: organic feature; material: feces | place: Cameroon | collected 2013-10 ...
AAAGGAACTGCCCTTTTCAATATTTAATTTTCCGAAAACTTAATTACGCTAACAATTCGGGCAATATTATATCGCGTCGGACCCAAATAAATAAACTGCCATCTCCTTGATCAGCTTATTCTTATATGCCCTGACCGTCTTTTCATTCAGATTCTCTGAATATCCGTCTGATCCGGCCAGCGTCCCGGCAATTTCTTCCCAAGTGTAATTATCGCCACCTGATTTACGATTAAAATATCTTGCCTCGATGACTTCATAGCCTTTCATTCCCCGGATATGCTCCAACGCCGCTTCTACTCGCTCCACGTCGTTTAGGCTACGCCGGTAGGAATCCATCCTGTCACGCAGCTTCGTATCATCATCAACCTGTCCTCCGCCGTTTTTTATGTATGAGGTGATTGACTTACTTTTCCCGTGCAGTGCAATCTCAAGGTACTCCTGCTCATTCGAGACATGCTCCTTCAGAACATTGAAACAATACAGGATCTTTTCTGTGTTCTTAAATGCTTCCTTGGACATTGCCTTTTGACGATCAATCCATGAGATGGAATTCATCTTTTGGAATACTTCGTCTATCGTGGCCAAGATCGTTTCCTTTGTCTCCTTACTTACCATTGTCTACTCCTCCATCTGTTTCGTTGTGTCGGTTCGTTCTACCCGGATACCGCCTTTTGATCCCGTTTTAATGTCTGCCTTTGTTACATCATCAATCTTGACCGTGATGCTGCTGATGTCTTCATCCGCGATCAATTCCACTGCTGCCTGCAGAAATTCTTTTACTTCATCCGGCTGATCACGTTCAAATAATGATCTGACTCTCTTCCGTCCTTTTTCTTTCTTGAGCTTGTTCAGTCGATACCAGTCTGCTTCCGGGCACTTACACATTTCTGTCGCATATTCGTTCTTTTCTTCGTCCATCCAGTCTCCCGGTACTTGGATAGCTGCGATCTGTCCACAGAACTTACAAGCCCCCTCCGTCGATACCAAAGGCATATTGTGTAGTATCCTCTCATTTACCTCTTCACTTAACATCTGCTGCCCTCCTGTTCCCATATTGTAATAATCGCATCAATCACTGCCTGCTGTTTCTTTTCACCAATACCTTTGATCTTACCTATCTCGTCACGGATCTGATCGATCATCGGCATTTTGTTGTGTGTTGGATCTACCGGCTCTTCTCTTGCCCCGGCATCATAGCCGGACCGGTAAACACTTTCTATGTAGCACTTCATTGCGTGATGATCCATACGCTTGATCTTCTCATATTCTTTCCTGGTTAATTCTTTCTTTGCCATGCGACCCTCCTTTAGTTAAACGGCAGTTCCTCCTCGATTGCATCCGGAATATCCATGAAGCCGTCTCCCGGATCCGGTGCCTGCCGTGGTTCGTTTCCTGTACTGCTGCCGTTCTGGGTATTTCCATTCTGTGCTGCTTTGCTTTCAGCAAACTCCTGTTCCTCAATCACCACCTCCGTGGTGTATACCTTGTGACCGTCTTTGTTCGTGTAGCTTCCCGTCTGGATCCGTCCGGTTACCAAAATTTTGATTCCCTGATGAAGATACTTCTCAGCGAACTCCGCTCCTCTGCCGAATACGACACAGTTGATAAAGTCCGCAGTCTGCTCATCGCCCTGGCGCTTATATCTGCGGTCGACTGCAAGGGTATATCTTGCAATTGCTGTTGGTTCATCGCCGGAGCTGTATCTGATCTCCGGATCACGGGTCAAACGACCCATTAAAATTGTTTTATTCATGATCTCCCTCCTTTTCTCATTAACGCTTCATTCAATAATTTCGTAAGCGTTATAATTGCTTCTATTTCTGACATAAAGCCCGTTTTGTGAGCGAGATCCATCTGTTCTTTTGCAAAATCTTCATCTGTTCTTTCTTTTAATATGCTGATTGTTTGCCGTTATCGTATGTACCGGCTCACGCATATCACTTCCAAAGTGGTTCTCACGATTAACAGAGAGATACGGCGTCAACTTCGGCTCCCGAATGTCATTCGGTCTACGCTTTCCGCCGTGATTGCACTGGATTATGAACGGCTCTGGATTATCCAGAACAAACTTTTTCAATCCCCGTGCGATCCGCTCCATCGTTTTCGGTGCCAGCGGTCGCACGGCGCGGATGCCATATTTCTCTTTAATTTCTTTCGATGTATCAAAGATGGAGGGACACGGTCTGCTAAGCAAGACCTACCGGATGCCCTTTACATGCCTTTACCGGATCCACTTGCCATACATCCTCACAATAATGCTTCGTATGAGGATGATTTGCTTTATGCATACGAATAGCTTCGGGATCATGATTGATGGCAATATCAACGCTCTTTCCGGTAGCCAACTCTATGCCGGTTGAAGCACCGCCCCCACCGGCGAAATTATCAACAATAAGTTCACCATTGATCATATATTTCTCCTTGTTTTTATTTTTCCTGCCATATTGCGTTTGCCTCGTTTTCGCAATTCCTTTCCATGTAGTAATCGTACAGAAATTCTTTCTGTGCTTTCGTGTATTCTTTGATTGGGTTTTTGGTCGGAAAAGCAATCCCTTGCTGCGGATTGTGAAGAAGAACCCATCCTCTTTCAACGAGTCTGTCTCCTGCCTTATTGTCTTTCTCCGGAAATTCTTCATCCATATAATTACGCGCCCATTCCTGATGTTCTCCCCATTCTACTCCATGAAATGTTCCATTCGGTTCTAACCATCCATAATCTTCTGTTGTATGCTCTTCCTCATCTGCCATCCTCTTTATAAAACTGTCAAGTGCATTCTGTTGTCTATCCTCGGCAGTTTCCTCTCCAAGTTCTTTTCGTATTTCTCTCTTTGTGCTTTCCGAGATATGCTCCATTGCAATATCCCATCTCTCGATCATTCTTGCCAAATCCTGCTCAACTTTCTTCCGTCGTTTGATTTCTTCCCAGATATTCATTTTCCCCGGCATCGGCTCTTCTTCTCCCGGTTCGTATCTTTCGAGATGATATGTACCGTCTGCTGTCCTCCCCTTTAAAGCAGCTCGACCGAGCAGAATGTCTTCCGCATATCTTCTAAGCTGTTCATCCGGTGTGTCAGTTCCAGTCATGCAGTCCATCAAAACCTTCATTACATTTTCGTAACTCTTTTCTCCGGTATAAAACCATTCTCTGGCAATATTCGTTATAAACTCTCCAAGAATATCGAATGTAAATTCTTTTGCGTCTGTTACATTATCCATGTGCGTCCCTCCTTTTAATACACCACCTCATTCGCTACCACCTCCGGGTGACGTTTCTCGTACGCCAGTCTTGACGTAACGCTCGCTTCGCATGCGTGCTGATACTTGCTCCAAAGTATCAACCGATTTAGGTATTTGTTATCCTCCGCGACTGTGCCAGTATACTCACAATCTGGCTTGTCACAGTGGAAGCAGTCCGGCCACATGCAGTCAGATAATTGTCTACTCAATTTTTTTCCTCCAAATTATCTTACCTGTTTCTTCGTGCCGTCCATGTTGTATTCTGACCGGCTTTTGTAAAAGTTACATTCTTTTTCGCAGCTACAATAGAGTTTCTTTAACGCTTTGCATCGGCTCTGGATCGGCTTGTTGCTCATGCCGTCATAAGAGATGCAGTCCATCTTGATTTTTGCCATCGTCTTTCTCCTTTCAATAAAATTTCCCGCCCATCAGCCGGCGGATAATGTCCTCCCGGTTCATTGTGCCGTCCGGATTCTTTTGGATCTTCGAGAAATACTTCTCTGCTTTCTTCCGGCTCATGCCGATCCGGTCAGCTACCAGTTCCACTGTCAGCTCATTTTCCGGAAATAATGATTCATATTCCCGCTGCAGTTCACACTTCAAACGCTTGTCCAGTGTGGGATTCATATGTACCCCTTCCGGAGACATGTTATGATGATACGGGCAAAGCCGTATCAGGTTCATTGTAATGTCCGGTCCGCCCTGTGAGCGGAACACGATATGATGGCTGTGACATCCCTCATGGATGCAGCCGGAGATCTCGCATCTACGCATTTCAATCATCCTCCTCCAGCTGATGTGCCACCGTTATTCTTATATTCTCCATCTTTCTATCCTTTCCGCCGTCTTCGGCTATCTCTTGTCATCAATCGTCTTTTCCCACTCCTGCGAGTTTTGTTCGCCCTGCTGCCCTTTTTCCCTCTCCTTACGCATCCACTCCGTGTAGCAATGATGCTGTTCCGGTACCACTCGAATGGCGTGACCTGCTGCCGCTTTGAGAAGCTTATCGATCAGGTCAGCGTTCTTCGTTGCCTGATACTCCCGCTCTGCTGCCGACTGGAACCGGCAGAGGTTAAATCCTCCGGCAAGGTACCCACTGGCCGCATGAATCTCCAGATTATAATTTCCCCTCAGATGGGACAGGGCGATTCTGGAAATATGCAGGATCGCACGGTTCTGGGTGGTGTTCATCACCTCGCCGTGATGCACGGCGGTGTAGGTCCGTCCCTTAAACAATGTCTCCAAAACAATCGAATATACAGCATTTCCTTTTTTCAGAGACCCCTTCCATTGCATATCTATGTATATTTTTACTTGTTTCAAATTGCTGTCCGCTTTAGCATTTGCTTTATCGGACGCCGTTTTTGTCTCCATGGTTTTCACCTCTTTCTTTTTCAAACGTGAATATATGTAAAATCCTCCCGTCAGGTCAGATATATAAGTCTTGGAATCAATATACCGGCAGGAGCCCTGAAAGATCTTCTCCATCATCGGACCCATATCGTCGCCGGCGAGAACCAGATCCCGCATCTTCCGGCGTGTGAGCTTGGTCACATTCTCCCGGACGATCGGTTTCTTGAGATTCCGGGAATGCTGGATCAGATGTCTTCCGTTTGATTCCAGCTTGCAGATGTAGCGTGCAAAGCCCTCCAGCCCAAAGTCATCGTCCGGATCGGCATATTTGCTTTCCACTCTGCCTTTTGTCCATTTGCTTTCTGCCACGTCCCTGTCCATGGCTGACATGATCAGATGATGGTGGATCCGCACCTTGTTGGTGGGTCCATCCACATACTCGATCACATATATATATTTCAACGGCGTCATCCCCTGCTTTCTTCGATAACGGCCGATGGCTGCTAAATAATTCTTGATATCTTTCCGGGCACGGTCCAGAGACGGATACTCCCCATCCTTATATGTCATCGTGACGATCAGATCACCGGCACGGAAATTGGTGTTGATGATCCGGATATATTTCTTCTGGCGGTTCTTCTGATTCAGCCGCTTCTGTGCCTCTCTGCTTGTCCGGTACTTCTCCGCTCTGGGTACATCCTTCCGGTTTAAGTAGACAGGATAAATATTGCTCTCCACATAATCTCCCGATATGATCCTCTGCAGCATAATCCGGCAGGATGCCAATGCCTTCATGCGTCTATCCACCCTCTCCGCCTCGGACTCCTCCCCCAGTACAGAGCTGTCATAACAATCCTCTATATTCAACTGCCCGTCTCTGCTGACCGGCAGGGGACTTACTTTCCATTCTTTTCCGTACACATCCTCGAAGTCATACTGATGGTACGTCTGCTTTTTCTTCATACGGCTCATAAGAATCCTCTGTGCTTCGTTTTATAATACTCATTACAAGGTCGCCAAAGGGCTTATACCCCTTGGCTTTCCTTGACTTTTCAACGCTTATGCCGTATGATGAATTTGTTGATGTGTCATACGACATTTTCCGAGGGCGGCTCTGCGATAGCTGCTCTCTTTTTTCTTTCCCTCTGTCGGATGTGCTGCAGGCTCTCCTCGTCCCGATATGACAAGATGATATCCTGCTCCGGTCGGCGGTACTCCTGCCGGAGCTGTCCATCAGGCAGGAGATAGTAATCAAAGCATATCTGCCCTTCGACCACGGTGCCGACATACTCCAGTTCTGCAGGGATGTGCGGTCGCACTGAAGGAACGTTCTCCTTCTCAACTCTCTCCTGCAATTTCGGAGGCAGCTTGTCCGCCTGCTCTGCCGGCTTGGTACCGGCGGCGTAAAATAATCTAAAATCCTCCAATATACCCCTCCAATTCAGGCAGAAGCTGGATCTGCAGAATAGCTGCAATTTTTTCCAGCTTTGATTTCTCGTCACCGATATCAACAACTACCTTGGCAACTGCCTCAAGCAAATACTCCTTGCACTGCAGATCACTGTAATACTCCGCATCAACCTTCACTACTTTCTTTCCTGTCTGTCTCTCCGCTTTACTATTTCTCAATAAATTCATCTTGTCTTCCTTTCTTTGATTCAGTCTTAAATATCAAGACCCGTCTTTTCCTTCATTCTGCTGTAATAAAACTTCACATCATGCCCTTCCGGATCCAGATTCACTTTGACGTATTCATTGACCATGTACGCCATGATCAGATCTGTGCGTCCTGTCCCTTTGTTATTGGAGGCAAATCCAAAATATTCATTCAAAACCATAAACATCACGGCGCCGGACGATATGAAATATTCATCCCGGACACTTCCATATATGGTCTCTGTCAGACTTTCTACCTTAGGTCTGATCTGTGCTGCTTGAATCCTTTCCTGCAGTCTGCCGGCATAGAACTCCAGATTAAATCTTGTTGCCTCCTGATCAAACTTCAACGCCTCCTGATTGATCTGTTTCACCATTCTCATAAGACGTTTATCGCGGAAACCGAATTGATCATAGAGGACATTGATGATAATGCAGGCAGCCAATGTCCTTCCGTCCATTCTGCCCTGCTCTGCTGCCCTTCTGGCTTCTCCGTCCGGAGCCTTTCGGTGTTCCGCTTTCCGGCGTTCCTTTCTCTCCCGGCGGATCGCTGCTCTCTTGGCACTCATTATTTTTCCTTTCCTCGCCGGGCACAACAAAGGATATATCCATTTTTGTTTATGGCATCAAACTTGGTCTTTTTGTTGTAAATTGTTGTTAAACTATAGGGAGGTTTGGATATATCCTCTGTTGCACCCGGCGTCATATCTTATATTTCTCTTGTCTCCGGATCTGCTTCACCAAACTGAAAGTCTGCTCTTTTCTTCACTGCATGAGGAAAAAAAATGTCGTGCAAATCCAGCCATTTATCTTCGGTCGCATTTCCGATTGTATGAATCCCGCCGTTCATCTCATCCTCTAAGATGCGTACAACTTTGTTCTCCAGCCAATCCCAGCTTGATTCTCCAACCACATCCATGATCCGCATAAGAGCTACCACTCCTCTGGCATACCCTTCAAAGATCGTCGCTCCAACATGTCCTCTTCCGAGCGGATATCCAGTGATTATTTTCGTAAAGTGTTGGTTTTCTCTCCATCCCTGCAGCCACAATTCAAACTGCAGGCGACCGTAATCATCAAACTCAATGACGGCTTTTTGGATCACTGCCATACATGTCTTTTTCATATGCTCTTTCCTTTCCTGTCAAAATGACATTTATGCACCTTCACTCTCCTCAATGGTGGTCTTGCCATACCCCAGATACTGCCGTAACTTCTCTGGGCATATATGGTATGTCCAGACACTGCTCATCTTGATACACACACCTATTGGCAATGCCCCCTGCTGCATCGCCACACGAACAAACTGCGGCGATACACCGAGGATCTTGGCAGCCTGTTCAACTGATACCCTTTGATTTTTCAATTCTTCCACTGCCATATCTCCCTCACCTCTTTCTTTTATAACTTCTGTATCTCTGTGACCAGTAAGCTTCTATAGTGACACAAACTTTCAATTATCTTTGCCTGCTCTGCCAGTTCCCTGGTTGTCCTAGCATCACTCAAAATCCATCCATTATTTTTTTCTGTGGTATCTATTTGACTTTCGTTAATCTGATTGATTCGCTCGCAGGACTTTTTTACTGTCTTATCAAGTTCCTCTATAGTGCCTTTTAAATTAATTTTTTGCATTACATCCAAGTCCATTTCTTTACAGTCCTTTCTGTGATATCCTTAGATGGTTATTTGAATTTTTCAATGAGAGTTTCGCCATGTTTTATGGCGGAGCTCTTTAATCAAACACCCCTTCAAATGCTTTGAACAGTTTAATTTCCCGCTTCTGTTGTCCCGGATTTGCCAACTGCACAAAGTACATCAGCATCTCTTCGGATATCATGATGGTATTTGTCTTCGGATCAAAACCTAAAGTGAATGGTGTCTCATTGATTGGGCTCCACTCAAAATAACTGTATATCCGCATTGCAGCATTCATCTTGTGGCAGTTCTTACACTCTCCTGTGGTACCTCTCTTCCGAAGCTCCTCGACTATTTTTGTTACTTCCTTCAACTGGTCAATGGTCATTGTCTTCATGATCTCTTCTCTCTTTAAATTGCAGGGATCTGTACCTGCAAGCTGTTTGATATACCATTCTTTTTCTGATTTACCTTTTTTCTTTTTCCAAAACATTTTTTTACCTCCTGATTGTGTCTTATTACAACGGTTTGCTAAATACATACTCGCAAACTTTGCGTCTAACTGCTTCCAAAACGTCCCATGCTTTGTTGACAGTTAAATGCTCTTTTTTCTTGCACATTTTTTCCAGAGCTTCTATAATTACTTTATACCAATACAATATTTAGAAAGGAATTGATGAAATGAAAATTGATCTTTCACTTACAATTACTGCAATTATTGCCCTTTGCTCTACCCTTTCCCCTATTTTGACAGCATTGATAAATAACCATTACCATTACAAAATGCGTAAAATTGATGTAAAACTCGAACAGGAAAAGGAACTTCGTTTCTACCAACGCGAAGTGTATGAAAATTATCTTCGTTACACAAGCGAATTACTGATGTATCCAGGATCGGAGACAGCACATCAAAAATATGGAGCTGTTCACGCACTTGCATTAGCATATTTTTCTGATACATATCGCACTAAATTGCTAGAAATCAACTCGCTCATTCACAAAAAGAAACATGATGATGCTCTTTTGGTTTTTAATGAGTTAGCTTCAGATATACGATTAACATTATTATCACCGTCGTTAAAAGGTCAATAAATAACGAATACGGCTTATACCAATCATTATCCGGTTCGATTTTCTTCATTATGCGAATGCATATAAAGCTTGTTAAATACAAAATCAATAAAATAACTATTCCCTGCTTCAATATCATTCTTTCTGTTCACCTCCTATTTAAATCAAATTTACGGTTTTATCGTAATCGAGTGGTAAAAAAATAAGCCTAGAATACGGAATTTCATATACCTCTTCAATTTTCCTTAATATAGGAATATCTGGATATGATTTCCCGCGCTCATAATTACCTAATGTGTCAACGCTTATCCCTATTTTTTCAGCAGCTTCCGCTTGCTTTAAGCCCTTTCGTTCTCTTGCTGTCTTTAGGGTAAACAGTGATTTTTCCATTATCGCAAACCTCCTTTCGTTAAGTGTATATTACTACGGTTATTCCGTAATGTCAACGGTTTTTTCGTAATTTTTTCTTTTTTTATTGATTTTTTTACGGTTTTATCATATACTACATATGAAGGGAGGCGACCGAATGAGTAATCTTGGTAATAAGAAAATAATGGCAAAAAACATTCAATACTATATGGATTTGAATAAGAAAACCAGAAATGATATGTGTGATGCCCTGGGAGTCAAATATACGACATTTACAGATTGGGTTAAAGGAAATACATACCCTCGTATTGATAAAATTGAGTTAATGGCTAATTATTTTGGCATACAAAAATCAGATCTTGTTGAGGAACGTGTAGAAAGCAAAGAAAATAGTCCTTTTAATATACCTACTGGCAATGCTGTTCAAATAAAAGTTCTCGGTCGTGTGGCTGCCGGTATTCCACTGGAGGCGATCGAGGATGTGATCGATACCGAGGAGATTCCTCAATCTCTCGCTAAGACCGGTGAGTTTTTCGGTTTACAGATCCACGGAGACAGTATGGAGCCACGAATGTGCGAAGGGGATGTCGTGATCGTACGCCAGCAGGATGACGCGGAAAGTGGTGATATTGTCATCGCCATGGTCAACGGTCATGATGCTACCTGCAAACGTCTGATGAAATATGCCGGCGGGATCAGCTTACTTTCTTTTAATCCTCTTTATGAGCCAATGATGTTCTCCAATGAGGAGATCGAAACGAAACCGGTGCGGATTATTGGAAAAGTAGTGGAAAACCGGCAGAAATATTGAGAAAATGTAATTTGAAATATAATAACCTTACCCAGGGAGCCAAAGGGTGCTACGTCAGCTGCCGGACTTTTACTTAGGAGGGAGCTGGTGCCAATGGTTACATACAGTGATCTATTCACATTTGTAATTATGCTTTGCGCAGTGATCACACTCGTTTTTTCACTTACACGCAAAAAGTAACGCCCCTGCTCTGGTAAAGTAAGGCGTTACTTTCGTAATAACATATTTTGCCGGCGGCTAGTTGCACCTAGCGTTTGGCTCTCTCGTTAAGGTTATTATATCAAATGTACACAAAAAGTCAAATGAATTGAACCGAGAGCCGGTAGGACGGCTTGCCATCCGTTCCAATACCTATGGAAAGGGGTGGTCACATGGTTACATATGATAATTTATTCACTTTTGTAATTATGATTTGTGCGATCATCACTTTAGTGAATCGCAAAAAATAACCGTCCTGCTCCCTGCAAAAGGTAGGACGGTTATTTTATAACTGTAAACTTAACGCCGGAGCGGATAGGCTTCATCTATCTTACCGGCTCCCTGTTGAGTTCATTATATCAAATACACACAAAAAGTCAACAGCCCGGACGGCAATCCGGACTGCTGATAAAACGTACCGAATGATATTCAATACGCCCCAAACAAGCATATTATATCATTCCTGGTGCGTTTATTCAATGCACTCTTTTTATTTTACAGAAAGGAATGATATTTATGAAATTACCGAACGGATATGGATCTGTCAAAAAGCTTTCCGGCAAAAGACGCAAACCTTGGATTGTTGAAAAAACAGTCGGCTGGGATCCTGATCTTCAGACAGGAAAGATCAAACAAAAAAGAATCATTATCGGCTACTTTCCGACCAAAAAGGAAGGTTTAGAAGCACTGGCATCATTCAATGCCAATCCTTATGATCTGAAGAACAATACGATAACACTGGCAGACTGCTACGAAAAATGGTCTGGTCGAAAATTCAAAAAGATATCCGAGCGAACCGTTACTTCCTATCGTTCCGCTTGGAAACATCTTGAATCCATTGCCGATTTACCCATCAGGATGATAAAAACAGAAGCTCTGCAGCAAATTATTGATAACTGTAAACTCTCCTCTTCCAGTCAACTAAATATCAAATGTGTGATGAACGGCTGTTATGAGTACGCGCTGCAAAATGATATTGTAGATCGAAATTACGCACAGTTTGTTGAGATCGACTACACAGAAGCCGTGATCGACCGTATTCCATATACCCAGAATGAGATCGAACAACTTTGGCATCTTGCCCGGACGGAAGATCTTCTTTCTGCCAAAATCATTCTGATCCTGTTATACACCGGAATGCGTGTGAATGAGCTTCTGAAGCTTCCACATGACTGCTGTGATATCCGGGAGCACTCTCTTAATATAAAAAAGGCGAAAACAAAGTCCGGCATACGCCTTGTTCCTATCCACGATGACATTTTTCCTTTGGTCAAGGAATTTTATGCTATGGATAAAGATATGCTCATCGTCCGGAATACAGGCTATAAGATTCCATATAATAACTTTGTCACCAGAGATTACAAGAAACTGAATGAACTGCTTGGCAGTTCGCATCACCTGCATGATACCAGGCACACATTTATCTCTCAGGCAAAAGAGCAGAATTTAGATACTGTATATGTAAAAATAATCGTCGGACACGAACTGGACTCTGTCACGGAAAAGGTATACACTCATATCTCTTTTGCCAAACTTTTAGCAGAGATCAATAAACTGAAATACCTGTGATTTGTTCTCTACTTGTTCTCTATGTGTTCTCTACGTCCCTTTTATAACGCTTACTTACAGCAACTTGCACAAAGGGCGCAACCCCTTGGAAATACTGGATTTCCTTGGAATTGCGCCCTATATGAAAAGATGAAAATATTAAACTCTCTTCATGTACTCGCCTGTACGAGTATCGATGCTGATTCTGTCACCGGTCTCTACGAAAAGCGGAACCTGAACGATCGCACCTGTCTCAACGGTAGCCGGCTTGCTGGCACCTGTTGCTGTATCGCCCTTGAAGCCAGGCTCTGTCTCTGTAATCTCAAGCTCTACAAAGTTCGGTGGCTCGATAGCGAATACTTCTCCGTTGTGGGAAAGCATCTGAACCATGTCGTTCTCCTTAACGAACTTCAGTGCATCGCCAACCTGATCGGCTGTCATATCAATCTGATCATATGTCTCTGTGTTCATGAAATGGAACATATCATCGCTGTACAGATACTGCATCTCAGAACGGTCAATGTGTGCCTGAGGACACTTCTCTGTCGGACGGAATGTACGCTCTACAACACCGCCACTCTTGATATTTTTAAGCTTTGTACGGACAAAGGCTGCTCCTTTTCCCGGCTTTACATGCTGGAACTCGATAACCTGAAAGACATTGCCTTCTACTTCGATCGTGAGTCCATTTCTAAAATCACCTGCTGATATCATCTTAAAATCCTCCTTCATGTAGTGGCGGTCAAAACCGCACAATCCTATAAATATTTTACAGGAAACTCCTGTATTTTTCAAGTCCTTTTCCCGGAACGCTTGAATTTTCTTTCACAAAGATCTTCCGTATCAGAAAATCCACAAAAATCTCCGCAACAAATTATGAGACTGTCACAGACCCGTTCTCACGCAGGATACCGATCACCTTCTCCGCAACCTCTCGCGGGATCATGCCATCCGTCTCCACCTTAAGGTCTGCCGCCGCCTGATATCTCGGTTCCCTCTCTCCCATCAGCTCTGCGATTGCTCCAACATTCATCCTTCCGGCAAGCAGCGGACGGTTGGTGCTGTCCTTGACATGCTCATAAATCGTCTCCGGTGCTGCCAATAACAGCAGGATTTTGCCCTGCTCCTTCATCTTCCGGACGTTCTCCTCGCGCAGAACCATACCGCCGCCGCAGGCAATGATCGATGGCGAGTAGCTTTTCAGCTCGTCGAGAAGGTCTGTCTCCATCTGCCGGAATGCCTCTTCTCCCTGCTGGGCAAAGATTGCCGAAATCTCCCTTTCCTGCTGCTGTACGATCAGCCGGTCCGTGTCATACTCGCGCACGCCAAGCTGTCGGCTCAGATTTCGTGCCGTGCTTGTCTTTCCAACCCCCATGAAGCCAATCAAAAATATATGTTCTGTCAACTGATACACTGTCATCCTCCCGTTTACTGATAATCCCGGCGAATTATCTTCTGTCTCTCCTCAATCCTGCTGATCATTCCGGCAAACCATCTCCGGTCTCTCCTTCAGCCTACTGGTAATTCTGGTGAACCATCTCCAGCATCTCCTCCAGCTTATTGACCGGAAGCTGCCCCGGGGCACTCTCCTGTCCGATGCTTCCAAAGGTCACTGCGGAGCCAAATGCCTCTCCCGCAATCCGGCTGATACTTCCGATCCGGCTCATTGACATTGTGATCAAAGGCTTGTCTGTCTGTTCTGTCATCTTCAACGTAAACATCATCAGCCGCATAACATCCATGCGGTTCTCCGGCATCACTGCCATCTTCGGAATATCCACGCCGCTTTCAATGATAAGCTTCATTCTTCCCGCGAGGTCATCATCCTCCGGCGTCATATTGAAATTATGATAAGAGCCAACCACCGTCACCTTCTGACGCAGGGCAGCGATCCAGTTCTTCAGCTCCTCAAACTTCTCCTTCACATCCGCCGCCGGCTCTCCCGACAAATCCGAATAATTTATGTCTTTAAAGATCTCCACATCGACCATATCGACAAGACCACTCTGAGCAATGTTGTCTAACAACTCGCGGTACTCCGGTGTCTCTATCTCCTGGCAGCCGCCCTCCGCCTTGGTGCGGAAGGTAACAAGAAGCGGTCTGCCGTATAATGACATCTTTAACCGCTGCAATGTCTCTAAAACCATATCCCAATGATGAACCTCACTGTAATAATCGATGCGCCATTCTATAATATCAACCCTCTTTTGCAGCAGGATATCTGCCGCCGCAATAATAGATTTCCGGTCCGTTTCTGTAATCGATGCACAAATCTTCGGCTTACCACTTCCAATAGAAACATCTCCAACCTGAACCATATCGTCCTCCTTTAAAATCTATCGATCATTCATCCTTTAATGTATCCTTCGCTGCTGCAACAATTGCAGAAACAGCTCCCACAACAACAGCCACCACTATCACAACAAGTAAGATGACTCCTCCGATCAAAGCTTCCATATCGTCCTCCCTTTCTCCGTGGCAAATAATCTCTGATACTCCGTCCCTTTATATACCATGTACATACTAATATACTTATTATAACAGATACTATACTTCCGTCAATCACCGAAACCGAAACAAATTTTTAACTTTTTCGAATGGCGGAACAAAAAATCACTTTCATGCAAAAACAGCGGAGAAAAAGTGCCGGAAGCGCTCTTTCTCCGCCGTTATGTTTATGTATATTCGTTCAGAAACAACACAAATTAGTTGTTGATAAGCTTGTCGCTCTCGTTATTCCAGCTATACAGCTTACGGATCTCTTTACCAACCTTCTCTGAAGGATGCTCAGCGTGAAGCTTTCTCATAGCCTTGAAGTGAACCTGACGACCTGCATCAGACATATCAAGCAGGAACTCTTTTGCGAAAGAACCATCCTGGATGTCTGACAGAACCTTCTTCATTGCCTTCTTAGTATCCTCTGTGATGATCTTAGGACCTGTGATGTAATCACCATACTCAGCAGTGTTGGAGATAGAGTATCTCATTCCCTCGAAACCTGACTGATAGATCAGATCTACGATCAGCTTCATCTCATGGATACACTCGAAGTATGCATTTCTTGGATCATAACCAGCCTCGCAGAGTGTCTCGAAACCAGCCTGCATAAGAGCACAAACACCACCGCAAAGAACTGCCTGCTCACCGAAGAGGTCAGTCTCTGTCTCTGTACGGAATGTTGTCTCAAGAACACCGGCTCTTGCTCCACCAATACCAAGTGCATATGCCAGTGCAAGATCAAGTGCCTTACCTGTTGCGTCCTGCTCTACAGCTACCAGACAAGGAGTACCCTTGCCAGCCTGATACTCAGAACGTACTGTGTGACCAGGTGCCTTTGGTGCGATCATTGTAACATCTACATCAGCAGGTGGTACAATACATCCGAAGTGGATATTGAAACCATGAGCGAACATCAGCATGTTACCTGCCTCGAGGTTTGGCTCGATGTCTTTCTTGTACATATCAGCCTGTTTCTCATCGTTGATGAGGATCATGATGATATCAGCCTGCTTAGCAGCCTCTGCTGTTGTGTAAACTTTAAATCCCTGCTTCTCAGCCTTAGCCCAAGACTTGGAACCCTCATACAGACCGATGATAACATCACATCCGGACTCCTTTAAGTTCAGTGCATGTGCATGTCCCTGACTACCATAACCGATGATAGCGATCTTCTTTCCGCTCAAAAGATCTAAATTACAGTCATCCTGATAAAAAATTCTTGCTTCTGCCATTTCTAATTCCTCCTAAAATAAATTGTTGGGATAAACTTGTCATACAACTCGTTCAACTTGTATGACATTGATTTTAAAACTATTTTTTCCTCTTGTCAATATATTCTTTGAAATTTATGAAAAAAATTTTGTTTTTCATAATAAAATGAGAAAATCAGCATTTTGTCATTAATTCACACGACATTACGATTATTTTCCTATTTTATAAACGAACAGCTCCCATACCAGTATCTACTGCTATGAGAACTGTATCATACCGCCGGCATCACTGCAAGTTCAGCTGCTCTGTCAGGAATGCATGATGCAGATGGATCGTCACAGCACTTTTGATCCCCTCTGCGTCGCGCTTCTCCAGAAAATTCATGATCAGGATATGGTCCTTATATGCATCTTCGGCGATCACATCCAGATTAAAGTCCAATGCAAAGGTCTTTTCGATCGTCTCCGTCAGCATCGGCATAAAACGACTGATAAATTCATTGTGGGAAGCCTTAAGGATCGCACCGTGAAAATCACTCTCCGACTCGATCCGCTCCTTGCCGGTCGGATTCTCCTCCAGATGTCTCTGGCATTCCTGTCCCAGTCTCAGAATATGAGCAATTTCCTCATCCGTTGCCCGCCTGCATGCCAATGCTGCCGCCTCCGGTTCGAAGATCATTCGCGTCTCATAAAGATCACGCAGTGTCACCTGCATATCAGAAAAGCTCTTCATACGGATCCTGCTGTCTGCCAGACGGTCAGCCTGCTCTGCCACAAAGGTTCCCTTTCCTCTCTGTACCACCAGAATCCCCTCGGATACCAGCGTGCGGATTGCCTCCCGCAGCGTCGTCCGGCTAATGCCTAATTTTTCGGAAAGCTCATTCTCATTTGGCAGTTTCTCTCCATAGGTATATGTTTCCTTCTCCAATATCATCTTACGCAGCGTGTCGGCAGTACGCTGTGATAAATTCTCTCCCTGCGCTCTCATAATCTCTGTCCCTTCATATCGAAGTCTTTCTTGCGACAAAAGACAGACTTCATCTGTCCTTCCTCTGCGCTGCAAATTATTCAGCGCCTCTTGTCAGTCCTGCAATACCTGTACGAACCATTTCCTTGATCTCATAGCTTTCAAGAAGATCGATAAATGCGTTGATCTTCTCATGGCTTTCCGTCATCTCCACCATAACGGAATCCTTCTCAATATCCACAATGCTTGCATGATGCAGTGCATTCACAAGACAGATCAGTCCGGTCCGCTCCTCCGGAGTCACACCGACCGTCACGATCACAAGCTCACGACAGATCGAATGTTCTGCCTTCAACTCCTTGACCTCACGGACATCCTCCAGCTTTGCGAGCTGCTTCTGGATCTGATCCAGGCTAAGGTCATCACCCTTTGCCACAACGGTCATACGGGAAATGGTCGGATCCTCTGTCTCTCCGGCCGTAAAGCTGTCAATATTAAATCCGCGCCGGTTAAACAATCCGGACACCCTGCTGAGCACTCCTGATGTATTGTCTGCAAGAATCGAAAATACTTTTGTCTTCATATCCTTTGTCCTTTCCTTAATCAAAATGTACCGTCATCCTTCGGTGTAATTTTATTGGAAACATGCTTTCCATTTTCATAAACACGATAATACAGTTTATTGTTTTCAAACTTAATCTGATCCAGAGTGCAGTTTGAAGAATACAGATCTGTCGTCTTCCACACAGCTTTTGCCTCATTGGTCTTATAAGAGTACAGGTAAATACTGTTAAACGCTATGAAATAATATCTGTCTGCATCGTACTGAACCAGATTGTCTCCTGACACATTATATAATACCGTTGCGGAGCCCTTATCAAGGCTCTGACGTTCGGCAATGCCATTCTTTGTCATATACAGCCACTTGCCGTTGTTATAATAGAAGCTGCTGTTGATATTCTTCCAGTAACGGTTGTCGTACTTTGTACTTGTCGCATCTGCCGTGCTGAAGTCATAATGCTTTGTCTTCCGCATTCTGGCAGCACTGCACAGGAAATTCTGATGGCTGACCCTGCCATACTGGTCTGTCTTGTCTCTGGCATCCATCGGATCATCCCATGTCACATCGACATGATACCACTTCTGACCGATCTTGATCTCATTCCACATATGTACCATCTTATTCGAAGAAACAAACTTAACCGGAATTCCCACCTTCTGCATCAGGATCGCATAGGCTCTGGAATATCCCTCGCAGTTAGCCTTGTGCTTTAAGAACACACCAACCTCCGTCAGACGGAAAGCATTACCTGCGTTGCTTGTATAAGCTGTTGTACTGATCAGGTAATCATGTAACACCATCGCCTTTTCCACCTGGCTCATTGATGGCTCTACTACCAGAAGTGCCTGATTGATCGCATCATTTAACTGTGTTCTTGTCTTTTGGATCTTTGCCTTCCGAATAGTTCCATCTGCCTTCTTATATGCATCGGCATAACCAAGTGTGATCTTGACGATCTGATTGGTGGAAGTATTTCTGGATACAGAGAAACGTGTTCCTGTGTAAAACAGATACGGTGTTTCACTGACCACCTCACTCATCATACTCTTCAGATTGCTATACTCTGTCGCGTAATTGAGATTGTATGAACTGACATCAACGCTCACCTGATACTTCTTATAAGCGTTGATCACGGCCTTTTTGGCACCGTCCCAATTACCGGTAGCTGCCGATGCTCCTGAGGTGTTCACAAAAACACCAAGGAACAGCACCGTCACTGCCACTACTACACCACGGATCCATTTTGAGCTTTGACCTCTTACCATAATAAATCCCTCCATTCTCAATCATCTGCCTGCATACCTGCCAGGTGATTAATAAACTGCTGTGCCGTTCTTCCTGATATTCCCCCATGGCTCAGCTCCCATTGATTTGCCTTCAGCTTCAGTTCTTCCTCCGACAAGGTGATCTCCGGATAACGTTTTGCAAGCTGCAGAACAATATCGAAATATTCCTGCTGTGACGGTCTGTAATAACCGATCGTCACACCAAAACGTGCCACCAGAGATAACTTTTCCTGCATCGTGTCGGAACGATGCAGCTCATCCTGCGACATATCGGAGCGGTCACTCCACGTCTCACGGATCAGATGACGGCGGTTGGAGGTCGCATAAATCAAGATATTATCCGGTTTCGTCTCCAGACCACCTTCGATCACAGCCTTCAAATACTTATACTCGATCTCAAACTCTTCAAAAGACAAGTCATCCATATATATGATAAATCGGTAATTTCTATTCTTGATCTGCGCGATCACGGAGGAAAGATCCTTAAACTGATGCTTGTACACCTCGATCATGCGAAGTCCCCTGCCGTAATACTGGTTCAGGATTGCCTTCACACTGGTAGATTTACCGGTACCTGCATCGCCGAAAAGCAGGACATTATTCGCCTTTCTGCCCGCCACAAATGCCTCTGTATTCTCGATCAGTTTCTGCTTCTGCTGCTCATAGCCGATCAGGTCATCAAGCATCATATCTCCGGTCGTCGTGATCGGACTTAACAGACCATACTCCTTATCATTGCTGATGCGGAATGCCTTGTTGAGACCGAACTTGCCAACTCCGTATTTCTTGTAGAAGCCGGTTACCACCTCGTATATCTCTTCCTCTCCGGATGCCTGCTCGATCTGCGCGCTCAACTCCTGCACCTTTTCGCTGACACTCTTATTGTAGATCTGCTCGCTCTTCACGATTGCCTTGTAATTTAAGATCGTGGAGAAGCAGGAAATACCAAGCTCCAACTCGATCGGTCCAAAGTCATAGTCAAAAAGCTGCTTGAAAATATGAAAATCATTTCTTGCAAACACGTTAACCGTTCCATCATTGGAGCCCACCTTCTCGGATACTATGGAAAACGGATTCTCATTCATTGCCAGCAGGAATGCCAGATAATTGTGCCACAGATTTTTGTCAAAACCGTAGCGGGTGGAGATATCCAGCAGCCGGTTGATCTGCGCATAAATCTCCGTGATCAGCTCTTCCTTCACATAATCACCGGAGTAAAACTTCTCACAGATATCAGCCAGAGAATATAAAATATTATTCTCTTCTCCAAAATTTCTGTAAATTACAAGATTTGATGTTAAACGATACATTGTAGTATTACCTATGCCTTTCTCACGAAAATATTACATTCTGTCCGGTGCTTCCAGCCCCAGCAGATCAATCGCCTGCTCCAATACACTTCCAACCAGTCTGCTCAGCACGATCCACGATTGTCTCTCCTGTACGTCCTCGTTTGCCAGGATCTTGTTCTCATGGTAGAACTTGTTGTATGCATCACAAAGCTCATATACAAATTGGCAGATCTTATGCGGTGCCTGCTCCTGATAAGCGGCACTGACCGTATCACTCCATTTGGACAGGGCAAGCATCACGTCGGTAACCGTCTTGTTCTGTGCCGGAAGGATCCTGGCATCCCCGTCTACGTTGATTCCCTGTGCCTCAATCTTTGCATTTAACGACTTTGTTCTGACGATCGTGTAAAGAATATATGGTCCTGTATTGCCCTCGAAGGATGTGAAACGATCCACATCAAAGACATAATCCTTGGATGCCTGATTGCTGAGATCACCATATTTGATCGCTGCAAGACCGATCTTAGCCGCAGCGTCGTTTAATACGTCCTCGTCCATGTCACGGTCCGCCATCTTCTCGCGCACCTCTGACTCAACATCGCTCAGAAGCTGTTCCAGGCGAAGCACTCCGCCGTCACGCGTCTTAAACGGCTTGCCGTCCTTGCCGTTCATCGTGCCGAAGCCGACAAAGATCAGATCAACATCATCCCCGATGATCTGTGTCTTTCTTGCGCAGCGGAATACCTGCTCGAAATACAGGGACTGACGCTTATCAACCACATAAATGATGCGGCTTGGATCAAACAGCTTTCTTCGTTCTACAATTGTAGCAAGATCTGTTGTATTGTATAAGGTCGCACCGTTTGACTTAAGGATCATACATGGTGGGATCTCCTTGGTATCGCTCTCTTCCTGCACGTCAACGACCAGAGCTCCCTGATCAATATGTGCATATCCGCCATCCTTCATATCCTGTACCATCTGCGGAATGTACGGCTGTGCATCAGACTCCTTCTTCCACAGGTCGAACTCTACGTTCAGGCGGGTGTAGATCTTACGGAGATCAGCGACAGATACATTAATAATATGCTGCCACAGTGCCAGATAACCTCTTCTGCCTGCCTGCAGCTCTGCAGTTGCGGTCTGTGCTTCCTCCTTATAATCCTCATGCTCCTTGGAATAACCACTGGCATACGGATAGATCTCCTCGAGATCAGACATCGTAAACGGCGGCTCTGTCGGATATTCTCCATCATAGTTCTCTTCAAAATAGACAAGCTCCGGCTGACGGTGCTTTAACTCTGTAATGATCAGACCGATCTGCAGTCCCCAGTCGCCAAGATGAACATCACCAACCACCTTATGACCAAGATAGCGTGCTGTTCTCTTGATACTCTCACCGATCACGGCAGAACGGAGATGCCCGACATGAAGCGGCTTTGCGACATTAGCTCCGCCATAATCGATCACGATCGTCTCCGGCTTGTCTGCTTTGTCGCAGCCAAACAGCTCGTCCTCATTCATATGGTTGACAAAATCTGCGAGAAATGCATCGCTGACTGTCATATTGATAAAGCCCGGCATCTGTGCCACAATTTCCTTGAAGGTACTGCTGTCTTCCAGCTTCTCCACAACCTCATTGGCGATTTGGATCGGTGCCTTGTGATACTGCTTTGCCGCTGCAAGAGCGCCATTACACTGATACTGGCAAAGATCCGGTCTGTTCGACAATGTTACCTTTGCATATTTCTGCTCATAACCAGCTTTCTCAAAAGCTGCACTAAGTTCTTCCTGTAATAATGTTATTATATTCTTCATGATCATCCTCTTTTCTGCGCACATGTTCTTCTCTGTCGTCCCCTCCCGGTGCGCTTTGGAAAGAACGCTTTATATATCAGCCGGTAATTTCATCAAGCAATTGAAAATAATTCTCGAAGGTCTTACGACAGCACATCGGGTCACGGATCACAATACCCTCTGTACGGACACCTGTCACGGCAAACGCCATTGCCACGCGGTGATCCTGATAGGTCTCTATCTCTGCCGGCTGAGGTTCATCCGGATAAATGGTAACTCCATCCTCACGCTCCTCAAAACGAACCCGCAGCCGCTCCATATTCTCACAGATTGCATGCAGCCTGTCACATTCCTGTCCACGGATATGTCCGACATTGCGAATGCACACCGGACTGTCCGCATATGGTGCAATCGCCGCAAGGGTCAATGTCTGATCCGAAAAATCGCTCATGTCCACATCCACACCATGCAGACTGCCCGGCTCCGGTCCTGTTAAGAACAGCTCTCCATCCCGCCAGTCCAGCCGGCATCCCATCTGTTCTAAAACACTCAGAAACTTCATATCACCCTGCAGGGAATCCTGCCGCATGTTCCTTACACAGCAGGTACTTCCCGTGATCGCCGCCATCGCATAGAAATAACAGGCGGCGGAAACATCCGGCTCCACTGTATAATTCTGCGCCCGATATCCCTTTCTGCCTTCCACTCTGTAGCAGCGTTCGGATTCCTGCTCGACACCTGCATGGCCAAACTGTTTCATCATCTGCTCTGTCATCCGTACATAAGACAAAGCACTTCTCTGTCCGGTCAGGTGGATCGTCATATCATCAAAGTGAGACGGTGCTGTCATCAGAAGTGCGCTTAAAAACTGGCTGCTCCTGTCAATATTTAAGGATAACTCTCCCCGCTCCTGCCGATGACCGATCCCGGTCACATAAACCGGAAACGTACCTTCATCGCACAGATAATGAACACCGGCTCCAAGCTCTGTGAGTGCATCAAAAAGCTCTTTCATCGGCCGTTTCTTCATCTGCGCGGAAGCATCCAGCCGAAACTTTCCCACCGTCATTGCTGTCATCGCTGTCAGGAATCTTGCCGCCGTTCCGGCACTTCCCACATAAATATTCGCATTGCTCCGCGGTACTCTTCCGCCCATTCCCTGCAATGCTACTCTGAGCGCCTTTTCATCTACCTCTACGGTAAAACCCAGATCACGCAGTGCCTGCAAAAACACATTCGAATCATCACTGAACAATACACCGTCCAAGATAGATCTTCCCTCAGCAAGTGCCGCGAGAAGCAGTGCTCTGTTGGTGATGCTTTTGGAACCCGGCACAGTGACCATCAGATTAGAGTGGTATGGTAATTTCTTTCCCTGATATGTCTGCATGTCAAATCTCCCCGATTATATAAAGATCACTGGATCCATAAAGGATCAATATGTAGCAAATGCGTAGTCAAGAAGCTTCCTGATATCCTTATAGAGCTGTTTATGATCGCCCTTTCCATAAAAAGCACAGATCACAGTATTGCCCTTTTTGTCAACGGCTGTTGCCACAAGACAGTGTCCTGCTGCACGCGTCGTTCCTGTCTTACTGCCGATGATCTTATATTTCTTATTCTTGACCATCTTCTTGTAGTCACTATAAAATGCATTGGTACTCTCGATCACAAATGATTTCTTAACACCAACCGGCTGTACACGGTACTTATGCTTTGCTACGATTCTTTTGATCACAGGATTCTCCATGGCCGCCTTCGACACTTTGATAAAATCAGCTGCCGTCGTATAGGTTCCGTAATATCCGCTCCCCTTGTCCAGCCCGATCGGATTGTCAAAATGGCTGTGCATCATGCCAAGAGCCTTCGCCTTCTCATTCATCCACACCACGAAATCCTTCTGACTTCCTGCAGTTCCCTGTGCGAGAGCCACTGCAGAGCCTGCATCAGATACGATCAAAAGCATATGAAGATACTGCTCTACCGTATAGGTTCTGCCCGTCTTCAAGTTCAATGCAGAAGCATCGGACGGAACCATTCTGCGGATCTTTTTGGTATATTTGATCTCTTCATCTGTTCCTGAATACTCCAAAACCGTCAATGCAGTCAGCAGCTTTACTGTGCTTGCCGGATATATCCTTTTGTTCGCATTACTCGACAAAATCTTTTTGCCACTTCCGGCATCGATCATGTAATATGCATGCGACGTTGTCTTGGGTTTTGCTGCTGCCTGTGCTTTTGCTGTCGGGACAATTGTTGTCAGCATCGACAGAACAAGCAGGAATACGATACACTTTCTTGTATTCTTCATCTCCATCCTCATTTCCGTACATATCTCTAATGCACTTTTTCTTCCTTTTTGATCCTAGCCAAATATTATAACACATAATTTTCATTTACGCTATCCGTCAAATGTGATACATTATTCTATAACACAGAAAGGATGGGTGATCATATGTCAAACCCTATAGACGGACTTCTCACAAAAGAGCAGACAGATCTGATATTCGAAAATATGAGCGATGGTGTCCTGATGGTCAACGAAGACGGTATCATTACATATATGAATTCAGCCTGTGCCAAGCTCCTTCATGTCTCTGCGCCGGATGTGATCCGCAGCTCCTTTACGGATCTGTTCCTGCAGAACAAGAAGAACCGCGCATTCAATAAGCTGTTCAAAAACAGTATGGAAAAGGGACAGCTCACCGATAAAACAACCGTGAAATATACTCCCACAGATGCAAAGGACAGCTCCTATCTGACCATCGATATCAGCCTGATGCAGCAGGAAAATACCTCAATCCGGCGAAAGGAACCATTTCAGGGAATGATCGTTCTGATCGAAGATGTCACAGACAGCCAGCTTCTTCAGCAGCATGACCATGACTGTGCCTATATCTTTGCCGGTCTGATCCTTTGTATCAGTATATATCTGGCAGCCTGGAGCTTCTGTCGCTTCACCCTGCACATTCCGCTGACAACACACGACTATACTCTGATGATCGAGGTCATCACCTTTGTGCTGTTTCTTGAAATTGCATTTTGTACGAGCTTTTCCTTAAGGGAGATCGGTCTGATTCCAAACATCTCCCGATTCCGTACCAACCTCAAAGAGACACTTACCACCGGCATGATCTCCTGTCTGGTGATCATCCTTGCAAAGCTTATCCTGTCGCTTGCCGGCATAAAGATCAAGGGCTACTTTATCGGTGGCTCTCTGCAAGGTGCATACATTTATATCTTCACTGCATTTATTCAGGAATTTCTCGCCCGCGGAGTGATCCAGAAGAGCGTAAAATCCCTGCTGCATGTAAAATACCAGAAGCAGCTCAGCATCTTCCTGACCTCGCTGTTGTTCTCCCTGATGCATCTGCCCTTTGGTTTCTATTTCATGCTGGGTGCATTCCTGTTAAGCCTTGCACTTGGTGCAATCTTTGAACGGCAGAAGGATATCTGGGGCTGTGCACTGCTCCACTGGGGCTGCGGTTATCTTGCGATGTGTCTGTTCTTCTGACAGGAGCCGGTACAAGCAGATCGGAACACTCCGGGTTTCCTATATATTTAAAACAAACGGACCAAAGAAAATTCATTCTCTTCGGTCCGTTTATTTTATTCCATCGCCGTCATCAACTGCGGCGGCTTTCTGCTTACATGTCCAACGCCTTCTTGATATCTCCAAGTCGAAAGCCCTTCCGGTATAACTTCCCGGCAATCTTCTGCTTCTCCTCATAAGAAAACTCAGTCTCTCCATGCGTGAGCTTGCGCAGCGCTGTCTGCAACGCAGCGTCATCATTCTCACATACGTTCTCTATCGCCAGATCAATATACTCCTCCGGCACATGGCGCTGATACAGATCCTGCCGCAGCCTCTGTCTGCTCCGCTGTTCATGATGGAACTCTACAAAATGAACGGCATATCTGTAATCATCCAGATAATGAAACGACTTGACATACTCGATTGCCTCTTCAATGGCTCCCTCGGAAAATCCCTTCAACGACAGCTTGTCACGAAGCTGCCACTCGGTCCGATCCATATACTTCAAAAGAGACATCGCCTTCTTCTTGGCTTCTAATGATTCGTCCTGCATTAATACGCTCCGTCCTTATCGTGCTTTCACGGCTTCACCCCGGACTCGGCAGCGCTGTCCGGTCTGACTCCCCTCATTGCCTTCCCTTAAGATAATCTGTCCTGTCAGACTTACTTTCCCTTCGGTGCGCCAGCCTTATCCTGTGCGTCTGCCGGTGCGGCATCATTCTGCTCTGCCACTGCATCCGCATCCTCTGAGCCATCTGCGGACGGGATTCTCTTAGCGCGAACCTTGTCCTCGACTTCCTTCATGATATCCGGATGCTCCTTTAAGAACTGCTTTGCATTCTCACGACCCTGACCGATCTTATTCCCATTGTATGCATACCATGCACCACTCTTATTGATAATATTGTCATTGGCAGCCAGATCAAGAATATCTCCCTCTCTGGAAATGCCAATGCCATAGACAAGATCCACCTCAGCCTCACGGAATGGAGGTGCTACCTTATTCTTAACAACCTTGATCTTAGCTCGGTTTCCAATAGCCTCTCCGTCCTTCTTGATCACCTCACCACGACGTACCTCCAGGCGAACAGAAGAATAATACTTGAGCGCCCGTCCACCGGTTGTCGTCTCCGGATTACCAAACATCACACCGACCTTCTCACGGAGCTGGTTGATAAAGATAACGGTACAGCTTGTCTTACCAATGATACCGGTCAGCTTACGAAGAGCCTGTGACATCAGTCGCGCCTGCAGACCCACATGGGAATCGCCCATATCTCCCTCGATCTCAGCCTTCGGTACAAGTGCCGCCACAGAGTCAACAATAATAATGTCGATCGCCCCGGAACGAACCATCGTCTCCGTGATCTCCAGAGCCTGTTCTCCATTGTCCGGCTGGGATATGTATAAATTGTCAATGTCAACGCCGATCCGCTTCGCATAGACAGGATCCAGCGCATGCTCCGCATCAATAAATCCGGCGATACCGCCAAGCTTCTGCACCTCTGCTACAATATGAAGTGCTACCGTGGTCTTACCACCTCCCTCAGGACCGTAGATCTCCACAACTCTTCCTTTCGGAATACCTCCTACTCCAAGTGCAAGATCCAGCCCCAGAGAACCTGTCGGGAATGTCTCCACGTTCATATGGGTATTGTCACCGAGCTTCATCACCGAGCCCTTGCCGTATGCCTTCTCGATCTGTGCAACAGCAGACTCCAGTGCCTTTCGTTTATTCTCATCGATCTTAATTTCCTTTGCCATAATCTTCCTCACTTTCTTACGAACAAGTGTTCTTATTCATTAAGCATAAACTATTTTCGGACTGCTGTCAACAGTAAATATTTCAGGTGGTCAAATCTTATCATAATTTTATGCCCGCTACAATTATTTTTACAGTTTCCTTATATTTTTCATAAAATTTTTAGTTATGCTTCATAACATACTTCTGCGTATATTTCGTCACATACTCCTGCGTGATCAGATGATAGTTGTTCATCGCATTCAGCGTCCTGAAAAACTGATCTCTGGTGACCGGTGCCTCCACAAGCTCCTCCAGTACACTTTCCATTTTCTGACGGTACTCCTCCAACGTATAAACATTATTCTTGCATAAAATGCCATAACGATAGATATCTTTAAAATATTCATCAAACCGTCCGGAGGTATTCACCGCATCATCCACAAGAAACGGTGCTCTTGTCAGAATACTGAAAATCCCCTTCATAGAGGTATTGGTAAATGAAATTCCCGGATGGATCGTAAACAGATTCTTCACATATACGATATGTCCGTTTTTTGTATTTTGCTTATATTCCGGCAGATACGGCTTATATACGCCCGTCATGAAACCGGAATACTGAAATGCCAGATAATCCTGTTCGGGATCTGCCGGCATATTTTTATGATAATGCACGCCCTTAATATCATTAAAAGGAATCTTAAACTCTCTGGCACTGCGGTCCATGATCAGAAGATGCAGATAATGATCCGTCCGCCAGACGATTGCCGGTGCCTGTTGTATTTTCTCCGCCGGATAAGAATCGACCATCGCAAACACATGCTTCTGCTTCACCTGATGCTCTTTGGCAAGTTTTTTAAACTTACGCGCATTAAAGGAAGATAAGTACTGAAGCTTTTCTTTCTCCTGTTCCTTTTGCTTCTTCTCCTCTTCCTTTTCGCGGTCTTCCTGTCCCTCCTGCATTTCGCCGGATGCATCCAATCCTTCGACTCCTTTAGCAGACAGCTTCTCCCTGCGCCTGCGGTCGCTGCGCTCAATCTCGGTCAGTGAGGCTGACTGTGATGTCACAAATGCCGACAGCGCGCAGACAAAGGCTCCCGTTCCGAACGCAAAGGATCCAAGCACTGCCGCAAGTACGCCAAACAAAACCGCAGCAAGTCCCATGATAACGATCGACCACAAAAATACTCTTGCTTTGGCACTGCCATAAAACATCGTATGCAGAATCTTATTCATCATCGCCGCAGTCTTCCCCCCTCATACTTCTCATATGTCTCCAGACAATGAAGAAGCGTATCATAGTGCTCCTGTGAAGATCCTTCCTCCAGCACAATATCAAGTGCCGCCGCCAGATTATTCAGATAAAGCTCATTGATATAATCACGCATACCGGTAAGGATCTGCCGTTTCTCGCGGTATGTCTCCGCATCCAGAAGTGCAAGGAAACCTCTCCTTGCAATCTCCTCCTCCGGCATTCTCCCGGTCAGCCTTTTCTCTCCCTGATCATTGATCAGAATTTCCCGTAATTCTTCATCGCTGACCGGTTCTGCCATCATTTCCTTTCTACTGCTTTCCTGCAATTGTCCGGAATCGGTCTGTCCGTTTTCCGGGACAGATTTATTTTGTGACCGGAGCACACTACCACCGTCTTCCTTCTGAAAACGTACCTCCACAAAACGATACTCCTGCGCCGCCTCCGGATAACGCGTTCTGTCAAGCCTGTCTGTAAACATGGACAATGGTCTTACCCATGTCTCAAACGGCGGATACATCGCCTGATACACCACCATTTCCTCTCCGCTCTCCGAATGCTTTGCAATCGTGCGTACCTGATATATATTCCCTTTAAAATGCCGATAAAATGCTCCCGGCACCGGTCTGTTCTGATTCATCGCTTTCCCCTCCTGTCTTCTCTCATTATAGGATGTTTTGCAATGATTATCAATTTCTTTTTGCTGTCTGCATCCTGCCACAAACACACGCACATATGCTTGACTTTTTCGATCGCTATGATATACTGGACTCAGATTTTGTCGAACGGCAGAAGAAGGGGCATACCACCGCGGGTATGATTCTTTTTCTGTCGTTTTTTTATCAGAATACAAGCAGCGCAGTCCTTTTACTGCCGCATCAGAAAGGAAACATATTATGAATATTACAGAACAGGCAAAAGAAATCTTTGACAACATCAAAACAGTTGCTCCGGTTGTACACAATATTTCCAACTACATCACCGCAACCGACTGCGCCAATATGACGCTGGCATGCGGCGGCTCTCCAACTATGGCAGATGATCCGGATGAAGTTGCCGATATCTCCGCAGGCTGCAACGGCTGCGTGATCAACATGGGTAACACCGGCGGATTTCTGGAGGAGTCCATGCTGCGTATGGGACGCAAGAACAACGAAATCGAGCATCCTGTCATTTTTGATCCGGTTGGAGCCGGAGCCGCACACCGCCGCAACGCCGTTCTGGAAAATCTGATGAACAGCATCCGTTTCACCGTAATCCGCGGCAATATCTCCGAGATCAAATATGTTGGTGACAAGAGTTCCCACGCCAAGGGCGTAGATGCTGCCAATGAGGATCTTGCAAACGAGGATAACATTTATGAGATTGCAGAATACGCCAAAAAGATCAGTGCCATCACCTGCTCTGTGATCGCCATCAGCGGTCCGATCGATGTTGTTGCCAACGCAGACACTGCTTATCTGATCCGCAATGGTCATCCTATGATGTCACGCATTACCGGTACCGGCTGCATGCTGACCAGTGCGATCGGTGTCTTTGTATCCGCCAACCCTTATAAGGCTCTCGAGGCTACTGCAACAGCAATTGCCGCTTACGGCTATGCCGGTGAGCTTGCCTACGAAAAAACTGTCCGGACAGAAGGCGGCACCGGTTCTTTGCGCACCTTCCTCATCGATTATATGAGCAGCATGGACTACGAAACCTTCTTAAAGGGAGCTAAGATCGAGCGCGTATAACACTGATACAATCCGTGGCATCGTCGAATTCAAAACATCCTATCATAAATTCAGATAACAAAAGGAGATAAAAATGTCATATCCATTAAGAAATGATGCACTTACCTTATATGCGATCACTGATCGTTACTGGTTAAACGGCAGACGTCTTGCCGATGTTGTTGAAAACGTTCTCAAAAACGGAGCGACGTTTCTGCAGCTTCGCGAAAAAGAATTTTCCCATGAAGAAATGGTACAGGAAGCAATGGAGATCAAAGAAATTGCTGCCAGGTATCGGGTTCCGTTCGTCATCAACGATGATATTTACGCCGCCAAAGAAATTGATGCCGATGGCGTCCACATTGGTCAGAGCGATATGGAATATCAGAAAGCCAGACAAATCCTCGGACCGGATAAGATCATCGGTATTTCCGCCAGCACACTCGAGGAAGCGGTTGCCGCCGAGAAGGCAGGTGCAGACTATATCGGCGTCGGTGCCGTATTCCCAACCGATACGAAGGCAGATCATATCCCGGTTACCTTTGAGGAACTGAAGCAGATCACCGATACCGTTTCCATCCCTGTTGTCGCTATTGGCGGAATCAATGCCGATAATCTGACAAAGCTTGCCGGAACAGGCATTGACGGCATCTCTGTGATCTCTGCCATCTTCGCTCAACCGGATCCCGGAATCGCCACGAAAGAACTGCTCGCACGCACAAAGGAGATACTCTCATGAATACCATAAAAGAAGCCGGACTTTATATTTTCGACATGGATGGGACGCTTCTTGATTCCATGGGAGAATGGACACACCTTGGACGCAGCTTTCTGCTGTCCAGGCAGATCCAGCCTCCTGAGAATCTGGAGGACATCATCGAAACAATGACAATGGATGAATCCGCTGCCTATTTCCGAACACTCGGCGTCTCCGGAGACATTGCCTCGATCAATCATGATGTCATGCAATTGATCCATGATTCTTACCGGCTGCAGATTCCATTAAAACCCGGGGTACTTTCTTTACTGAAAGATCTGTCCACCAAAAAGGACAGTATCCTCTGCGTCCTGACAACCTCAGAGCGCGACTGCGCTGAGAATGCCTTTCGACGCCTTGGAATACTGTCCTATTTTAAGGACATACATACCAGCTTTGAAATCGGTCTCGGTAAACGCACCGGCGATATTTACAAGTATGTATGTGATCTTTATCAGGTACCACCTTCGAATACGGTTGTCTTCGAGGATGCTCCTTATGCCATCCATGCTGCCAAAGAAGCCGGATGTTATGTTTATGCTGTTCCGGAGGAAACCTACCGCGCAGACTGGGAGGACTGTGTAAACACAGCCGATGATGTATTCCAGCCATGATCAAGCGGTCCGTTTCCATGACCCAGTTCAAGTCCTGTGGACATGGCACCGCGCACATATTCCTTGGCACGTCCCACGGATTCTTCCAATGAGTAACCAAGCGCAAGTCCGCTTGCGATCGCAGAGGACAGGGTGCAGCCGGTCCCGTGTGTATTGCTGCATTCAATGCGCTCTGCCGGAAACCATACCGGTTCACCCACATATAACAGATCATCCGCTGCCTGCTGCATATGACCGCCCTTTAAGAGTACCTGACAGCTATATCGCTGCCACAGCTTCTTCGCCGCAGCTTCCATGTCGAAGACGGTTGTGATGCAGTTCTCCGTTACCGGTTCACTGCTCTGTAAATGTGCCTCTTCAGTCTGGATCGTCCCTGCAAGAATCGCCTGTATCTCCGGAATGTTGGGCGTCACAAGCTCAGCCATCGGAAACAGTCGTTCCAGCATCAAACGTTCCCCTTCCGGCTCCAGAAGACATCGTCCGCTTGTCGATACCATGACCGGATCTAATACAATATGGGAGGGCTGATATTCTTCAAGCAGATCAGCCACCGCCTCCACAGCTTCTGCGGTAGAAAGCATGCCGATCTTAACGGCATCCGGCTTAATATCCTTAAGCACCGCTTCCAACTGCAGACGAATCATTTCGCCGGTTACACTCTGCACGCCGGTCACACCGCATGTGTTTTGTGCCGTCACTGCTGTGATCACACTCATCCCGTATACACCAAATGCAGACATTGTCTTTAAATCTGCCTGTATTCCGGCGCCTCCACTTGAATCCGAACCGGCAATTGTCAATACAACCGATAATTTTTTCATCTTATTCATCGAAAATTGATACAATCTCCCCGTCCAAAATCTTGTTCATATTCTTTACTGCACAGAAGTTACCACACATAGAGCAGGTATCCTCCTTCTCCGGAGCTGCCTCGGCACGGTATCTTCTCGCCTTCTCCGGATCAATCGAAAGCTCAAAGGTCTTCTCCCAGTCAAGGGCGCGGCGGGCTGCTGCCATCTCATCATCCCAGTCTCTTGCACCCGGAAGTCCCTTCGCAATATCAGCGGCATGCGCTGCGATCTTGGAAGCAATGATTCCTTCCTTTACATCGTTCAGATCCGGCAAACGCAGGTGCTCAGCCGGTGTTACATAGCACAGGAAGGATGCGCCATAAGTTGCTGCGATTGCCCCACCGATTGCAGAAGTAATATGATCATAGCCCGGTGCAATATCCGTAACGAGAGGTCCAAGTACATAAAATGGTGCTCCCTTACAGATTGTCTTCTGAATCTCCATATTCGCTTTGATCTGATCAAGCGGCATATGACCCGGTCCCTCGATCATAACCTGAACATCCTTTTCCCAGGCACGTCTTGTCAGCTCACCAAGTGTGATCAGCTCCTGAATCTGGGAAACATCGGATGCATCCTTCAAACAGCCCGGACGACATGCATCACCAAGGCTCATCGTAACATCATATTCTCTGCAGATATCCAGCACTTCATCATAATACTCGTAGAATGGATTCTCATTACCGGTCATCTCCATCCATGCATAAATGATGGAACCGCCACGGGATACGATGTTCATCAGACGTTTATCCTGACGGAAATGACGTGCTGTTTCCTTATTGACGCCACAGTGGATCGTCATGAAATCAACGCCATCCTCCGCATGCATTCTGACAATGTCGAGCCACTCCTTCGCGGTGATCTCCTTTAATGCCTTGTGATAATATACGACTGCATCATAAATCGGTACGGTACCGATCGTTGCCGGACACTCTGCCGTCAGCTTGCGGCGAAACTTCTGTGTATCTCCGCTGGAGCTTAAGTCCATGATCGCCTCTGCTCCCATATCAACGGCACTCTTTACCTTTTCCATCTCCATGTCAAGATCGGTCCAGTCACGGGATGTTCCAAGATTGACATTGATCTTTGTGCGAAGCGCACTTCCGATTCCGTTCGGTTCAAGTACCTTGTGGTTCTTATTCGCCGGGATAATTGCCTGCCCCTTTGCGATCAGGTCACGAAGTACCTCCACATCCATTTTCTCTTTGGCAGCAACCTTCTCCATTTCCGGAGTGATGATATTCTTCCTTGCTGCATCCATCTGTGTTGTGTAATCCATAATCTACCTCACTTCTTCCTTTTTAACTGACTCAGACTTTGCACACTCAATATATAACTGTGGTCATAAAAATATTATGGTGCACGTTTTAATTTTTAATAATAGCTGTGCGAAGTTTGAGTAACTCATAATAAAATAAACATACGCCCGGGAGCATTTTCGTATATCGCGGATGACACATTTCCATACAAAAAGTGCTCCGGATATATTCATCTGAAGCACTGTAATTTGTAAGAATATGATGTTATACAAAGCAAATCTATCTTCCTACGCCGGAATTATCCGAATCAGGTTCATGGGTCGGACATCCTTCGTCCCTCTCAGCCGTAACAGCTCCCCAGACAAATTATCTCTTTTAGTATAGTGAGGGTCACGCTGTCTGTCAAGCATACAAAAGAAGAATCCATTCATTTACAATTTATCAATTTCATGTACACCTGCACAAAATTGCAAAATTATAACAGCTGAAATCCCACAATTCCGATAATACAGACAATTCCACCCAGCACACTGAGAAGATCGTGCTCCTCTTCTTTTCTGGCAATGCCCCAGAAGAAAAGCACCACAAGGATCATCGGCTGGATGAAGGAATAATTAGCAAGGCTTACCGCGATCACGGCATTCTCGCCAAGCAAACCCGCAACATTCGGAATCTTGGTCAGAACGACAAACAGACCTCCGTTTCTCTTTTCCTTAAAGAGCCGAACCGGATGTACCACCGGTAAAAGGATCAGAGCAAGAAGGATCAATGCAAAATAAAGACACATTGTTGAGGATATGTACGGCTCTGCCGCTGCGATCACAAAACCATAGCCGTATTTCGCCGCCAGATAGACAATGAGCGGAAGAAGAATTTTCCCATAATGAATGGTTTTTCTGCCCGCCTGTGCGATCAGTATAAGGCCGACTACCGTCACTGCAATAAATGCAAGACGCACCCACGAAAACACCTGTGTCTTCATGGCAATGTCCGTAAAATAGGACGCAAACAGGCAAATTCCAAGCCATGCCTTTAATTCAAACGCCGACATATCCCGAAGGATCAGTGCTGACATCTGAAACTCCAGCATCTTGGAAGCGGTCAACAGAAGGATCGCTGCCACTGCCGGCAGCCCCCACACAACGTGCGTATCAACAAACGGCAACGTAAATGTCATAAATACCGCAGTTGCTGCTGCCATCAGGAATGTCAGTTCATTACCATTAAATTTAATCTTGGCAACTGCATATTTATCACTCAGCGAACAGATCGTGTAGCACAAAACTACCATTAACATTAATAACATAATATTCCGATATTCCTTTCTCAGCCCGCAGCCGTACTCCACAGGCGTAGTGTCTTCATTCCTGTTTCGTCGGTAACAGGAAAACAGAGACAAACTTTTCGATTGCCGGAAAATCTGTCCCTGCTTTTATCTTGTGATGTTGAGGGAAAAATATATGCCCCCCCTGCAGCATCTTATTCCGCTATATTATTACTGATTCGACATTGCAATCAGCTCCTGCAGCATCTTCGGAAGCTCCGTCTCCATGTTCTCATCGGAGAACTGGCAGGTTCCTACTGCCTTATGACCACCACCGCCGTACTTGAGCATCAGGCTTCCGACATTGACATTAGAGGTCTTATTCAAAATGCTGTAGCCAACTGCTGCAGAACATCCTGCACCGCCCTTTCCGTTTACGATCCAGCAGGAAATATTCTGTTCCGGATACATGCTGTAGATCATAAAACGGTTACCGGAATAGATCGGATCAACACCGCGAAGATCGGATATGATCACATTGCCCTCGACGTGTGTATGTGCCTTGACCATTTCCTGAAACTTCTCAGACTGCTCATGATAAATCTCAATACGTTCCACCACATCCGGCAGTGCCAGGATCTGATCCGTAGTCATTGTCCGGCAGGCGTCGATCAATTCTTCCATTAGCTGATAGTTCGGAATCCGGAAATTACGCCAGCGCCCAAGACCGGTACGTGGATCCATAATAAATCCGACCAGGATCCATCCGGTCGGATGAAGGATCTCATCAATCGTCAGATTGGCGGAGTCTACCTTGTCCACCGCCTCCATCATCTCATCAAACTGTGGAAACTTCTCCTTACCGCCATAATATTCATAAATAATTCTGGCACAGGATGGAGTCAGACGACTCTCTCCTTTATATTTGCCGGCTAACTGCTGTCTCTCATGCTCGCTGGAATGGTGGTCAAACCAAAGACCACAGCCCTCCACATAAGGAACATTTGCCAGACAATCATCCTCCGTAACCTCAATCAGACCATCCTGCAGATCCTTCGGATGTGCAAACTTCCAATGATCAATGATCCCGGCTTCCTTTAACAGTGCCGCACATGCTAACCCATCAAAATCAGATCTGGTTACTAACCTCATGATAATACCTCCATTCCTTTGTTAACCCACATATACACTGCGGTGATCCATTCTCTCGTAACTCACCTGTAAACACCGCAGCAAACGGCTTCTTTCATGCAGCCACCAATGCTGCCTCTTCTCTATTATACTATACCACGGCAAACACGGCAACATCATTGTACGTTGATCGGCTTATGCATTCGCCTTTTCTAACATCTCACAAACCTTGATCAGAATTGCACTTTCCAGACGCTTTCTCTGAATCTTGCAGGACATCTCATGAACCTTATGAATGTCTCCATTATAAATATAGTTGTTTGCATTACAGCCACCGCTGCAGTAAAACTTCGCCCAGCACTTCTGGCAGGATGGCTTGGAATAAACATGTGCCCCCGCAAATTCCTTCTTGATCTCCTCATTGAAGGTGCCTTCCTCAATATTACCCATGCAGTATTCCTCATGTCCGACAAACTGATGGCATGGATAAATATCTCCATCCGGGGTGATGGAAACATACTCGTTACCACTGCCGCAGCCACGCAGACGTTTGATCACACACGGTCCCTGCTCCAGATCGATCATGAAATGGAAAAAATTCAGGAAGCCACCGTTCTTCTTGAGTTCCATCAGACGGTCTGCCAGCTTATCATACTCCTCGCAGATACGATCCAGATCTTCCTCCGTGATCGCATACTCCACTTTCGGATCCTCCACAACCGGCTCCACCGAGATCTGATCAAAGCCCTGCTCATACAGATGGAATACATCCTCGGAAAAATCCAGATTGTACTTTGTATATGTTCCACGGACATACCATTCCTTATCGCCACGCTTCTCCACAAGTTTTTTAAAATTCCTGACGATGCGGTCATAGCTTCCTGTTCCGTCTGCACGCACACGCATCCGGTCATTGACTTCCTTTCGTCCATCGATGGAAAGAACAACATTATACATTTCCTTGTTGATGAAATCAATCGCATCATCATCCAGAAGCATACCGTTTGTTGTGATCGTAAAACGGAAATGCTTACCGTATTCCTTCTCCTTGCTTCTGGCGTAAGCTACGGTCTGCTTTACTACATCGAAATTCATCAGCGGCTCACCACCGAAGAAATCAAGCTCGAGATTCTCTCTTCCCACAGACTTCTCCAAAAGAAAATCAATGGCTGCCTTAGCGGTTTCCAGAGGCATCAGCTTACGTCCCGTACCAAAATCTCCCGTGGATGCAAAGCAATACTTGCAGCGCAGATTACAGTCATGGGAAATATGAAGGCACATTGCCTTGATCGGCGAATTGATCGCTGTTTCGGCATAGACAGCATACGGATCTCCGCTGAAAAGCACTTTGTCATGGTAAAGCTCTAAAATCTCTCCATAGCACTCCTCAACCTGCTCCCTTGTATACTTGTCTGCCAGCGCTTTCACTGCCTCTTCCGGACATTCCTCTGCCAGCGGTTCCTCCAGATGATCCAGCAGATCATAAGTAAGATCATCCACCAGATGTACTCCACCGCTGTTTACATCCAATACAATATTTAAATCCTTTGCTTTAAATTTATGAATCATAATTATCCTTTCTTACATTCAGATCACCCACACCAGATATGTCAGCGCATCGAGCCTGTGTGATCCGATACATTACCCGTGGGAAATTTGAAACTGTAACATGTAAATAGCTGCTGCAATAATAAATTGCAGCAGCTATCTGCTTTCAGCGCAATCACAACAATTATTTGTCGTCATCCTCTCTTGCACACTTCTGGTTTCCTACCGTACAAGATGTCTTACATGCAGACTGGCAAGATGCCTGACACTTACCACAGCCGCCCTTCTTAGCGGACTCACTTAAGTTTGCCTTGTTTAATGTCTGAATATGCTTCATGATATCCTCCATCCTTTCATAAGTTCTAAACATAATTATTTATATTATTGTATCACATTTCTCACAAATTTCAACCTTCTGGTCAAATTTTCCTCAAAAAGCAGGAAGAAACTGGCAAAATATTTTACCTGCAATTGCAGATAATAGAAATCAGGATAAGCAAAACAAAAGCCTATCCCGCCGAAAAAGATATGAATCTGCTGCGGCAGAATGAAATCAATCGGCAAAACCAATATCAAGGAGGTAGAAAAAATGACAAACAGTCAGAGTTCAAAAATGGAAGTTCCACAGGCAAAAGAAGCTATGGACAAGTTCAAGATGGAGGTTGCCAGTGAGTTAGGAGTACCACTTAAGAACGGTGGTTACAACGGAGATCTGACATCCGCACAGAACGGTTCCGTTGGTGGCGAGATGGTTCGTCAGATGATCAAGCGTCAGGAAGAATCTATGGCAGGTAAATAATCAATCATCTGTCAACACAAATATTTTCCATGGGTTGACATGGAAAAAGGGCTGAGAATGATCTCAGCCCTTTTGATATATCGCAAAAATTCTTACAGCTCGATATACTTACCTTCACCATTGTCTCCGTTAATGACATAATATGCCTTGCCTTCCTCAGAGTTGATGTAAACCTTCAGATCCTTGATACGTCCGATCTGATGACCCTCGTTCTTGTAAGCCTGCTCGATCAGAGAAACAACCTGGCCGGCCTCAACCTGCTTGCCATCAAACTCGAAGTAAACTTCCTGAACGCGTGGCTCAGCCTTCTTAGCTACAGGCTTTCTTCCACGTTTCTTAGGCTCTGCCTTCTTAGCTGCAGGAGCTTTCTTTGGTGCCTCTGCCTTCTTGGTCTCAGTCTTCTTTGGTGCTTCTGTCTTCTTAACTGTATCTGCTGTCTTAGCTGCAGGAGCGGCTGCCTCTGTCTTCTTAGCTGCTGCTACGGTTGCGGCTGCTGCTGTTACTGCTGCGTTTGTCTTAACTGCGGTCTCCTTTTTTGCGGTAGTATTTTTCTTGTCTGCCATAATACTTCTCCCTTTCATAACTAAAGAAATAATTAACAACTTAATCTACGATAAAAAGTTTATAGCGTTTTCCGAAAAGTTTCAACCCTTTTTTCAATTTTTGTTACTATTGTATAATTA
>ERZ1026852.235-NODE-235-length-38230-cov-36.585828_pt1 | contig 38230 bp, 37 predicted proteins | sample MGYA00380156_ERZ1026852 | MGnify/ENA primary metagenome ERZ1026852 (study PRJEB33269, sample SAMEA4719792) | human gut metagenome | biome: human-associated habitat; feature: organic feature; material: feces | place: Cameroon | collected 2013-10 ...
AGCAAAGGACTGAAAATCCTTGTGTCCCCGGTTCGATTCCTGGTGGCACCACGTACAGATGAAAGCTGAATTCTTATTTAAGGATTCAGTTTTTTTGTTTTTATACCATATTATATTGTTTGCTTCTTCCTACTATTTTTCTTATTTACGAAAAGTTTACTTAAACGTTTACGTGATAAAAAACTATCTTTTTTGATAAAAGTACTAAGAAAAGTGATACCTTTGCACACGAACAATCAAAATAACTAATCTACTAAAATACTATTAGAATGAAGAAAATTTGCCTCTTTGCTATGGCTGCATTATTCTCCACCTATGGTTGGGCAGATAATAAGCAAACCGTAACAATCAATGGTCAGTCTGTTAACAAGACTGTTGCAGAAATCACCTTTAATGGTGACAATCTAACCCTTACTTATTCGGATGGTACATCTGAAGAAAGCGACATGTCGTTTGTGAAGTTGGCTTTCTCTTATGATACTAATTCAACAGGTATCAACCAAGTGGAGACCGTTAAGCAGTCTTTGCAGGGTAAGGTGTTTAACCTCAATGGTCAGTTTGTAGGAACTTCTACCGAAGGCTTGGCTAAGGGTATCTACATTGTGAATGGTAAGAAAGTAATCATCAAGTAAAGTATGGAGGAACGAAACATGAAAAAAACAGTATTTTCTTTGGCTCTATTCTTGATGAGTTTGGGTACAGCCGTAGCACAGTCGTGGAACTTTGCTGATCGCGATCCGTTTATTAGTGAGGCAGATGTAGCTTTGATTAATGCAGATGCTACAAATTGGTATAACGATGCAACAAAGGGACGTTATAATTTTCTTCCTGCTTTGAATAATGCAGCTTTGACTGCTAATGGCACAGAACTTGATTTTGCCAAAGGTTTGCTCTTTAAGAGTGGTGCAGCTGTAGCTTCAAGCAGTGGTACTCCTGCAAACCAGAGCGGTAAGCTTCGTTTGAATTACACAAACGAATATTTAGAACTCAATGGTAGCAATCTTGTTGTTACAATTCCTAATGTTCAGAAAGGTTGGGTAGTAACTGTTGTTTGCAAGACAGCAAGCAGCAAAACAGGTCGCGGTATTTATGTGAGCAGCAATGTTGGTGGTACTACTAACTTTGGTACAAAGTCTACAAATCAGTTGACTTGTACAGGTACTGTTTCTGAAGCTGGTGATGTGACATTGACTACTTCGGACGGTGGTATGTTGGTTTATAGCATCTCTGTAAAGGATCCTAATAATGTAACTCCAGACCCTGTTAATCCTGATGATAATAATAAGGTAAGCAATACTGTAAATCGTGATACTTACAAGAACCAGATGTTTGTTACAACAAATAGTGGTGCTGTAAACTATTACAATACAGAAGACTTGACTAAGGTTTCTTTCGATGGCGATAAGACTATCGTTGTTCCTGCAAAGTCGGGTGCTGAAAACGATGTTTACGATGCTACTGTTAAGGAGTTGAGCTTTGCTAAGGCTGCTGAACGTGGCGAGAGTGGTGAGGTTACAGAAAAGGGTATCACCATTACTGAAAGCAAAGGTTGGCAGGAAAGTGCTTATGCAAAGTGGTCACTTCTTTCTTCTGCAAAGACATATAATGTATATGTAAAGGGTGGTCAGTATGCTGATTATACTAAGGTTGACGAGCAGTTGGTTCGCAACTATGGTTCGTATGGTCGTGTAGACGTTGTTGGTTTGAAGGCTGGCAACTACTCTTTGAAGGTTGTTGCTGTAGGGGCTGATGGCAAAGAGATGGCTGCTCACGGTATAGCAGACAACTTGAAGGTTGTTAACTACGACCGTCAGGGTTTTGCTCATAAGGGTGTCCGCGATGGTGTAGGTGCTTATAACAACGATGGTACTTTGAAGGCTGGTGCCAAGGTCCTCTATGTAACAAAGAATACTTTCAAGACTATCAAGGCTTCTTTGAGCGATGGTAAGAAAGATGTAGAATACACAGGTATTGGCGACATCCTTCTTGCAAAGCAGAAGGGTACGGATAGTATTCCTATTGCAGTTCGTATTATTGGTGAGATTAAGACTGCTGATGCTGGCGACCAACTTAAGACCGACCAAAAGGGTCTTTTGTTGAAAGGCAATAGCGAAGCTACAAAAATGAATGTTACCATTGAGGGTATCGGTGATGATGCTTGCTTCCATGGTTTCGGTTTGGGTATCATCAATGGTACAGGTGTTGAGGTTCGCAACATGGCATTCTTCTATCAAGGCTCAAGCAATGATAACATGGAGATTAAGGGGACACATCACATCTGGGTTCACAACAACGACTACTTCTATGGTGAACAAGGCGGTGGTGACCATGGTAAGGGTGATGGAGCTTTGGACTCTAAGGATGGTGCTACTTTCTGCACATTCTCTTATAACCACTTCCACGACACTGGTAAGTCAAACCTCTGTGGTATGAAGAGTGAGACTGTTGACAACTTGATTTGCTACCACCATAACTGGTTTGACCACTCAGACTCTCGTCACCCACGTGTACGTACATCTTCTGTTCATGTATGGAACAACTACTATGATGGTGTTGCAAAGTATGGTATCGGTGTAACAATGGGCGCAAGCGTATTCGTTGAGTCTAACTATTTCCGTAACACCAAGTATCCTATGATGATTTCCAAGCAAGGTACAGATGCTAAGGGCGATGGTACATTCTCTGGTGAGGCTGGTGGAGTATTGAAGTCTTACGGCAATATCTTTGCAGAGAAGGGAAGCCACTTTAGCTATGTCACTTGGAAGCAATCAAACACAGATTTTGATGCATATGAGGTAGCATCTCCTTCAGAAAAGGTTCCTGCTACAGTTGTTGCTAAGGCTGGTGGTACATCATACAACAACTTTGATACAGATGCTTCAAAGATGTATACATATACTCCTAATGCTACTGTTGATATTCCTGCTAAGGTAACAGGCTTCTATGGTGCAGGTCGTTTGAATCAGGGTGATATCCACTATACATTCAACAATGCTACTGATGATGCAGACTATGGCCGTTGTGCAGGTCTTGATGCCATCCTTTCTTCATATAAGACAAGTCTCGTAGGTATCTTCGGTGACGAGAATGCATCAAGCGGTGAAACTGGTGGTACAGTAACTCCAACTCCTACACCAGATCCTACTCCAGATCCAACACCTGATACTCCTGCTGTAGAGGGTACTGTAACATGTAGCTTCTCTTATGATAGCACAACAAAGACATTTGGCATTTCTAATCCTGCTTTCACACAGACAGGTTCTAAGAGCAACTATACAAAGGAAGAAACAACTGTTGATGGTGTGACTTACAAGGCAAGCGCTAAAATGGAATCTGGTACAGAGATTAGCTTTACAACAACTTCCAAGATGTCATTGTCGATATATTTCGGTACAGGCTCTAAGGCACAGAATGTAAAGGTTGACGGAACAAAAATTGCAGGAAATCCTGCTACTGTAGTTCTTGAGGCTGGCGCTCATAAGATTTCAAAGGCAGACTCTGCAACAATCGCTCTCATCAAGCTTGTTCCTGTAACTGAATAAATTGAAATTTATTATAAGTTAGGTATTCAAAAATAATCAAATGAAACGAAGGGCTGTCTCTACAGAATGAGAGCAGCCCTTTTTAGAAAACAAACAAAAGGATAAAAACTAATTGATTTATGAAACAAATAAACTCTATTATCTCTGCACAGTTTAAGGCTGTTTGTAGAAATACTATCTTAGCATCGACTTTGCTCTGCAGCTTTTCGATGACGGCAAATGCGCAGACGCAAGATGGTCGTGATTTCTCTATTGATGGCTTTGCTGCCTATGAAGGAGTAGCAGGCTCTAATTGGTATCGTGCTGGTGGCACCACGGGTGGAGCAGGTGGTAAGGTAGTAAAGGCTAATACCTTCTCTGAGCTGCAGGCTTATCTTCAGGCTGTAGATCCATATATCGTTATCGTTGACCATGATATCTCTACAGGTATCAAGTGCTATGTTGATGATATTAATACAGGTAAGCTACTTGATGACCAAAGTGGAAAGAGTGGCGTAGAGACAACATACGGTGAACGTATTGTGCTTGCTCCTAACAAAACTCTTATCGGCGTGGTAGATCCTTCTACTGGCAAGGCTCCTTTGTTTACACATATCACCTTCGTGATGCAGTCGGTAGATAATATCATTATCCGCAACTGCCGTTTCACTATGAAGGGCGTACCTGTGCTCAGAACTGGTGAGAATAAGATAGTGGCTTATAGAAATGGAAAACAAATAGAAGTTGGCGACCCAGACTGTATCGGTATTCAGGCTGATAAGGTTAGTGCCAAGACCAACTGGGGTGGACATATTTGGGTAGACCATTGTGAATTCTTCAATGGCGATGCAGCCAACAAAGATCGCTATGATGGTTTGCTCGACTGTAAGAACAATGTGCAATGGATGACATTCAGCTATAACTATTTCCACGATCATGACAAGAGTTGCTTATGGGGTAAGGGCGATTCTGATGTATACGAGAATTGCCGTACAATCTCTTTCCATCATAATTTCTTTGATAACATTCAAGGTTCTCGTCTTCCTCTTCAGCGTGGTGGCCATGTACATTATTATAACAACTATATGCTCAACTGTGAGGATGGATGGGATATCCGTACAGGAGCTGTGGCATACGAAGAAGGTTGCTATTTCGAAGACACCAAGTCGCCTATCCGCTCAGATAGAGGTGGTAGCTTGAATATCTCTAAGGCAGAAGGTTATGATTGCATCTACAAGGGCTGTGACAACTTGATGGAAGGCTACACAAATATTGATGGCGCAAAGATTAGCAAGTCTCTTCCTGTAACCAAGACAGATTGGGTTCCTACCCAAACTGTAGCTTCATATATTCAGCATTATCTTGATAAGACAGAAGATGTGCCAGAAATCTGTAAGAAGTATGCTGGCGCAGGCAAGGTTGAAATATGGAATGCTTATACTACTACTATTCCTTCTGCTGACGCAGCAGAGTTTGATCACGCTATCAAGAATCCCAGCCCATTGAATGGAGCTAAGACATACGATGCCGAAGGCAATGAAATGAAGGATGCTGCAACAGAAATCTCGCTTACAGAACAGGCTTCGCTGAAAGAAACTGTTAAGCTTGAGTATTATAACCTTTTAGGTGCCCGCTTTGCAACTCCACACCATGGTGTAAACCTTGTTAAGAAGATTGATGCCGACGGACATGCAACAGTAAAGAAAGTAGTTTTTTAAGAAAAATAAAAAACGGGCAAAAGGTTCATAAACACCTTTTGCCCGTTATAATTTATAGTAATTCTGGTAGTTGGAAAAGCTTGATGCCATTGCTACCTTTTATTAATATGCAATGGTTCTTTGGCTTGTTCTCGGCTATTGCTGCCTTTACTTGCTCTACATCATCAAACTTGCGGAAGTTGCAGTTGGTCTTTGCAAACTCTGCACCAACGAGCCATACATTATTAATATTAGTAGAAGCGATGAAATCAACAATTTTTTGATGTTCCTCTTCGCTAACCTCGCCAAGTTCGCGCATATCGCCAAGTATCGCCATCTTGTTATCAGCCTTCATGATGTTGAAGTTCTGCAATGCTGCCATCATGCTTGATGGGTTTGCATTGTAGGCATCAACGATAAGTTTGTTGTCTGCTGTTTGCTCAAATTGCGAACGGTTGTTGCTTGGGATATAGTTTTCCAAAGCATGGCAGATAGCATCTATGCTAACACCAAACTCCAGTCCGATGGTTATTGCAGCAAGCATATTGTCGATATTATAGGCTCCGATGAGATGGGAAGAAATAGTATGCTTCTCGCCTTCATTTACTTGGAATTGGAATGTGAGGAATGGTGCACATTCTACCACTTCGCCTCTAACCTTTAAGTTTGCTGCCTTCTGACCATATCTTACTATGTCTGTGATGTTGCGCTCTTCTGTCATTTTGCATAGGTGCTCATTATCAGCATTCAAGAAAACCTTGCTGTTGTGAGCCTTTAAGAAATCGTATAGCTCACCCTTAGTCTTCATTACACCTTCGAAAGAGCCAAAGCCCTGCAAGTGGGCGCGACCCACATTGGTGATCATGCCGCATGTAGGCTCTGCGTATTCAACAAGCTTTCTGATGTCGTCGGGATGCGATGCTCCCATCTCTACAACAGCTATGTCGTGGCAACTATCGAGAGTAAGCAGAGTTTTTGGTACACCTACATCATTGTTGAAGTTGCCTTGAGTATACATCACATTATATTTCTCCGACAATACGGCTGCAATCAGTTCCTTGGTTGTAGTCTTGCCGTTTGTGCCTGTGATACCTATTACAGGAATGTTGAATTGACGACGATGTTGGCGTGCCATCTCTTTGAATGTAGTCAATACATCGTCGACAACGATAAATCTTTCGTCACCCTCTATGGCATACTCCTTCTCGTCAACGACTGCATAAGAGCAACCCTTGTCGAGAGCTGCCTTAGCAAACTTATTACCGTCGAAAGATTCGCCTTTTAGTGCAAAGAATATGGAACCGGCAGGGCAGTTGCGCGAGTCGGTAGTAGCCTGCTTGCCTGCCTTAAGGTAGAGGCTATAAAGTTGTGCTGCGTCCATAATAATTATAGCGTTTTGTTGATACCTCAATATGTATATTTGCGAGGAATGATGCAAAATTATATAAAAATGATGAGATATGTAGACGATTATGGCAAAAAGTGCGAAAACTTTGGTTTCTTTCGAAGAAAGTTATTATATTTGCATGGATATGAATAAACCTATTGATTATACCATAAACGTTAGAGGCCGACTCGTAGATTTGTCGAAGCCTAAGGTGATGGGCATCTTGAATGTCACTCCCGATTCATTCTTTAGTGGTAGCCGTAAGCAGACAGAACAAGAGATTGCAGAACGAGCTAATGCCATAATAGAAGAGGGTGGCACATTTATAGATGTTGGTGCTTTTTCTACTCGTCCAGGTGCTTTGGAAGTTAGTGAAGAAGAAGAGGCTCACCGCTTAAAATGGGCATTAGAGATAGTGCGTCGTGAACAACCTGATGCAGCTGTGTCGGTAGATACCTATCGTCCTGTTGTGGCACGTAAGTGCATAGAAGAGTGGGGCGCTGATATTATCAACGACGTTTCTGAAGGTGGACTGACCGGAATCGTTAATACTCCTATCAATGAGAGTGGCAACATGTTTCAACTTATTGGCGAACTGAAGGTGCCATATATCCTTATGTCGGTGAAATCTAACATCAAGGATATGTTAAAAGCCTTTGCTGCCGAAGTTCAGCAGTTGCGTGACTATGGTGCTAAGGATATAATTCTTGACCCTGGTTATGGCTTTGGTAAAACGCTCGATGATAACTATCAGATATTATCAGAAGCAGAGAAGTTGCTTGTTCTTGACCTTCCTGTTTTGGTAGGCATATCTCGAAAGTCAATGATATTCAAGCTTGTTGGCGGTAGCCCTGATACTTCTCTAACAGGAACAGTAGCTATCAACACCATGTCGTTGATGAAGGGTGCTGGCATCCTCAGAGTTCACGATGTGAAAGATGCTGTCGACACCGTGGCTGTCGTTGAGAAGATGCGAGCTATGCAAGAATAGGCTTTATATCATGCAATAATAGAAAAAATCAAACTTATTGTAACACCATGTTTTTTGATTTTGGCGTAAAAGACATTATAGACATAGTGCTGGTGGCACTAATGCTCTATTATATTTACCGACTTATGAAGGAGAGCCGTTCGCTCAATGTCTTTATAGGTATCATCGTGTTTGTGGTAGTCTGGCTTTTTGTGAGTCAAGTTATAGAGATGCGCCTGTTGGGTAGTATCATGGACAAACTTGTGTCGGTGGGTGTTATTGGTTTGATAGTGCTATTCCAAGAAGAAATTCGCAAATTCCTTTATTCCCTCGGTACCCACCAACGTATGCGCAGTATCTTTAAACTGTTTGCAAACAAGAGTGGAGAAGATATAGAAGAAGATAAGGAAACCATTATGCCTATAGTGTTGGCATGTATGGATATGTCAAAAAATAAAGTCGGTGCCCTTATAGTGATAGAGAGAGCTATTCCGCTCGATGATATCGTGAATACTGGCGACCTTATCGATGCACGTATCAACCAACGCCTGATAGAAAACATATTCTTTAAGAATTCGCCTTTGCATGATGGCGCTATGATAATTTCTAAGAAACGCATAAAATCGGCAGGATGTATTCTGCCAGTGTCGCATAGTCTTGATATTCCTAAGGATCTTGGTCTTCGCCACCGTGCTGCTATGGGAATATCACAAGACTCTGATGCTATAGCTGTCATTGTGAGTGAGGAGACGGGTAGGATAAGTGTGGCTATCAAGGGCGAATTCCGCCTGCGCTTGTCGGCAGAAGAGTTAGAGAGTGTATTAGCAAGAGAAATGGCATAAATAAAACTTCGTGTTTTGTTTTGTTATTCCACTCACTTGCAGTACCTTTGCAAAAGAAATATAAAAGAAACTTTTTTTATAGCAAACTATGGATTTATTACAACAGATTGTTGAGCGCGCAAAATCAAACAAGCAGCGCATCGTGCTCCCTGAAGCTACTGAGGAGCGTACATTGAAAGCCGCCGACCGTGTATTGGCTGACGACATCGCAGACATTATCCTTATAGGTAACCCTGATGAAATTAAGAACCTTGCTAAAGGTTGGAATCTTCACAACATCGACAAGGCTACCATCATCGACCCTCTGAACAACGAGAAGAGCGAAGAGTATGCGGCATTGCTTGCAGAATTGCGCAAGAAGAAGGGTATGACCATCGAGCAGGCTCGCGAGTTGGTTAAGAATCCTCTCTATCTCGGTTGTATGATTATTAAGACTGAAGGTGCTGACGGTCAGATTTCTGGTGCTCTTAGCACTACTGGCGACACTCTTCGTCCAGCTCTTCAGATCATCAAGTGTGCTCCTGGTATCACTTGCGTAAGTGGTGCAATGCTTCTTATCACAAAGCAGCAGCAGTATGGCGACAATGGCTTGGTAGTAATGGGCGACGTTGCTGTTACTCCTATGCCAGATGCAGACCAGTTGGCACAGATCGCTATCTGTACTGCACAGACAGCAAAGAGCGTGGCAGGTGTAGATCCTAAGGTTGCCATGTTGAGCTTCTCTACAAAGGGTAGTGCTAAGCACGAGGTTGTAGACAAGGTTGTTGAGGCTACTCGTCTTGCGAAGGAGCGTGCTCCATGGCTTGATATTGATGGTGAACTCCAGGCTGACGCAGCTCTCGTACCATCTGTAGGTGAGAAGAAGGCTCCAGGTAGCCCTATCGCTGGTAAGGCAAACGTATTGGTAGTACCATGCCTTGAGGTTGGTAACATCGGCTATAAGCTCGTTCAGCGTTTGGGCGATGCTATCGCTATCGGCCCTATCCTTCAGGGTATTGCTCGTCCTGTAAACGACTTGAGCCGTGGTTGCTCTGTTGATGACATCTACTATATGGTAGCTATCACAGCTTGCCAGGCTATGGATGCAAAGGCTTAAAACAATAACCAACATTCATAATTCAATATTTATAAAAAATATGAACGTATTAGTATTAAACTGCGGAAGCTCGTCAATCAAGTACAAGCTCTACAACATGGACAACGAAGCTGTGCTTGCACAGGGTGGTGTTGAACGTATCGGTCTTGACGAGGCTTTCATCAAGATAACCTTGCCAAACGGTGAGAAGAAGATTATCATGCACGACATGCCTGACCATAAGGAAGGTGTGAACTTCGTGTTCAAGTGCTTGCTCGATCCTGAGTTTGGTGCAATCAAGGACTTGAAGGAAATCGACGCTGTAGGACACCGTGTCGTACAGGGTGGTGACAAGTTCAAGGAGAGCGTTATCGTTGACAAGAGCGTAGAGGATGGTATCGAGGAACTTTGCGACCTCGCTCCTGTTCACAACGCAGGTCACCTGAAGGGTATCCGTGCCGTAGACTCTTTGATGCCTGGCACTCCTCAGGTTTGCGTATTCGACAACGCATTCCACAGCACAATGCCAGACTATGCTTATCTTTATGCAATTCCTTACGAGTTGTACGAGAAGTATCACGTACGCCGTTATGGTTTCCACGGAACATCTCACCGCTATGTTTCTAAGCGTGTTTGCGAGATTCTCGGTCTCGACCAGAACAACTCTAAGATTATCACTTGCCACATCGGTAACGGTGGCTCTGTAGCTGCTGTATTGAACGGTAAGGTATTGGATACCTCAATGGGCTTGACTCCATTGGCTGGTTTGATGATGGGTTCACGTTGTGGCGATATCGACGCTTCTGCTGTTACATACTTGATGGAGAAGTTGAACATGAAGCCACAGGAAATGGCTGACTTCTTGAACAAGAAGAGTGGTGTACTTGGTATCACTGGTATCTCGTCAGATATGCGCGACATCGAGAATGCCGCTAACGAGGGTAACGAAAAGGCTCAGTTGGCTCTTCGTATGTATGAGTATCGCATCAAGAAGTATATCGGTGCTTATGCTGCTGCTATGGGTGGCGTAGATGCTATCGTATTTACTGCCGGTGTTGGTGAAAATCAGACCGACCTCCGTGAGGATTCTTGCAAGGGCTTGGAGTTCCTTGGTATCAAGATCAATAAGGAAGTTAACGACAAGGTTCGTGGTAAGGAAGCTATCATCTCTACCGACGACAGCAAGGTAAAGGTTGTTGTTGTTCCTACTGATGAGGAAATCGTTATCGCTCGCGATACCGTAGAATTGGTAACAAAGAAGTAATTATATACCTCTTTTTATATTATAGAGGATGCTCTTTTTCGTAAAGGCATCCTCTTTTTTTATTTATAATTAGCAATATTTGTTTTGACTATTTCGGCTTAAAAGAAAAGTTTTTCAAGTTATACTTCTTAATAATAAATATAAGTTGTATATTTGCAGTAGCTTACATAGTATTATTCAACGGGTAAAAGCATTATGGATACAAATGTTGTAAATATTATAAGTGAATACTTTAAGTCAAAGCCAGTCGATAAAGCTTGGGTATTCGGTTCCTTTTCTCGTGGTGAGGAAAGGGCTGATAGCGATATTGATATTATTGTAGCTCTTTCCCCCAATGCTCGTTTAGGTTTAGGCTTTTTTGAAATGATTTGTGATTTGGAAGATCGCCTTAATCGCCCTGTTGATATGGTAAGAGAAGGACAGCTTCTGCCTTTTGCCTCAGAGAGCGCTAATCGTGATAAAATACTTGTCTATGAGAGAAAAAGTTAGAGATAAGGGACGATTGAAGCATATTCTTGCTGCAATTGATAAGATTGAGGAGTATACTGATGGTATGTCGAAACAGAAACTTGCTACAGATTCTCTTCATCTTCATGCAACAGCCTACAATATTCAAATTGTTGGCGAGGCTGTATATAAATTAACCAAAGAGTTTAAAGATGAACATCCACAAACTCCATGGAGATTTATAGAGAAGATGCGACATATTTTAGTTCATGACTATTTTGCTGTGGATGTTGAAATCATGTGGTTGGTCATAGAAGATGATATTCCTGTGCTTAAGCAACAAATACAAGCTTATATAGCTGAACTTGAATATAGTGAAGAATAAATAAAAATAATATGAACAAGAAGATTGTTACTTTCGGAGAGATATTGTTGCGACTGTCTAAGTCGGGTTATCAACGTCTTGGTCAAGGACATGTGATGGATGCCAATTTTGGAGGTTCTGAGGCTAATGTCGCTGTATCGTTGGCTTGTCTTGGCGACAATGTGGAGTATGTTACTCGTGTGCCAAACAATGCTATGGGTAATGCAGCACTGATGCACTTAAAGCAGTTCGGATTGAATACCAATCATATAGTAAGAGGTGGCGACAGACTTGGTGCGTATTATTTTGAATCGGCTGCAGCTATGCGTAATTCATTGGTGGTATACGACCGCAATGATTCTTCATTCTGTACCCTCAAGCGTAATGATATTGATTGGACTGCAGTATTCAAGGATGCATCTATATTCCATTGCTCTGGTATAACTTGCGCTATGAGTCAAGATGCTCTTGATACAACTTTGGATGCTGTACAGTTGGCTGACTCTATGGGCGTAGAGATAACCTGTGATATCAACTATCGAAAGAATCTTTGGAAATATGATGGTGCAGATGCTCCTTCTACATTGCGTAAGTTGGTAGAATATAGTGGCTTTGTATTTGGCGACCAGAATGAATGGGAAGTTGCAAGTGGACTAAAGCATATTCCTTTTAAAGCTTTGGATGCTAACTACGAGATAGATAAAGCTGCTTATGAGGCTTATTTCAAGCAGTTGCAACAGCAGTTTCCACGTTGCCGTCGTATGCTCATGGCTCTTCGCAACCAGATTACCTCTGCTCATCACACACTTACAGGTGTTCTCTATGCCGAAGGAAAGCTATATACCACACGTATCTATGATATTCAGCCTATTGTAGACCCTATGGGTGTAGGCGATGCCTTTGTTGCTGCCTTTATCCATGCTCGTCAGAAGTGGGCTGATGATGATCAGCGTTGTCTTGACTTCGCTTTGTCTGCAAGTGCAATAAAGAATACGGTTCCTGGCGACCAAAACCTCGTTACTGAGGACGAGATTATTACCAATATGGGTAATGCTAATGGTCGCATAGAGAGATAATAAGTGAAGAGTGAAGAACGAAGAGTGAAGAATCAATTAGCTTTATAATAAGCTGTTAAACATTTGGATTCTTCACTCTTCGTTCTTCGTTCTTCACTCTTCACTTTCCTACGGTTGGCTTTCGCCTTCTACGTATTCTTCTAAGAACATGTGCTCGCCATCGAATACTGCGTAGGTGAATTGCCATATCCAATCACCGAGAATCATCATTCTTGATTTACGGCTAAGCATAATGTCGAGTTCTATATGTCGATGACCATATAGGAAATAGTCTATTTCCGGATGAGTTTTCATATACTCTTTTGTATATAATACCAGATATTCCTTATTCTCACCCATGTAAGGAGGTTCCTTACCATCGGCACGCTTTAGTCTGGAATGCTTTGCCCAGTTTAGTCCCAACTGCATTCCCCACCAAGGATGTGCGAAGTTGAGCAATCGTTGGCAGAAGCGATTGTGGAACACTTTGCGTAGTAGCTTAAACTTATTGTCTGGATCGCCAAGTCCATCGCCATGAGCAAGGTAGAACACTTTGTCGTATATCTCTACCGTCTCAGGCTTGGTGTGCACCTTCATGCCGCATTCTTCTTCCAAGTAGCCATAGGTCCAGATGTCGTGGTTGCCAGTAAAGAAGTGTACTTCCACTCCCATGTCTGTCAGTTCCGAAACCTTTCCAAGAAAGCGAGTGTAGCCTTTTGGCACTACATATTTATATTCGTCCCAAAAGTCAAACATGTCGCCAAGGAAATAGATGGCGGCAGCCTTGTTCTTTATGGTGTCGAGGAAACGCACCAGTCGTCGCTCTTGCATGCGGCTATGCTCAATGGCAAGTGAGCCTAAGTGGGCATCGCTGAGGAAATATACGTTCTTCATAGTGCTTATGCTTTATATACCTTATTATATAATATGGTGGGAGAGTTAGTGTTATTCAAATCCAAGCTCCACACGGGCTTCTTCGCTCATCATGCTTTGGTCCCATGCAGGTTCGAAAACGAGGTTCACGTTAGCAGATTTCACTCCTGTCACGCTCTCCACTTTTGTTCTTACATCTTCGAGTATGAAGTCGGCAGCAGGGCACGAAGGAGCTGTGAAAGTCATATCAATCTCCACGTTGCCATCGTCCTGCACGTCAATCTTGTATATCATGCCGAGGTTCCAGATGTCTACTGGAATCTCCGGGTCATAAACAGTCTTCAGTACGTCTACTATTCTCTCTTCTATCTGTGTCTTTTCTTCTTGTGTCATAATATTTTTTTATAGTTTTCCTTCTTCTCTATAGCTATAATATTTCCCGTCGCACACTATTATATGGTCGAGGAAGTATAGTCGCATGGTTTCGCAGGCATCCTTTATCTTTTTTGTTATCTGGTCGTCCATACGACTTGGTTTGTTGTTATTACTCGGATGGTTGTGGCAAATGGCTATTACTGTAGCATTGTTCAGTATAGCTTCTCTCATCACCACTCTTACGTCAATTGCCGTTTCGCTGATGCCACCATGACTTATCCTTGCAGCCTTTATAAGCTTAAAGTTTTGATTCATAAGCAACACCCATGCTTCTTCCATGTCGAGATCTTGCATCTTGGGGTGCATATACTCGTAGATGGCAGTAGCGCTACCCATATCTGCTCGTTCCTTTGGTGCGCAAGCAGCACGTCGTTTGCCCAGCTCGCAAGCTGCTAATATAGTGATAGCCTTTGCTTCTCCTATGCCATTAAACTCCATTAGCTCGTGTTGCGACATCTTGCCAAGCGAATTTAGGTTGTTGTCGCAAGAGTTCAACACTCTCTTCATCAAGTCTACGGCACTCTCTTTAGTAGAACCCGAACCGATAAGTATAGCGAGCAACTCGGCATCGGTAAGCATATTAGCTCCTTTTGCCATGAGTTTCTCCCTTGGGCGGTCTTCTTCTGCCCATTCGTTGATATTCAGTTTCTGTATATCGCTCATTGGTCGAAACTCCTGTACCTTTATTTATAGAATGTTTTTTCGAAAGCAGCAAACTCACTCTTGCCAAGCACACATCGGCGCCACCATGCGTTTAAGAATCCACATCCGTAGCCCATCAACTGTATGAATGCCGACACCACGCTCAGCGCTCCAATCTTCAAGCTTTTGTTCTTTCGTGTGCTATCTGTGAATAGGGCTATGCAGTATAGCAGAATGAAGAATGTGCAAAGCATAGCAAGTTCCATAACTGTAAAACCTATAGATTGATTCATGTGGTCGGGACCGAAGTTGAACATGAATAATCCCAATGCCCATATGGCTATGGTGCCAAAGATGCCAAGAGTGAAAACCATTGGCAATAAGTGAACAAGCTTCAAGCTCTCTGGATATTTCTTATATAGGTTTATGCGTGCAATACCACTATTATATACCTGTCGCCAGAACTTGTGGAAGTCGGTGCGGCGCTTATGCCACACCCATGCCTCTGGGAAAAGACGACATTTATATCCAGCTTTGAATATGCGGATAGAGAAGTCGATGTCTTCTCCGAATCTCATCTTCGAGAATCCTCCTAATGCCATATAAGCCTTTTTGCTTATTCCCATGTTGAATGAGCGAGGATAGAATTTGTCGAGCTTCTTCTTGCCGCCACGAATACCGCCTGTAGTAAAGAACGAAGTCATAGAATACGATATTGCCTTCTGAGTGTCGGTGAATGAAGAGTGAGCCTCGTCAGGTCCGCCGAAAGCATCAGCATGTTCTCTATCAAGCTCTGCGTTGATGGCTTTGATATAGTCTGTAGGCAACACCACATCAGAGTCGAGCACTATCATATACTCGCCATTAGCTCTCTCTGCACCATAGTTGCGGCTCTGCCCTGGTCCGCTGTTGGGCTTGTTATAATAATGTAAGTCGAGTTTGCCAGCATATTTGTCGCAAACCTCTTTACATGGAATGCTACTTCCATCCTCCACGATAATGACTTCGAAATCCTTAACACTTTGGTTTATCAAGCTTTCGAGTAGTTCGTCAACTTCGTCTGGTCGATTGTATACAGGTACTATTATGGAGTATCTCATATTATAAATCTTATATTTTTTACAAAGATAGTGCAAACGAGCGGAATAACAAAAGAAATACGAAGTTTTCTTTTTTATTCCCGAGTGCAGCCTATCTTATGAAAAGATAGTGCAAAATTTCGATTAAGCGAAGAGAATGCAAATGTATTTGCATTCTTGAGAGTGAGAAATTTATCTAAACGAGCGGAAAGATAGTGCAAGTGAGGGCAATGTGAGCTTGCTCACACATTGCCGAACGTAGCCTATCTTATATAATAACAAAAGAAATACGAAGTTTTCTTTTTTATTCCCGAGTGCAGCCTATCTTGTATAATAACAAAAGAAAGAATATAAAAAATGGCAGCAAAGAAACAGATGTTCCTTTGCTGCCATTTGCGCCTGTTTTGTATAAAGCAGGATTACTTTCCGTGGTGCTCGTCAGATACAGTTAACTTCTTACGACCATGACGACGGCGAGATGCCAATACACGGCGGCCGTTCTTTGTTGCCATTCTCTCACGGAAGCCATGCTTGTTTACACGGCGACGATTGTGGGGCTGAAATGTTCTTTTCATCTTATTATTTTCTTTTTAATGTTATGTGCTATAGGTTATAGATGTGGGCACACCACACCTTTTGAGCTGCAAAATTACTCATAATTTTCCAATTAACAAAGAATTAACCGATTTTTCGCCTTTATTTATATGTTTTTTTATAAAAATGTAGTAACTTTGCACCCTGTAAAGACGAAATATAATAAATAACACAAGAATATAACAATGATTAATTCACAGGAAATCAAAATTGGAACTTGCATCCGCATGGATGGCAAGATCTGGACTTGCATCGACTTTCAGCATAGAAAGCCAGGTAAAGGAAATACCGTAATGATTACCAAACTGAAGAACGTTTCAGACGGTCGTGTATTGGAGCGTACTTTCCAGATTGGATTCAAACTCGAGGATGTTCGCGTTGAGCGTCGCCCTTATCAGTATCTCTATGAGGATGCTACAGGTTGCATCCTTATGAATCAGGAGACTTTTGAGCAGATTCCTGTTGCAAAGGAGCAGATTACTGGTGTAGAGTTTATGAAGGAAGGTGATATCGTAGAGGTTGTTACTGATACCAGCGATGGTTCTATCCTCTTGGCTGAAATGCCTGTTAAGACAAACCTCCGCGTTACTCACTCTGAGCCAGGTATCAAGGGCGATACAGCTACCAACGCTACTAAGCCAGCTACTCTTGAGACAGGTGTTGAAATCCGTGTACCTCTCTTCATCAACGAGGGCGACCTTATTCAGGTTGACACACGCGATGGTTCTTACCTCAGCCGCGTAAAGGAGTAATCCAGTAGACAGATAATTCTGATACAAAATATCCAGCACCGCAACATGTTTTATCATGATGTGGTGCTTTTTTTGTTATTTGTTTTGATATTCCATCCAATTAAATAAATTTCTAACACTCAAGAATGTAAATACATTCACATTCTTTTCGCTCAATCGAAATTTTGCACTATCTTTGCAAGAAATAGAATATTATATAATGACACCTTCTGAATTCATAGGAAAATTCAAGAGTAAATACTTATGGTATAATTTGGCAGCGATGTTTGTCGTTGTCATTATACTCTGTACTGCTGTCAGGTTTGGACTTAACATATATACGCACCATGGCGAGTCGATAATTGTACCAAACCTCAAACATAAGAGTTTTGATGAAGCCAAAGAAATTTTAGACCATCTTGGCATAGAAGCTGTTGTTGGCGATACGGGATATGTCAAGGCTTTGAAGCCTGACTGTGTGCTCGAACAGAGCATAGCTCCTGGCGAAAGAGTGAAGTCGGGTCATGTGATATATCTTGTCATCAACTCTTCGCATACTCCAACTCTTTCTCTTCCTGATGTTATTGACAATAGTTCTCTACGTGAGGCTATGGCCAAGCTTTCTGCTATGGGCTTCAAACTCGGTCAGCCCAAATTCATTCCTGGTGAAAAGGATTGGGTTTATGGCATTACTGCTAATGGAAGAAATGTGAATGCAGGCGATAAGATTTCTATCGAAGATGTGCTCGTGATTGTTGCTGGTAATGGCAGATTGGGCGAAGAAGATTCTGCTACATTGGTAGAGGATGACTTCAGCGACTTTGATGATTTTGAGTCGGCACCAACAAGTGATGAAATTGAAACCGTAGCACCAGCTACTGAAGCTAATGTGCAACATTCGCGTCCTGTTGTAAAAACTCAGCACGAACCTGCAACAACTCACGAACAGAATTCAGGTAATGGTCCTGTAGTAAGAAAATTGAATTGATGGAACAAAACGAAATATTTGATGATGGCTTCGATGAGTTATACGAAGTTGATGGCATAGAAGGCGATGTCGATGGCGTAGATAATGATAGCGCTGACTCTGATGAAAACCAACTCTATGAACATCGCAAGGTAGTGGTAGACCCAGGACAAGCTCCTGTGCGTGTAGACAAATACCTTGCCGACCGTATGCCTCATTCCAGTCGTAATAGAATACAGAATGCTGCCGATGCAGGCTTCATCTTTGTTGATGGTAAGGCTGTGAAGAGCAACTTTAAGGTGCGTGCAGGCAACGTGATAACGTTGATGCTCGACCGTCCACGACATGATAACACCATTGGTGCTGAGGATATTCCGCTCAATATAGTATACGAGGATGATGAGCTCATGGTGATAAACAAACCGGCGGGCATGGTGGTGCATCCTGGAGCAGGCAACTTCCACGGCACATTGATAAATGCCGTAGCTTGGCATCTCAGGGACTTGAAGTCTTTCGACCCTAACGATCCAGAGGTGGGCTTAGTACATCGTATAGATAAAGATACCAGCGGACTACTCGTTGTTGCCAAGACTCCTAATGCTAAGACTCGCCTTGGCAAGCAGTTCTTCAATAAAACCACACATCGTAGCTATAATGCTTTGGTATGGGGAAACTTCATCGAAGATGAGGGCAGAATAGAAGGCAACATCGGTCGCGACCCTAAAGACCGCCTGCGTATGGCTGTGTTTGACCCCGACTCTGGTATTGGCAAGAATGCCGTAACTCATTATAGGGTGCTCGAGCGCTTTGGCTATGTAACACTCGTAGAGTGTATTCTCGAAACAGGTCGCACTCATCAGATTCGTGCTCACATGAAGCATATTGGTCATCCGCTTTTTGCCGACGAGCGCTATGGAGGTAGCGAGATATTGCGTGGCAACCGCAGTTCATCGTATAAGGCATTCATTCAGAATTGCTTCAAACTCTGCAACCGTCAGGCTCTACATGCCAAGACTCTTGGCTTTGTGCATCCTGTCACTCACCAGCAGATGGACTTCACCTCTGAATGGCCTGAAGACTTTAAGGCACTTATCGAGAAGTGGCGCACCTTTATTGCAGGTAGCATACAAAACGAAATTTGACAAACATAAATAAAACAGCATACTTAAAATGAAAACACAAAAAAGAACTGTCGCCATCGTATGTGGTGGTGATTCATCAGAACATGATGTATCGTTGAGGTCGGCACAAGGACTTTATTCCTTCTTCGACCATGAGCGCTATGATATCTACATCGTAGATGTCAAAGGTACAGACTGGCATGTAAATCTCGACAATGGCGAGATTGTGGAAATTGATAAAAACGATTTCTCTTTCAAACTTGATGGCAAACATATATACTTCGATTATGCTTACATCACCATCCATGGTCAACCAGGCGAGAATGGTGTTATGCAGGGATATTTCGACCTTATCCATTTGCCTTATAGCACAAGTGGTGTGCTTGTTGAGGCTATGACCTTCGACAAATATGTGTTGAACAACTACCTCCGTGGCTTTGGAGTGAATGTTGCTGATAGCATATTGCTCCGTCGTGGCGAAAGCTATGATGAGCAGGCTATTGCCGATCGTCTTGGTATGCCATGCTTTGTTAAGCCTGCAGCCGATGGCTCAAGCTTCGGTATTTCCAAGGTTAAGAATGCCGACCAGTTGGCTCCTGCACTCCGTGTAGCTTTCATGGAGAGCGATGAAGTTATGATTGAAGGCTTCCTTGATGGTGTAGAGATTTCGCAGGGTGTATACAAGACTGCAGAAAAGTCAGTAGTGTTGCCTGCTACAGAGGTTGTTACGAACAACGAGTTCTTTGACTATGATGCAAAATATAATGGTCAGGTTCAGGAGATTACTCCAGCTCGTCTTGCTCCAGAGACAGCTGCTAAGGTTGCTGCCGAGACTTCTCGCATCTACGACATTCTTCATGCCAACGGCATCATCCGCATAGACTATATCATCTCTAAGGATAAGGATGGCAACGACAAGATAAATATGCTCGAAATCAATACCACTCCTGGTATGACTGCCACCAGCTTCATTCCTCAGCAGGTTCGTGCTGCAGGCTTGGATATCAAAGAGGTGTTGAGCGAGATAGTAGAAAATCAATTTTAGTGATATTACCTTTCACCCTTAACTTGAAACAATATGATACCAGAAAAGTTTGCTGACATCAGACCTTTCACCCCAGAGGAACTCCCTGAGGTGTTCGACAGACTTATTGCCAACGAGCAGTTTAAGGCTGTGCTTGCTTATCTATATCCAGGTGTGCCTGTAGAGGCTATTGCTGCAAAGATGAAGCAATGCAAAACAAACCTTGATTTCCAAAAGGCTTTCTGCCTTGGTTTCCTTCATGATCTGCTAAAGAAAGCAAGCTTGGGCTATACTGCCGACTTCTCAAATATCAACCTTGCTGATCGTTATACTTTCATAAGCAACCATCGCGACATCGTGCTCGACTCTGCATTGCTCTCTGTGGTGCTCATCGAATCTGGTAGCGATACCACTTGCGAGATTGCTATTGGCGACAACCTCTTGGCTCTTCCTTGGGTAAAAGACCTTGTGAGAGTAAACAAGAGCTTCATCGTGAAGCGTAGCCTTTCTATGCGCGAGATGTTGTTGGCAAGCAAACTATTGTCGGAGTATATGCACTATGTCATCAACGATAAGCACGATAATGTGTGGATAGCACAACGTGAGGGTAGGGCAAAAGACAGCAACGACCGCACTCAAGAGGCCATCTTGAAGATGATGGTAATGGGCGGCAAGGGTTCTGTTGTAGATAGTTTGCTCGACCTTCATCTTGTTCCTCTTGCTATATCTTATGAGTACGACCCTTGCGACTTCCTTAAGGCGCAGGAGTTCCAGCTCAAGCGCGATATCCCAGGATGGAAGAAGTCGGCTAAGGATGATATCCTTTCTATGCAAACAGGTATAATGGGCTATAAGGGTCATATCCACTATCATGCTGCTCCTTGTATCGATGCTTGGCTTCGTGAGTTGCCTGCCGACACACCAAAGGCTGACATCTTCCGTATCATAGCAGAGCATATCGATAGTGAGATTCATGCTCACTATCAGCTGTTCCCATCCAACTTCGTGGCTTTGGATATGCTTCAGGACAATGCTGCTCATGCTGATAAGTATAGCACTGCCGACAAAGCTCAGTTCGAGAAATATCTTGCCGGTCAGTTGGCAAAGATACAGATAGAGAACAAGGACGAGGCTTATCTTCGCGAATGTATCTTGAAGATGTATGCTAATCCTGCTATCAACCAACTTGCTTTGGCATGATGCTTCGTAAGTATATATATACATTATTAATATTATGTTTTTCATCGTCAGCGTTCATATCATGTTCTAATGATGCATATGACACTGGCGATGGAAATCTTAGTTATCTATGTGCTGAGTTTGTTGAGGCTTTCACTTCTTCTGATACTATCGTGGTGAAAGCCGTAACCGACGATGGTGCATCTTTGACTTTTACTCAACGTATAAAAAACAGTTGGACTTCCGTGCCCGACTCTTCTTATCGTGCTTTGCTTTATTATAGCAAGGGCGATAATCCTGTTCGTGCTTTATCTTTGCGTCAGGTTCCTGTGCTCACTCCTAAGGAGCATGCTGACTCCATAGCCACCGACCCTCTAACTGTAGAGAGTGCGTGGACAAGTAAGAACGAAAAGTATGTAAACCTTTCGCTTCTACTAAAAACTGGTGTTAGCGAAGGCGTAGACGAAAAGCAATGGCTTTCGCTTGTTGTCGACCCCGAGGCTTCTGGTACAGACAATTCGCTATTACTGCTTCATGCGCAGAATGGGGTGCCTGAGTATTATACCACTCGCATATATGTCAGCATACCAATAGCCGCATTGCCTACAGGCAAAGCAACCGTACTGCGAGTGAATACATATAAGGGAATGAAAACGTATACTTTGCGATAAGCAAATAATAATTATAAACTGCACAAAAAAGAAGTACTACTGCAAATACTCTTGCGGTAGTACTTCTTTTTTATTTCTATTTATTGCAAACCACCTTTTCAAGTTCTGCAATCTCTTCCTTGGTGGTAGCCCAACTTGTTACGAAGCGGCATATAGTGTGGTGAGCATCTGCGGTAGCAATGCGAGTGAATGCTACATGTTTCTCTAATCGCTCAACCTCCTTGTTCTCTATTATCACGAACTGCTGGTTTGTTGGCGAATCCATGTGGAAACCGTAGCCTGCTTTGCGGAATATCTCTTTCATTTCCTCAGCTCTATCGTTGGCATTGCGAGCAAGGTCGAAGTATAGGTTGTCGGTAAACAAAGCGTCAAACTGCAAGCCGAGCAGTCTGCCTTTTGCCAATACAGCACCATGCTGCTTCTGGATGCTGAAGAAGTGCTCGTAGGCATTGTGATGTGTAAACACAACAGCTTCGCCACATAGTGCACCAATCTTTGTACCACCGATATAGAACACGTCGCAATGTTTAGCTAAGAATGGTAGGTCTATGTCGTTGCCTGTAGCAGTAAGTCCGTAGCCAAGGCGTGCACCGTCTATATATAGTGGCATCTTGTAGTATTTGCACAGGTTGTATAGTTCTTCAAGTTCCTTTGCAGTATAGATGGTTCCATACTCGGTAGGGAATGTGATATATACAAGTCCTGGGAACACAGAGTGCATATTCTGACCATCTGCAAGAAAACTTTCCATGAAGTTTTCCAATACGTCGGCTCTCAGCTTGCCATTATGGTTAGGCACATTAATAATCTTGTGCTCGGTAAACTCAATAGAGCCACACTCATGGGTATTGATATGTCCGGAGTCGACAGATATCACACCCTCATAGGAGTGGAGTATAGAGTCGATAACGGTGGCATTGGTCTGCGTACCTCCCGACATAAAGAATATGTCGGCATCATAGTCGTCGCATGCTGCCATAATCTTTCGCTTGGCTTCGTCGCAATAAACGTCGAAGCCATAGCAACCCGTATGTTCATTGTTTGTCTCGATAAGTCGCTGCAACACCTTTGGGTGTGCACCGTTGTTGTAGTCACATTCAAGAGAAATCATGCCTATGTAGTATTTGTTTATGCAAACTTACAATATTTCTTTTGAATTACATAGCTAAAGAGCAAAAAAAAGAGAGAAGTCATGCTGAGGGCACTGAAAAAGTCCCTTTTTTTTATAACCAAAACGGAAAATGCTTACGATTTGTAACTTCTCTTTCTGCAAATCGCCTAAAATAAGGCTAAAATAGACAGATAATAAAGGGTAAAACAGCTATTTCTCCGTCATCAACTTTCAATTTGATAGTGGGTTTTAGTTTTTCAGTGCCCTCGTCATGCTACTTCTCTCTATTCTATTCTTTTTATATGGTTTCTTATAGGCTTTCCAATACTCTCTTCAATACCACTTCGGCTGATATCTCGCGGTTGGCAGCTTCTGGTATCACCAAGCTGTGGTCGCTCTCTATCACATCGTCGGTAACGATAAGTCCACGGCGTACAGGCAAACAATGCATAAAATATCCGTTGTTAGTCCATGCCATGTGCTCAGCGTCAATGGTCCATCCCATATCCTTTGATAGTATCTTACCATAGTCGGCAGGATTTGTAACACCTGGGCAACTCCAGTTCTTGGCATATACGAAGTCTGCACCCTCGAGAGCCTTCTTTTGGTCGTATTCCACCTTGGCATTGCCAACAAACTTAGGGTCGAGTTCATATCCCTCAGGATGGGTAACAACGAAGTCTACGTCTGCAGCGTTCATCCATTGAGCAAACGAGTTAGGCACAGCCTGAGGCAAAGCACGGCAATGAGGTGCCCATGTCAATACCACCTTTGGACGCTTGATGTTCAATTCTGTACATTTCTCCTTGATGGTGATGATATCGGCAAAAGCCTGAAGAGGATGTACGGTAGCTGTTTCCATGGCAACAACAGGCTTACCGCTATATTTCACAAACTGGTTTACTATGCTCTCGGCATAGTCGAACTTGCGGTCTTGCAATCCTGCAAATGAGCGTACGGCAATGATGTCGCAATAGCTCGACATTACTGGTATTGCCTCAAGCAAGTGTTCGCTTTTGTCGCCATCCATGATAACACCACGCTCTGTCTCCAATTTCCATGCTCCTGCATTCACATCCAACACTATAACGTTCATACCGAGGTTCATAGCTGCCTTCTGTGTGCTCAAGCGTGTGCGCAAGCTATTGTTGAAGAATATCATGAGCAAAGTTTTGTTTTTGCCCAACTCTTGATAACCGAAACGGTTTGCTTTCACTTCCAATGCTTCGGCAATGGCTTTGTCAAGATTGTCGAGGTCTTCTACGTTGAAAAATGTCTTCATATTTGTGATAGTGTTTGTTTATGACATTTGCAAATATACGAAAAATTCGCTGTTTACCAAAAATTTGCTCAACGAATATGGCGGTTAGTTGAAATGTTGATAGTAATATACTTTTATTATGCAACAATTCCGATAATTTCTTTGCAGGTATGGGAAAATATACCTACTTTTGCAACAACTACTACAAATGAATTTTTCTAAAATTATAATTATACTAATCTACAAGATTAAACATGAGAAAGTTATTACTTTTATCTCTGCTTGCCATGGTTTCTATCTTTGTGCATGCAGGTGAGAATGACTTGTGCTGGGACTATACTAATAAGGATATCCCATCTGCAGGTCCTGACAATGGCTTGTATTATGCAGGCTATGTGAATGATGGCGAAGGCAAAAACCTTAGTTTGCATGGTGTAAAACTTAATAGCTCAGGCTATGCTTATTTTAAGAAGGCTGCTGTTGCTGGTAAGCTTAAGCTCGTTATCAGTAATCGTAAGAGCACTGCGGAGTTTAAGGTTGATGTTTGCCGTGGCACTATGGAAGGTGGCAAGCCTGTAAAGGGCGAATTGATTGCTACTACCGCTGCAGCTCAAGGACCAGAAGAGGTTGTTGTTGATCTCGACGAAACTGTTACTGGTGTGTATATCACTCGTAATACTTCTGCCGAGGGTGTGCTCTGCAAGGTACAGTTCGTAGAGAATGTGGCTCGCACATTCAAGGACTTTGAACTTGACTTCCAAAACATTTCTGCTATGCCAGAGACTTTGCCTGAGGGTGTAACTACTCTTGAGGGTGCTCCACGTGGTGATGCTCACGGATTGAACAACTTCAAGATGGTTGTAAATGTTGATGGTCCTGTAAAGTTCACTTTCGGTGGTTGCCAGTATAGCAATACAAATGCTATTATTAAGAATGGCGAAAAAGAGATTGGCTCTGTAGATGTTAAGACTCCTGGTTGCTATCATAATGGTGGCGTGGCTACATGGGTATACAACTCTATGGATCCAGCTACTCTTACCATCATCGGTGCACAGTATACTCCTTATATCAAGGCTGAGGCTTGTGAGTATGTTGCTGATTTGAAGATTACCTATTTCGATCAGAATGGCAATAAACTTGGTGATGATACTGTTGCTCCTGGTAGCGAGTTTACTCCTAAATATACTATTAAAGATCTTCCAGCTATCGAAGATGGCATGGCATTCCGAGGTTGGTTCACAAATGCAGGCATCAAGTTGACTGAAGGCACAAAGCTTGAGGCTGACACCCGCCTTAATGCTAAGGTAACTGCTATCGAAAAGGCTGTTGCTGGCACACACTATGACTACGACCTCACAAAGAGCTCTTGGTATCAGGAAGACCACGAACTTATCACTATCGATGGTAGCTACTACAATAATCATGGTTGGCTGGCAAAGAGCATAAAGCTCGATGTTTCTTCACGTGCGGTAGTTCTCGTTAAGAATTGCCTCTATTCTGCTGAGCAGGAAGTAGTGGTAACAGATGCTGATGGCAATCAGGTTGCAACCTTCCAGGCTAAGGCTGATGCTGATGGCGGAGCTGCTTCGTTCAAGTATGATGGCAAACCAACAACTCTCACCATCACATTCCCTTCTTCTGCTTATGTTCATGGCGTTGAGGTTTACAATGTTGATGATTTCGTAGCTAAGGATGAGACAACAGGCTATTATATTGTTTCTTCAGGCGACGTTGCAAGCTTGATGCTCACTATCAAGTCGGCACAAGATGGCGATAAGATATTCCTTCCTAATGGTGTTTACGACTTCGGTCAGACCGTTAAGACTGCTATCTCTGCCAACAACCTCTCTATTATTGGTCAGTCTACAGAGGGCGTAGTAATCAAGAATGCTCCTGATGCTAAGGTTGAAGGTCTTGGTTCAGCCGACCTCTTCCAGAACTCTTCTAAGAACCTCTATATCCAGGATCTTACTTTGCAGAATGACCTCGACTACTACAAGGCAGGTTCTGCAGGTCGTGCTGCCGTTATCCAGGATGGTGGTACAAAGACTATTATGAAGAATGTAAACCTCCGCTCATATCAGGATACTTACTATTCTAAGAGTGGTGACTACTATTTCGAAGGTGGACTTATCCAGGGTACTGTCGACTATATCTGTGGTGGCGGTAGTGCTTACTTCAATGGTGTAACTCTCCTCAACAAGAGTCGTACGGCTTCTGGCAATACTGGTGATTGCACTATTACAGCTGCTTATCCAAGAAATGCAGAAAAGGGATATGTCTTCAACAACTGCTCTATCGAAACTGAGAGCAAGACTTTCAACCTCGGTCGTTCATGGGGTGATGCAAAGGTTGCATATCTTAACACCACTATCAATAGCGGTAAGCTTGTTGATAGCCGTTGGACAGCTGCTGGTATGAACTCTGTTCCTGTTTATTTCAAGGAATATAATACTGTTGACAAGTCAGGCAACAACATGAATACTCCTAAGTCTAAAGTTATTGAGTTTACTCACAAAAATGGTAACAAGACTATGGAGACCGTGCTTACAGACGAAGAGGCTAAGGAGTTTACTCTCGACAAGTTCTTCACCGACTGGAATCCTGCTGAGGTTGCAGCTCAGGCGGAGGTTGATGCAGCAAACTTCGATGCAGAAGCTACATATCTCGTAGAAAAGGATGGCAAGTTCGTTGCCCTTATCAAGGGTGCTGACATTTCTTCTTATTCAGAGGGAACAATCCGCAAGGCTAATGCTCGTGGTGGTTTCGGCGCTGCTGCCGATCTCGCTATCGTTACAGGCATCAAGAGCGTAGCTAATGTTGATAAGTCTACAAAGTCTGGCGTTATCTACGACCTCCTCGGTCGTCGCCTCCAGAACTTCAATAAGGGTATCAACATCGTTGATGGCAAAAAGATAATAAAGTAAGTGAAGAGTGAAAAGTGAAGAGTGAAGAATCCATTAGTCTACATGGCTATTTGATTCTTCACTCTTCGTTCTTCACTCTTCACTTGTTTTAAAGTGTAGAATTGTATTCACCTCCTTAGCCTTTTATTCTAATCACTCCCCTCTCTTTTGGAGAGGGGTTGGGGGTGAGGCTACTTTTCCCTTACTTGTCCTTCTCCTTCTATAATCCATTTATACGTTGTCATTTCTTCCAACGCCATTGGACCACGAGGACCAAGCTTCTGTGTGCTTATGCCTATTTCTGCACCTAATCCAAACTGTCCACCATCGGTGAAGCTTGTTGGTGCATTCCAATATACGCATGCTGCATCTACCATAAGCTGGAACTTCTTTGCAGCTTCTGCATTCTGTGTTATTATAGCTTCGCTATGTCCTGAGCCATATTGCGATATATGGTCTATTGCCTGGTCAATATCGTCTACAGTTCTTATCGCCATTTTCATCGCCATAAATTCTGTGCCGAAGCTGTCGGCAGTAGCATGATTAAGCAAGTCGGTAGGGTAGTGACCATCCAATGCTGCGTAAGCTCTTTCGTCGGCATAGATAGTAACACCATTGTTTGCTAAAGGTTGGCAAACTGTAGGCAATGCTGCGAGCTTATCTTTATGTACTATCAAACAATCCAAGGCATTGCAAACGCTCACTCTTCGGCATTTGCCATTCTCTATGATGCGTGCAGCCATCTCGTTGTCGCCATCCTTATCTAAATAAGTATTCACCACACCAGCTCCTGTTTCTATCACAGGCACCTTGGCTGTATTGCGCACAAAGTCAATCAACTTTCTGCCACCTCGTGGTATGCACACATCTATATATCCCACGGCATTCAGCATTTCGCCTGTAGCTTCGTGGGTAGCAGGCATAAGTTCGGCGATAGCGGTATTTACACCCTGCTGCTGCAACACCTCGTGTATCAGTTCTATTGCTGCCTTGCATGATTCTTCGGCATCCTTACCACCTTTCAGTATGCAAGCATTTCCACTCTTAAGACATAGTGAGAAAACGTCGAACGTAACGTTAGGACGAGCTTCGTATATCACTCCTATCACACCGAAAGGCACACTCACTCTCTTCAATCTCAGTCCATTGTCAAGAGTCTTCTGCTTGCTTTCTATGCCCAATGGCGAAGGCAACATGCTGACATGTCGCATATCTGCAGCAATACCTTTCAGTCTGTCTTCCGTTAGTTGCAGTCTGTCGTAGAGTGGGTTTGCCTTATCCATCTTTGCCAAGTCTTTTGCATTAGCCGCTAACAGCATTGGCATTTTCTCGATAATGGCATCCGCCACCTTATTAAGTATCTCGTTTCTCTTCTCATCGGTAAGCAATCCCAATGTCTTGCTTGCCGCCTTCACTCTCTTAAAAGTCTCTGTCAATTCCATATCTTTATTGTTTGTGCTTGGTGTTTTGTTATTGTGCTTACGATTTTCTTAATTCAGCAATAATGTCGTCAACTATATATAAGTCGCTCATTAAATATAGCAATGAACGTTCATCGTTTAATAGTTCACTTGTTTTGCTGTTTTATCTTAATTGGTTGTTGATTCAATTCTATGGAGTGCTTGAAGAATATCTCTTGTTACATATTCTTTACTTTGGGTGTGTAGGGCATCAAGTCTACTTGTAAGGCCATGAATAAGTCCTGCTTTTTTCATTCGCATGTACATTTCATGTCTACTACATCCTTCTGCTTTAGCAACTAAGTCTACACACATAGCAGCAAAAGCCAAAGCTTGTTGGGTTTCTTCTGTACTCATGTTCCTTTTCTTTTAGTATCTAACTTCTGCTGAAAACCCAATTGTGTTCTTAGCCCATTCTGAGCGTGCTGTTTGAACTTTTGACACACCCCCTTGTCTTTTGTATATTATGATTCTGTATTTTTAGTACAGCCATGTACTGATGATCAATGCCATCATTCGATTTCCTCGCAGACCACCATATCTGCTCCTCGATACATCACCACGAGCTTGTGTAGATGGGTAGTCTTTACGGCATCTCTCACTATGTCGCTATCGGCATAACGGGTGATTTGCGCAGAGGCTTCCTTGAAGAGTTCTTTCACTTGCTGGTCCGTGGTGCTCGTCTTGCAATATTTCAGTTCGATGATGTAGCTGTCCACCATGTCCTTGTAGATGTCGCAAAGAGGGGAGAGGAAGATATCGGCATAGCCGCCATCATTGTCTAACTCGGAGATAGGGCGATAGAAGCGGCATTGGCTTGCCATCGCCAAGGTGAAACCATGCACGAAAGCCTCGCCCTTCTGCTTGTCACGCTGCGAAGAATAGCGTTTCAGGCTATCAGCGATGAACTCGAAATATGCCTTATAGTCGCCATCGTAAGCCAGCTTGCTCTCCAACTGGGTCTTGTTGTAAGTATCGTACACCAAGTCGTTCTCTTTATAGGTGTCGAGAAGATAGGTGTACATCTGGTCGCGCACCACCTCGTTAGGGATGACAAACTTTGTTTCGCCTTTATATTCTCCATCTATCGTCACCATGCCGAAATAGAAGAGCAGGCTCACGAAGTTGTCTGGGTCGTTGATATGGTCGGCAGGGAAATTTTCTACGAGCTTGCCTGTAACGTATCCCTTGGTGACCAACTGCTGGATGACACTGGCGTCATGGGCGAACTCCTTGTCGTGACGGATAAGCATGCGCAGCTTACTGTAATCCGTGCGAACATTACTCTCCACCATCGAGTCTGGAATATCGTATTCGTTACGGATGTAATTATCCAAGAAGTAGAGTACCATTACGGAATTATACATGGTGGTCTTTCCATATTTCTTGACAGCGAAACAATAGTTGTCGTACCATGGCTTCATCACGGTGATGAGCTCATCTACGGTATGGTTGAACGGCAAGACGCTTGAGTAATAGCCCAACATCTCCCGCACTTCCTCCTCGGTGAATCCCGTCATCTCATTGAATTGTGGAGTTAGTGAGTAATTCGTGCCGATGTTGAAGCCACTGGTGAGGTCGTCCATAGTGACAGGGCTTACACCCGTGACGAAGACACGTCCCAAAGCCGAGCCGGCAGCACCCTTGATAGTGTTGAAGAAGCGACGTAGATAACCCTCTCCATGAGTCTGGTTACGGTATCGCTCCAGATGCTCCTCGTTGGCAAGGATTGTGTTGGTAAAGTTGTCGTACTCGTCGATAAAGAGATAGATTTTTTGGTTAGCTTCCTTGCAAACCTGGCATAAATACCTCAGTTGTCCTATGGCACCAATTTCTCTGTTCAACCCCTCCTTTGCATCAGGAGGAAGCAAATGGGCATATTGGTTACAGAATGAATTGAACATAATGTTACAATGCACGTCCAATCCGCTTTGATAATTGTCTATACCAGCATCCACTTCAGCGAAATTGAGGTGAATGATGAGATATGTATTATGCTCTGGCGTAGGATTCTCGCCAATGTACAATCCACCGAAGAGGGACTCAAACTTGTCCTTCTTGTTGATGTCGTAGTAATGTTCGAGCATAGAGAGGGTGAGGCTCTTGCCAAAACGGCGAGGGCGAATATAGAAGAAGTACTTGTTGGAATCCTCTATATCCTCGATGAATGGGGTCTTGTCCACATAGTAGCAATCCTCCAAGATTACATCCTCAAAGTTCTGCATGCCGTAAGGTATGCGCTTGCGATATATTCGCTTTCTTCTTTCTCTTATAGCCATGGCTTAAATGTATTTTAGCTTTACCATTTGTAAAATTAAGCAATAAATTTGTAACCTCCAAATTTCTCGCCCGATATTTTGGAAAAGGCCATTATCTCGGTCTCTTTCAGATGGCAAAATGCAAACATACAATTGAGCAGTAAAGTATTGAGAGTGTCAGCCGTTGTTATATTCTGTTCAATTTAACTTTTTCAATGTTGTTACCGACCCGTCTTTATTAACACATCGTACAATATACAGTCCCTTACTTGGTGGTTCTGATAATGCCCTACCTTCTATTGAGTAATATTGCATTGAATCTATAATCTTTTTGCCTGCTGTTGTATTCTCAACGCCAGACGAATTACTGCCATGACTGAACACCCAATCAAGCCGCTGCGTAGTATAGCTTTGGATGCACGTTATTTCGTGAGTCCATCCCTCTTCAATTTCAAATCTTGTAATGCCATTACGTGCGTTCAATTCGTTGATAAAATCGGCTGTGGTTTCAACACTCATAATCCGGTCTGATGTCCCCATTACTGTACATACGGGTGTTGATGCTACTTTATCGGCATCACATTTTGACGGATTGCCTGCCACAGGCATGGCTGCTGTAAACAATCCCGGATATGCAGACAACATGCTCCATGTACCTGTACCGCCCATTGAGCCTCCAAATATATATATACTATTTTTATCTACAATTCCATCTCCAACATATTTATCTATCAACGACTTCAATACACCAAGCATTGGTCCTCCCCATGATTTGTCAGAAGGACATTGAGGTACAAGGTATATTGCCTCAATCTGTCTTGATTCAAGATAGTTGGTAATACTGTCAATGCCAGCCTCGTTCATTTGTTTTTCATTGTCATTTCCTTTGCTTGAACCGCCATGTAGGTAAATGACGAGTGACGGTTCCCCTGTGCCATTGATATGTGCCACTCTATATGGCATTTCTATTCCATCGGACACAATTTTATTAGTCTTAAATTCGACAGGTGTGATTTCATCAGTTTCAAAAGTAAAGTCATTATCCGCCTTACATACTGAGACGCAGAAAAGGATGCCGACTAACGACATCCAAATTCTTGATATTTTTCCATTATTATTCATTCTATCTACGATTTATATGATTTCTGCTCTTAGATTTGTTTTTACCCATCCTGTTCAACAATCTCTTTTCGAGTTTATATGCCCTGTCAAGCTGTTGTTCTGTCAGGAATCCTCTGTATATTGTATTGTATTTTTTACGTAGGTCAAGAATCTGTTGGCTACGCTCAAGACGCTGCTCGGTTGTCAGATTCTTGCGTGGACCAAGTGCCCACACTTCATTCCGGTACTGACAAAATGTTTTCACATATTTATCAGTATTTGATTTATCAAACGCAAGTTCACGGGCGATGTATTGTGCTTGCTTTACTGCAAGTTCTTTACGTGACAGTCGTTGGCTGCTGTTGGCTTGCGCCATTGCAGACATTCCACTTGCCATAACTACGATGGCAATAATGATGGTTTGGAGTAATTGTTTCATACGTTATTAATTATTCTTGTTCTTGATTTAGAAAAATATCATCTTGGCTAATCTCAATAAGAAATTCCTGGTCTGTTTCGCTCAAGTTGGCATAAGCATGGTCAATCTGTGTCAACAAATCATCCTGCACCGTCATTGTCGGTGCTATTGTCAGCAATAGAGCTACACTTGCAGCAACTGCAATTCCAGCGATTGAACCCCATCGGATTATCCGATATGATTTCTTTCTCCGTTTATCTTGTTTCAATGTAGCAAAGACATTTGCTTCCATTTCATTAAAGGTTTCAGGCGGCATCGTATATGGCAGCCGTTTCCCAATATTGTCAAAAATAAAATTCTTGGTCATCCATATTCAATTTATGTATTCATATATTTGATAATCTTCTCTTTTGCAATATGATAACTTGCTTTCACGCTTGATGGTGTTGATTCGATTATGCGAGCTATTTCATCATATTCCAGTTCATCATAATATCGCATGTTGAATGTCAGTTGCTGTTTGGGAGGAAGAGACAAAATGGCATTTTGTAATTTTACCGCCTCTGCATCTGCATAATTGACATATTCTGTATCCGCTATCATCCGAACATTCGATACATTATCATCATCAATCGAAATAATATCATTACGCCGTTTTCCAATCAACCGTAGTGCTTCATTGGTGGCGATACGATAAATCCAGACTTTTAGAGAACTATCTCCTTTAAACTTGTCGAATGAACGGAATAAGCGGATGAATGTTTCTTGCGTGGCATCTTGTGCATCATTATGATGAATTACCAAACGCCGTATGTGCCAATACACGGACTCCCATTTTTCCTTCAAAAGGATGCGGAAACCGTTTTCAGGATCACGTCGCACGGCATTGATTATATCCGTATCATTAATCATGAATCTTGTTTGTGATTACATAAAATTTCTTTTTCCCGTCAACAATTGTATGAATCGGGATGTTTCTATCCTGCGCAAAAGCATCAAGTTCTGCTTCTGCCGCTTCTTTGCCAAGCGATGTTATTTTGACATATTGCTTGACGGTAAGATTGGGGCTTTTGTTAAGATATGCCAATACTTTCGAACTTATATTCATAACTTCATTTATTTTGGTGTTCTATACATTTGACCCGTCAAAACATCATTTGTCAAATTCGTCACCAGTTTTTTTCAATTTTAATTGTTAAATTATGAATATAGTTATTTGCAATCGAAAGACTGTATTAGATTGAGAATTTACTCCGAACTCCTATTTTCCGCTTCACCTTGTCCTACAGGTGCACACCATGGTTTTGCAATGTCATGGTGCTTTCCTATACTATGTAATATATTAAAAAGACTTTCATAATTATCTAAAAATTTCTTTCAAAATGTCACCTATCCAAGGTTCTTTCATCTTCTCCTTGAATGAATCATATTTGAATTTAAAATCATCTTTATTATACGGCTTCTTTAAATTATAACCAATACTATCCCGATATAACATTATTGACCGATATAAGACTGTATCAATAGCACTGTTTTCCATAGTTGATGAATCTATGCTTGTACTCACTAAGGTGTTCTGCGTTGTCGTATCCAACGCTAAAGAATCGTTTGATACATTTATGGTCAATGTATCAACACGACTTTTTATCATATTGTTTGTTGTCTGAGCAAAAAAAACAGAACTACTTAGAACAACAATCAGTAATATAAATATTTTCGCAAGATTATTCATATGTGCTTTATTTGCAAATATAATATTTTACATCAAGATAGCTCTTGAACTTCTGGTGTCTTCTTTGCCATGATACTTTTTTGTGTTAGTCCTTCGGTCTTGCCACAAACTCGGTGTGGAAAGTTTCGAGAGGATGCTCGGTGAGGTTGACGAGGATGTTTGGAGTGTTGCCGTTGGCAATGATAACCTTGATACCGGCATTGGCAACCTCGTGGGCTGTCTTCACCTTCGACTCCATGCCACCTCTGCCCATGCTGCTCTTATCGGTAGAGATATACTCGCTGATGTCGCGGTCGTAGTATACAGATGGGATGATGCGAGTGTGCGCATCCTTAGGGTCGCCATTGTATACACCATCCACATTAGAAAGGAGGATAAGGGTGTCGGCATTCATCATCTTGGCTATCAGTCCCGACAGCTCGTCGTTGTCGGTAAACATAAGCTCGGTGATGCATACGGTGTCGTTTTCGTTTACGATAGGCAACACATCGTTTTCCAGCATCACCTGCATACAAGCTTCCTGGTTTTTATATTGCTCTTCGGCACCGAAGTTTTCCTTCATGGTGAGCACCTGTCCTACCTTTATCTTGTATTCACGGAACAGGTCGTAGTAAAGGCCTATGAGTTTCACCTGGCCAATGGCAGAAAACAGCTGGCGCTGCTCCACGTTGTCCAAGTGGTGGTCTACATGTAGCTCGGCTCTTCCTGCAGCCACAGCACCTGATGATACCAATATCACTTCGTTACCCTGTCGTCTTAGCCAAACTATCTGGTCTACGATAGCCGACATTCTTGTTACGTCCAGTTTCCCGTCTTCTCGGGTCAGCACATTGCTGCCCACCTTTACTACAATCCTTTTCATATTTAAGTGAAGAGTGAAGAGTGAAGAGTGAAGAGTGAAGAATCATATGGCTCTTCACTCTCCATCTTCGGTTAAACTTATTATTTTGCTCCGTCTTTAGCTCTGATTTCCACTCTACGTATTTTGCCTGATATTGTCTTAGGCAGTTCGTCAACGAACTCGATGATACGTGGATATTTATATGGAGCAGTTTCGCGTTTTACGTGTTGTTGCAATTCTTTGATAAGGTCGTCGCCAGCCTTGTCTTTCCATTCCTTAGCGAGCACCACGGTAGCCTTAACCACCATTCCTCTCACTTCGTCTGGCACACCTGTGATAGCACATTCCACTACGGCAGGGTGTGTCATCAAAGCACTCTCTACCTCGAAAGGACCGATGCGGTAGCCACTCGACTTGATAACATCGTCGATACGACCTTCGAACCAATAGTAGCCCTCGTCGTCTCTCCATGCCATATCGCCTGTGTGGTATAGTCCGTCGTGCCAAACCTTTTTAGTCATCTCTTCATCGCGATAGTAGTATTTGAAGAGACCGTAAGGTTTGCGGTCGCCAACCTTTACGCAGATTTCGCCCTTTTCACCATCCTCACACTCTGTGCCATCAGCTTTAAGCAAGTGGATGTCGTACTGAGGATTTGGCTTACCCATGCTACCAGGCTTTGGAGTGTTCCAAGGGAAGGTGCCGAGAGTCATTGTGGTCTCGGTCTGTCCGAAGCCCTCCATGAGGCGTACTCCTGTCAGCTCAAAGAATTTCTGATATACGGCTGGTTCCAAGGCTTCGCCAGCAGTAGTGCAATATTTTAGCGATGAAAGGTCGTACTTAGCGAAGTCTTCCTGAATCATGAAACGATATATTGTAGGAGGAGCACAGAAAGAGGTGATATGATATTTCTCTATCTGTCGCATTATCTTCTCGGCGGTGAACTTCTCGTGGTCGTAAACGAAAACTGTTGCGCCAGCAAACCATTGTCCGTAGAGCTTACCCCATACAGCCTTGCCCCATCCTGTATCGGCTACGGTGAGGTGGATGCTATTGGCATTGAGGTTGTGCCAGAACACACCTGTGGTGAGATGACCGAGAGCATACAGATGGTCGTGAGCCACCATCTTTGGTTCGCCACTTGTGCCGCTGGTGAAATACATCAGCATAGTATCTTCGTTGGTGTTTACATGCTCAGGACGGCAGAAGGCAGGAGCCTTAGGCCACTCATCGTTCCAGCAATGGAAACCATTAGGAACAGGTGTGCCCTGCTGAGCATCAGAGTTTACTGCCACGAGCACCTTTACCGAAGGGCTCTCTTCCATAGAAGCGAGAATCTGAGATGTAACATATTCGTCGTTCACGCAGATGATAGCCTTCACGCTTGCACGGTTGTTGCGATAAACGATATCGTGCTTGGTGAGCATGTGGGTGGCAGGAATAGCCACAGCACCAATCTTGCATAGTGCCATCATCGAAAGCCACCATTGATAGTGACGCTTCAATATCAGCATCACCATGTCGCCTCTGCCAATGCCGAGGCTCTGGAAATAGCTCGCAGTCTGATCTGTTTCTTTCTTTAGCTCTGCAAAAGTCAGTCGCTTCTCTTCGCCACGCTCGCTTGTCCAAAGGAGTGCAAGTTTGTCGGGAGCCTCTTCTGCCCATGCGTCCATAACATCGTATGCAAAGTTGAAGTTCTCTTTTACCTTAAACTCCAAATGCTCTCTGAAATCTTCTTCAGATGTGAAAGTAGTCTGTACTAAGAATCTTTCTATCATGATTGTTTGTTGTCGAAATTAAAGAATTGGTGGTCCCTGAATGTCTACCACCATATTTATATATTAAAGCTAAAAGATTATGGCGAGGAACTTTACCTTTTTATCACCTAATGTTCTCATGCCGTGAGGCTGTGTGGCATCAAAGATGATGCTGTCGCCTTGGTGGAGTTCGAGAGTCTTCTTGCCGATAGTCAGCTCCATGTCGCCCTCCAGCACCATATTAAACTCCTGTCCTGCATGTGTGTTTGTGTCTAAAGGCTTGTCGGCAGGCTTAGGTTCTACGGTAACGATGAAAGGGTCTGCCTTTCTGCCACGGAAACCACTTGCCAACGACTCATAGTGGTAAGCCTTACGGCGTTCCACGCTCAGTCCCTGTCCCTTGCGAGTAAGGAAGTAAGAATTCATGTGAGGTTCTTCGCCAAACATCAGTACATCGAGCGAAATCTCATACTTCTGTGCTATCTTCTGGAGGTTGCTCACGTGTAGTTCGCTTTCTCCATTCTCCATAGCCTGATATTCTTCGGTTGTAATGCCGCAAGTCTGCGCCATTTCCTCTAACGAGATGTCAAGCACCTCTCTTAGTCCTTTTAGGCGTTCGCCAATTTGCTTTATTGCTTCATCCATAGTTTTTTAATCTTTTATTGGTTATGGTGACAAAAGTACATAATTTTAATGTTATATGCAAACAATAAGCTGATAAAATGCGTAAAAAGTAGACAATATGTATATAATTGCTTTTTTGCTAATAGATACTTTCAGCTTGTATTATATCTGTTTCTAAGCGGCTAAATATCTATGCTAGTAAGATCTATATAGTGTTTGTATGGTATTTTCCTGATAATTGCAAGAAAAAATACCTATTATTATCGAATTTGATAACAATAGGTGTCGTGATGAAGTAAGTGGCTTTAGTTCAATGGTTTAATTGACTTCGTTCGTTGTCGAAGCTATGCTTCGAGCAATCTATGCTTTCTATCAAATCTATCTATGCTTTCTGGCAAACTTATTTTTGCTTACTACCAAATGTCAATATGATTGCTAACAAAAAAGCTAAGATTACAAGATTTACTCAGTCGACTGAGTAATTTTACTCAATACACTGAGTAAAATGGCAAATATAGGACTTTTATCTGAAATAACGGCATTTGGTATATATAGTTTTGAAGAAAATTACGCTAAAATATGCAGAATAGCTTAAAATGAGCTATTTATGAGTCTTTTACCTCAAAGAGGTAATGATTTGGCAACAGTTCCAATTTCTGCAACATGCTTGTCTTTGCTGCCAGCTTCAACTTCAGCCATGGCCGCAGATACCATACAGGCAGCCGTAAGCTGAACAATAGCGATAGAGATAATGGTATCAGATAGAATAGTAATCCAAATACGCATTTTATCGTTTATAGACGACAAAAACAACAACTTTTTA
>ERZ1026852.236-NODE-236-length-38174-cov-5.798998_pt1 | contig 38174 bp, 36 predicted proteins | sample MGYA00380156_ERZ1026852 | MGnify/ENA primary metagenome ERZ1026852 (study PRJEB33269, sample SAMEA4719792) | human gut metagenome | biome: human-associated habitat; feature: organic feature; material: feces | place: Cameroon | collected 2013-10 ...
GATTATCATTATCAAAGTAATCAATCTTCATAGAGCGGCGGACATCTTCGAGTGTCTTGCCTGCAGTCTCTCTGGCTTTCTTGCTGCCAGCCTTCAGGATATCATAAACATCTGGAAGCTTCTGCTCCCACATCTTACGACGCTCGCGGATTGGAGCAAGCTCTGCCTGAAGTACATTGTTCAGGAACTTCTTCACCTTCACATCGCCAAGACCACCACGTGTGTAATGCTCCTTCAGCTCGTCCATACCAGAATATTCTGGAAGGAATTCTGCGAAATACTCAGGCTTGCTGAATGCATCGAGGTAGATAAATACCGGGTTGCCTTCCACCTGTCCCGGATCTTCGACACGCAGATGGTTCGGATCGGTGAACATCGACATAACCTTCTTCTTGATATCCTCTGGCTCCTCTGCAAGATAGATGCAGTTGCCAAGAGACTTACTCATCTTTGCCTTACCATCGATACCTGGCAGACGCAGACATGCGCTGTTTTCCGGAAGCACGATCTTCGGATCGGTCAGTGTCTCGCCGTATACCGTATTGAATTTGTGTACGATTTCCTTACACTGCTCGATCATTGGCATCTGATCCTCGCCAACCGGTACGTGGGTTGCACGGAATGCTGTGATATCGGCTGCCTGGCTGATCGGATAGCAGAAGAAACCAACCGGGATGCTTGCTTCAAAGTTACGCATCTGGATTTCTGCCTTTACAGTCGGGTTACGCTGTACACGTGAAACGGTAACGAGGTTCATATAATAGAATGTAAGCTCGGTCAGTTCCGGGATCATAGACTGGATGAAGATCGTTGCCTTCTCCGGGTCAAGTCCGCATGCGAGGTAATCGAGTGCAACCTGCATGATGTTCTGACGTACCTTCTCCGGGTGCTCTGCGTTATCTGTGAGTGCCTGTGCGTCCGCGATCATGATGTAGATCTCATCATAGACACCAGAATTCTGAAGTTTCACACGCTCTTTCAAAGAGCCTACATAATGTCCAACATGCAAACGTCCTGTCGGGCGATCGCCAGTTAAAATAATCTGTTTCATAGTAGAAGTCCTCTCTTATAAAATATCACACTCTATAGAATACTCATTTTACGTTGGAAGGTCAAGCAAAATTGCGAAAAAGGAGCAGGAATCTTACTTGTCTGCCACATATAAAACAGGTATAATAGAAAAAGAATGTGTACGGATAAACAAATGATGCGAATGACAGGGGGTAGCAATGGCAACCATCAGTTTATGTATGATCGTGAAAAATGAAGAGCAGGTTCTTGCGCGGTGCTTAGACAGCGTCGCGGATCTGATGGACGAGATTATCATTGTGGATACAGGTTCTACCGACCGCACGAAGGAGATCGCGGCACGCTATACCGATCAGATCTATGATTTTACGTGGATTGGTGATTTCTCGGCGGCGCGGAATTTCTCATTCTCCAAGGCGACGATGGAATACATCTATGCGCCGGATGCGGACGAGGTGCTTGATGCGGAGAACCGGGCGCGTTTCCTTGATCTGAAGAACTGCCTGCTTTCGGAGATCGAGATCGTGCAGATGTGGTATGTGACAGAAGCGTTCAATACAGTTATGAATGTGAAACGGGAGCTTCGCCCGAAGCTCTTTAAGCGTCTTCGGACGTTTACATGGATCGATCCGGTGCATGAGACGGTGCGGTTAGATCCGGTTGTGTTTGACAGTGATATTGAAATCCAGCACAAGCCGTTAGCGGTGCATGGAGGCAGGGATTTCGAGATCTGTGAACGGTTTTATGCGCGGGATGGGAAGCTATCGCCGAAGCTTCGGAAGATGTATGCGAAGGAGCTGTTAAAATGTGGAGAATTGACAGATTTTGAACGGGCGTGTGATTTTTTCACCGGAGAGTGGGAGAAAGATCCGATGGCGGAAGCTGGCAGGGAGGCTGCCTGTGTGCTGTCACATCTGGCAAGACTGCAGGGGAACGGCGCGGAGCTTATGAAATATGCACTCCGGGATATGTTAGATACGCCGTGTGCGGAGATCTGCTATGAACTAGGCTGCTATTATAAAGATAGCATGGATTATGATGAGGCAATCGTCTGGTATCAGAATGCCGTTTCCGAGACGGAATGTATCCTGGATGTAGAGGCAGGTGGAAGGAAGAGCCTACAGGGAATCGTAGATTGTTATGAGGCGTTGCTTGCGTCAGAGAAAAAGTCAGCACAAAAAGAGATGGTGGAAGCTTATGAGCAGCAGCTTGCGACGTACCGGGAGACACTTGCAAACTGGCAGATGCAGGAACGGTAATAGGGAGGATAAGGCATGTCAGATGTTTTAATTGTGATAGCAATTTTGGTTGTTCTTTCGTTGATTGCAACGATTGTGAATATTAAGGCGAAACCGAAGGAACTAGAAAAAGGAAAATTGGATAAACCGTTGGGTTATCCTGAACGCTTGCTTATACCAGAACCATTGCGTGGAGATCTGCCTCCGATTGTTCTGGATGTGGCTATGGATCTGGTTGAACAGCAGGAGCGGGAAGAACTGGCAGAGGAACGAAGACAAAAACAGATTACAGAATCCATTCTGGCACAGAACAAACGTGATTACCGTCAGGATGTGAAGTCCGGAAGAATCTGGATCTGTCCAAAATGCAGGAAGAAGAATGAAAAATACGTCACAACCTGTACCTGTGGAACGCCGAAGCCAGCCAAATAAGAAAAGATAAAAAGAAGCGGGAATGCCAATGCATACCCGCTTTTTCTGTGCGATCGTCTGTATATTCGTGCTGCCTTATTCCTGAATTGTCTGCGATTCAATGATCACAGGTTCGTGGATTACAACGGTGTAACGTGATTTAATGAGTTTTATGAGAACATTTTGATTCTTCTCACATGTCTCTCATCATTTGAAAATGGTGTATCCAAGAATTTGTCCACGATCATAAGTGCAAGACCAGGTCCGATCGTACGTGCGCCCATGCAGAGTACATTGGCATTGTTGTGCTCGCGGGTTGCCTGTGCAGAGAAACAGTCACTGCACAGGGCGGCGCGGACACCTTCGACCTTATTTGCAACCATGCTCATACCGATACCGGTACCGCAGATGAGAATACCCAGATCCTGCTTGCCAGCGGCGATCGCCTCTGCAACAGCCTTTCCATAGATTGGGTAGTCACAGGATGCTGTGCTGTCACAGCCGTAATCCGTCACTTCAAATCCGCGATCCTTCAAATGCTTGATAACCTCCAGCTTGAGTTCATATCCGCCGTGGTCACTTCCAATTGCGATTGTCATATCTTAAATCCTCCTAAATATCAAATATCTACACGGTGATGACTCTGTGTCCTGCTGCTTTTAACAGCCGGTTCATGATGGCACCACCGAGTTCGTTCTGGTCAAATGCTTCGCTGTACATATATTCCATCTGCTCACTGTCACATTCACGCAGGGCGGCATAAAGCCGTGCAGAGATCGTCTGTCCCTTGCTTCCTTCGCCGACGATCAGTACATGCGAATAGTTCTTATATAAGGATGCATGCTCCTTGGTTGTGAGAATCGCAACCTTGTAGCCCTGTGATTCCTTTTCATTTACAAGTGCCTTAATCTTCTCCGCTACGCGCAATGTTTCCGCTTCGGTTGCGTTATAAGAGACCTTGACACCGGAATGCAGACTCGCCCGGTTTGCCGATTCGTCTGCGGCAGCCTCCACGATACTGAGCGTTCCGTGTGGCGCGTAGTGTGTATATTTCATGCCGGGTGCTTTCGGGCGAAGATTTGGATCCGGCTCGATAATGGCTGGATCAATCGTCACGTCGCCGACGATCTCGGAGAGCATCGCCTTCGTGATAAAGCCCGGTCGAAGAATCGTTGGGATCGTGCCTGTCATATCGACGATCGTCGATTCAATTCCGATTCCGACGGCACCACCATCTAATATCATCTCGATGCGGCCGTCCATGTCCTCCCATACATGCTGTGCGGTCGTCGGTGATGGTCTGCCGGAAGTGTTTGCAGATGGGGCTGCGATGGAGACACCGCTTGTGCGGATCAGTTCCTGTGCGATCGGGTGGGATGGCATCCGGATTGCAACGGTCGGCAATCCGCCGGTCGTTCCATCCGGGACGATGGCGAGCTTCGGAAAGATGATCGTCAGCGGTCCCGGCCAGAAAGCTTCCATCAGCATGTGCGCTTTCTTCACCATGTCCGGATGCGTCCGGTTCATCGTCTCGAGATCTGCCAGCTTCTCTACCGCATCGGTATCTGCGATGTGGACGATCAGCGGATTGTCGCTTGGACGTCCTTTGGCAGCATAGATCTTTGCGGCTGCATCTGCATTTAATGCGTCAGCACCTAATCCGTAGACCGTCTCTGTCGGAAATGCGACCAGGCCACCGTTCTGCAGGATTTTCGATGCCTCTGCAATTGCTTCTTTGTTAGTTCCATTTAATAGTTTCGTTTCCATGCCGCTATTTTACATCAATCGTTAGGGAATGACAACCTTTTCGCGAAAATACAATTCTAAAATACTGTTTAATTCGGTGCATAAATGATTGAAAATTAAGGAAAAATCTTATATAATAAGCCTTGTGTATATCTGATTGTATTGGAAGGGTTTGAATGAACAACAAAGAGAGAAGCCAGGTTATGAAGATGTTATATCTGATCACGCAGATTGGATTTACGATGGTGGTTACGATCTTCATAAGCATGGGCATCGCATATCTGATAAATCGTATATTTGGGAAAGATTTTATGGTATGGTTTATCGTGATCGGTGTGCTGGCGGGTTTTCGCTCCGTGTATATTCTTATACGGAAATTCCTGAATGATTCAGATAAAAAACACAGGTAAATGGAGGCAAAAAGACAGGCATAGCATGGCAGAAGTTCACAGAATAATGAAGGAACTGTATATCGGTATGGCTGTCTGTATGATCGTCTTTCTGGCGATCGGTGCATTTTTTATGCGTCCATATTATATCTTTGCACTTGCACTGCTCGCCGGCAATCTCGGAGGCGCGCTGCGCATCTATCATATCTATGATGTGCTCGATCAGGCACTGGATATGGGAGAGGCAGGGGCAAAGAAAAAAGTGATCATAAACAGCCTGCTGCGTATGGTTGTGACACTTGCTTTGCTGGTAGGTTCTATATATTTCGGAATCACAGCATTTGCAGGCGTGGCACTTGGAATGATCGAACCGAAGATCTGCGCCTACCTGCAGCCTAAAATCCGCCGCATCCTGATCCGCCTCGGATTGGAAGAACCCGAACAACCTAGTCAGGAAAGTGACGAGGAACCCCACTTCCAGACCGAGGATGAGGAATAAGGTAGTAAATAGGAGATTGCAAAATAGACGACTATGTAGATCGAGTTGAACATAATTACCAATTCTTAAGCAGACCGTATAAACACATCGGTACTTAATGAGCGGCAACTTGTTGCTGCGAATTTAGTACCGCTATGTGTTTTATCCGAGCGGGAGCGTGTCTGCGTGGAATTGCGTAATTTGTTCAACTCATTAGAAACATTTGTTTTGCAATCGACTAACATAAAATAAAAAAGGAGGAAAAGCGTATGAGGAGTGGGTTTGCCACTGGAATACAAGTAATCAGTAACAGCTCCGAAGATGTAGATTTCTATATCCACGAACTGTATCCGGTTCATTTCTTTGGCACGACGGTATATATTACCACCACCCATGTCTGCACCTTCATTGTACTGCTGGTGATCGCAATCTTAGCGATTTGTGCCAGAAGAAGTGTGCTGAAGACGCGGGATAACCCAAGTAAATTCGCTACTGGAGTCGAGCTGGCCATTGAATCTTTGATCAAGTTCGTCAACAGCACGATGGGAAAAGAAGCTGGTAAGCATTATATCAATTACATCGGAACCTTGTTCATATTTGTGCTTTTTTCGAACATATCCGGCTTATTTATGCTCAGACCGCCGACCGCGGATTACGGAACGACGCTCTGTATTGCACTTGTATCATTTATCATGATACAGTACGCATCCATTCGTTACCAGAAATGGGGTGCATTTAAGAGTCTGTTCGAACCGATATTCCTGTTCTTCCCGATCAACGTGATCAGTGAGTTTGCCACACCGGTATCTCTGTCGCTGCGTTTGTTCGGTAATATTCTGGCAGGAACCGTTATGATGGCACTTTACTACGGCATGCTGCCGATATTTGTAAAGATTGGAATTCCATCGGCATTGCATGTGTACTTCGATTTGTTCTCAGGTGTGATCCAGGCGTATGTATTCTGTATGCTGACGATGACATTTGTTGCAAATAAGCGAAATGTAGAAGGGTAATAAGATTTAATATTTAGAAAAACGGAGGAATTATTTCATGAATACTATTACAGGTGAAACAATTATCAACGCTGCATCCGCAATTGGTGCAGGTATTGCGGTTTGTTCCGGTATTGGTCCTGGTATTGGTCAGGGTATCGCAGCCGGTTATGGTGCTTCTGCGGTTGGACGTAACCCAGGTGCAAAGGGTGACATCATGTCAACGATGCTTCTTGGACAGGCGGTAGCCGAGACAACTGGTCTGTATGGTCTGGTTGTATCACTTCTTCTGATGTTCGTTAAGCCTTTCAAGTAAGAACAAAATTAGGAGGAGTAAAATATGACAGGAATTGCAAATATCGCGCTTCTGTCAGAGGAGACGGGCCGTATCTTCGGTCTGGATGCGCAGCTTCTGTTCGATATTCTGATACAGGGACTTGCGGTATTTCTGCTCTTCATCTTTCTGACTTATGTGCTGATCAACCCGGTGCGCAAGGTGCTCGAGGACAGACAGAACAAGATCAAGGATGACCTTTCCCATGCGGCGACAGACCGCGCGGAGGCAGAGAAGCTTCGTGCAGAGTATGATGAGAAGATTAAAAATGCGAACAGCGAAGCAGGTGAGATCCTTTCTTCCGCAAGAAAACGTGCGGTGAAGAACGAGGAAAACATCATTGCCGAGGCGAAGGAAGAGGCAGGACGCATTATCGACAGAGCAAACAGTGAAGCCGAGCTTGAAAAAGAACGTGTGAAGGATGAGGTGAAACAGGAGATCATCGGCGTGGCAACCGCGATGGCAGGAAAGTTCGTTGCATCCTCTCTCGATGAGAACACACAGGCTTCTCTGATTGATGAGACGCTGAAAGAGATGGGTGATGATACATGGCGAGACAAGTAGAAACAACCTATGGAGATGCACTTTTGGAACTTGCCTTAGAAGAAGGCAGTCTGAATATGCTCTACGAAGAAGCGCAGGCTCTTGTGACAGTGTTACAGGAAAACGAAGAATTGCTCCGCATTCTCAGGCATCCACAGATTGATAAGGACGAGAAGCGGAAGATAGTGGATAACATTTTCAAAGGACGCGTATCGAAGGATATGGTCGGATTGTTCGGCATCATGGTTGAGAAAGACCATGGCAGCAAGATTGTAGATGTGCTTCACTATTTTATCAGACAGGTAAAACGAGTAAAAAATATAGGAGTTGCAAGTGTGACAAGTGCGATTGCACTTACCGGTGCACAGAAGGCATCAATCGAGAAGCGTCTGCTTGAGACGACAGATTTCGCTTCGATGGAAGTAACCTATACGGTAGATGCATCCATCATCGGCGGACTTGTGATCCGAATTGATGACAGAGTGGTTGACAGCAGTATCAAAACCAAGATTGAGACGATGTCAAAGGCACTCGCACAATCATAAGAAGGAGGTGTTCGTGTTCCATGAATTTAAAACCGGAAGAGATTAGTTCCGTAATCAAAGAACAGATTAAGAACTATGAGACAAAACTGGAAACATCCGACGTTGGAACAGTTATCCAGGTAGCGGACGGAATTGCACGTATTCACGGTCTTGAGAATGCGATGCAGGGCGAACTTCTGGAATTCCCAGGTGAAGTATACGGCATGGTTATGAACCTGGAAGAAGACAATGTAGGTTCGGTTCTTCTCGGTGATCATAAAAATATCAACGAGGGAGATATAGTGAAGACAACAGGACGCGTGGTGGAAGTGCCTGTTGGCGATGCGATGCTTGGTCGTGTCGTAAATGCGCTCGGTCAGCCAATCGATGGCAAGGGACCAATCGCAACCACGAAGTCAAGACAGATCGAGAGAGTCGCATCGGGCGTTATCTCCCGTAAGTCGGTTGACACACCGCTTCAGACAGGTATCAAGGCGATCGACGCCATGGTTCCGATCGGAAGAGGACAGCGTGAGCTGATCATCGGCGACAGACAGACCGGTAAGACAGCAATCGCAATCGATACGATCATCAATCAGAAGGGGCAGGGCGTAAATTGTGTTTACGTTGCGATCGGTCAGAAGGCATCGACCGTGGCAAATATCGTGAAGACATTGACAGAGTACGGCGCAATGGCATATACAACGGTTGTTGCAAGTACCGCCAGCGACTTAGCTCCGTTACAGTATATTGCACCATACGCCGGATGTGCGATCGGTGAGGAATGGATGGAAAATGGAAAGGATGTATTGGTTGTATACGATGACTTGTCAAAGCATGCAACTGCTTACCGTACACTTTCCCTGCTTCTCCGTAGACCACCAGGTCGTGAGGCTTATCCGGGTGATGTATTCTATCTGCACTCCAGACTCTTAGAGCGTGCAGCGAAGTTGTCGGATGCACTCGGTGGAGGATCGCTTACAGCCCTTCCGATCATCGAGACACAGGCAGGTGACGTATCTGCGTATATTCCGACAAACGTTATTTCCATCACAGACGGACAGATCTATCTGGAGACAGAGATGTTCAACTCCGGTTTCCGTCCAGCCGTAAATGCAGGTCTTTCTGTATCGCGTGTTGGTGGTGCCGCACAGATCGGTGCCATGAAGAAGCTTGCTTCTCCGATTCGTGTGGAGTTAGCACAGTACCGTGAGCTTGCCGCATTCTCCCAGTTCGGTTCCGAGCTTGATGAGGATACGAGAAACCAGCTTGCACAGGGTGAAAGAATCAAGGAGATCTTGAAGCAGCCACAGTATAAGCCAATGCCGGTTGAAAAGCAGGTTGTTATCATCTACGCTGCGACAAGAAAGTATCTGCTTGATATCGAGGTAGACCGGATTCTGGAATTTGAGAGTGGATTGTTCGAATACATTTCCACGAATTATCCGGACATCTTCGAGAAGATCCGCGAGGAGAAGAAGCTGTCCGATGAATTAGAGGACGCTTTGAAGAAGGCAATTACGGAATTCAAGGAAACATTCTAATAAATAGAGCGAGGAGGTTGATCTTTCTTGGCATCCATGAGAGACATTAAGCGGCGCAAAGAAAGCGTCCAGAGCACGCAGCAGATCACCAAGGCGATGAAGCTTGTCTCTACAGTTAAGCTTCAGAAAGCCCGCGGGAGAGCTGAGAGCAACAAACCATATTTTAATATGCTCTATGATACGATATGTTCCATCCTTGCAATGACGAAAGAACCAAACCATAAATTCCTGAAGGAAAACGGCAGTGACAAGAAGGCAGTCATCGCGATCACTTCGAACCGCGGACTTGCCGGCGGTTACAACAACAATGTTGTAAAGGAGATTGTAGCAGCCGGATTTTCAAAGGAAGATACCTATATCTATGGTATCGGAAAAAAGGGTATTGAGGGCTTGACCAGAAAAGGTTACAGCATATATCAGGATGAATCAGAGGTCATCAATGCACCATTGTTTGACGATGCGACCGAGCTTACGAAGCAGCTTTTGACGCAGTATTCCAAGGGCGAGATTGGCGAAGTGTACATCGCATATACGAATTTCAAGAATACCGTGACACAGGAAGCAAAGCTTATGAAGCTGCTTCCGATCCGGGAGGAGGATTTCATCCAACAGGCGAAGCCAATCAGTGACGATAAGCTGCTGATGAATTTCGAGCCGTCGGAGGAGGAAGTCTTAGACCAGATCGTGCCGAAATACATGTCCAACATTATTTATGGTGCGCTGTTAGAGGCGGTAGCCAGTGAGAATGGTGCGAGAATGCAGGCGATGGATTCCGCGACAAGCAATGCGGAGGATATGATCGGAAGCCTGTCACTCAAGTACAATAGAGCAAGACAGAGTGCAATCACGCAGGAGCTTACGGAGATTATTGCCGGAGCTGATGCAATAAGTTAAAGAGCAATCACGCAGAAGCTCGCGGGGATGATTGCCGGAGCTTATGTAATAAGTTAAAGGAGATTAAGGAAATGGCAGATACAAATGTAGGTAAGGTTACCCAGATTGTCGGTGCCGTTATCGATGCGAAGTTTACCGAAGGTAAACTGCCTGAGATTCACGATGCGATAACGATTGCCACAAAGAGCGGTGACACACTGTACGCCGAAGTATCCCAGCACTTAGGGGATGACACCGTTCGTTGTATCGCGATGGGACCGACAGATGGTCTTGTACGTGGTATGGAAGCGGTTGGTACCGGCGCGCCGATTACTGTACCTGTCGGTGAAGCAACACTGGGACGTATGTTCAACGTGTTGGGACAGCCGATTGACAATAAACCGGCTCCAAAGGTAGACACTTACCTTCCAATCCATAGAAAAGCACCAGAGTTTTCAGAGCAGTCAACCGAGACAGAGATTCTGGAAACCGGTATCAAGGTCGTTGACTTGCTTTGCCCTTATCAGAAGGGTGGTAAGATCGGTCTGTTCGGCGGTGCCGGTGTTGGTAAGACAGTATTGATTCAGGAGCTTATCACAAATATCGCGACAGAGCACGGTGGATATTCCGTATTTACCGGTGTTGGTGAGCGAACAAGAGAAGGAAATGACCTGTATTACGAGATGATCGAATCCGGCGTTATCGAGAAGACAACGATGGTATTTGGTCAGATGAATGAACCACCAGGAGCAAGAATGCGTGTTGGTCTGACAGGCCTTACGATGGCAGAGTATTTCCGTGATCAGGTTGGAAAGGATGTATTGTTGTTCATCGACAATATCTTCCGATTTACACAGGCTGGTTCGGAGGTGTCCGCACTGCTTGGACGTGTGCCTTCTGCCGTTGGTTATCAGCCAACCCTGCAGACAGAGATGGGTGCATTGCAGGAGCGAATCACTTCGACAAAGAATGGTTCTATCACATCGGTACAGGCAGTCTATGTGCCAGCCGATGACTTAACAGACCCTGCACCTGCAACTACATTCGCACATTTGGATGCGACAACGGTACTTTCCCGTTCCATCGTAGAGCTTGGTATCTACCCTGCTGTAGATCCTCTGGAGTCTACTTCCAGAATCCTCGATCCAAGAGTGGTTGGCGAGGAGCATTACAAGGTGGCACGTGGTGTACAGGAGATTCTGCAGAAGTACAAGGAATTGCAGGATATCATCGCAATCCTTGGTATGGATGAGCTTTCCGAGGAGGATAAGATCGTTGTTGCCAGAGCAAGAAAGGTACAGAAGTTCCTGTCACAGCCATTCCATGTAGCAGAGCAGTTTACAGGACTTCCTGGTAAATACGTTCCACTGTCTGATACAATTCAGAGCTTTAAGGAGATTCTGGAAGGTAAGCATGACGACATTCCGGAGAGCTATTTCTTAAATGCCGGAAGTATCGACGACGTACTTGCGAAGTGCAAGAAGTAAGGAATCGATGTAGGATGATTATGATACAGCCGGATGAGCGATTGCCTGGCTGTGGAAATAAATTAGGTGGTATACATGGCAGAAAATAAAATGATGGTTCGTGTGATCGCACCGGAACGGGTATTCTACGAAGGGGAAGCTTCTTTCCTTGAGTTTAATACGATTGAGGGCATCATCGGACTGTACCCAAAACATATACCTATGACTGTGGTTGTTGCACCGGGCGTCCTGAAGATTCGGGAAGATGGTGGTGACAAGGAAGCGGCATTGCATTCCGGTTTCGCGGAGATCCTTGGCGATTCTGTCACGATTCTAGCTGAGTCGGTCGAATGGCCGGATGAAATCGACATTCATCGTGCCGAGGAAGCAAAGATTCGCGCGGAACGCCGCATCCATGACAACTCACAGGATATCGACCGGGCGGAACTTGCACTGAAGCGTGCGATGCTTCGTTTGGAGATGACAAAGAAAGTGTAAGAACTTCAAAACGTGTTCTGTATTTTTGATTCGATATCATACAGATGCAATGTATTGTAACCAAGAATTACTAAGTGTTCTTGATTTATACCTTTTAACTATGCGCAACCGCAGCCAATTCGCCTTCCATGGCTCAGTGGCTGCTTGCTTGAACGTCCTGTTCAAGCATTGCTTATGGGTAGAAAGAACACTAAGTAATTCTAGGTTACAAACATATCGCATCTTGCACGATAATCTATCAAAAATATGGAACACGTTTTTTTGTGTCTTTGACCTTGAAGCAAGCGAGTTGGGGCAAAAATGTTCAAACAGGGAGAATGCTCCAATCGGAAAGGGTTGAGAATCAAGCGGATGGGGGGTAAAATAGTGAAACAAGAGAAAAACTCCAATTAAAGTGTGCGGAGCATTGCAAGTATGGGAGGAAGACGATATGAGCGAAAAAACGGATGAAGGTCAAAACAGGAATGAATTGGAAGCACTGCTGAAATCCAAACAACGAACGTACAAGATATTGACAAAGCTTTGCTGGGTTTTCATGCCTATGCTGGCAGCTCCGTTTATTCCTGCATTCTGCGGGGCGGAAGATTCGACGTGGACCTACCGGCTGACTGGAATTGCGGTTGTTTCCATTATGATTGGATTTGCCATAGCATTAATTGCTGCAAATATAGAGAAACAAATGAAGGAGCTGATTGGACAGTGTGCCGTGCGGGGCGTGTTGGAAGAACAGATGCAGGTACTGGAATATATGCCGACCGGGCATACAAATGAAGATTTCCTGAAGAACTGCAGGCTCCTGCCGGAATATAATGAAGTGACCGGTTCCGATTACTTCCATGCGATCTACAGAGGTGCAGAGATCACGTACTGCGATCTTTGCCTGAGGTGGCGAAGCGACAACATGGATCCGGACAGACCGGGATCATCTTCTGCAGTGACGCGATTCCAGGGACCATTTGTGACCATAGTCCTTCCACATAATATAGACGGTGTCGTCCATGTTGTCGAGCGGAAAGGCAGGAAGAAACCGGCAGAAGCAATCCGGCTTGGAAATACAGATTTTGACCGGAGATTTACGACTTTGGCAACCGACGAACAGCTTGCAGGAAGCATATTGCCACCGGATGCAATCCTCAGCATACTGCAGCTTCCGAAAGATACCTATCTGGAATTCGCGGGAAATCAGCTCGTTGCCGCAATATACAATGATGATGACCTGTTCGAAATGAAAGATATCAATGTAAACGATGGCATGGACGAATACAGGGAGAAATGCCGCAAAAAACTCGCAGAACTGCTGCAGATATTCGATAATCTCATAGATATAATATAGAGATGACATATTAGTCTTTATCGGAAGTAAAAGGAGAGTAGAAGATTAGTGTAATCATGGCGAAGTAATGCATATAAGCAGGAGGTCGACAGACAGATAATTGCGATGTAAAAAATAATATAAAGGCTGCAGATCAATAATTTTCATATAGGGTATCAGATAGTAAAAAGGTACTCATGAAAGATATGATATGTTTGCAGTTTTAGAATTAATTAGTGCCCCTTCATATATAAGCAATGCTTGAACAGGACGTTCAAGCAAGTTGCCACTGAGCCATGGATGGCGAATTGGCAACGGTTGCGTATAGTACTAAAATATAAATTAGGGGCACTTAGTAATTCTTAACTGCAATACATTATATCTTCATGAATACCTTTTTCTATGATACCCTATATGAAAATTGTATAATTCCAACTCTTTTATAAAAATTACATCGCAATTATCGTCCGTTGAGCATCAACTAAACTTATCCATAAACTTCCCGAACTTCTCAATCTTACTCATCGTATCATTCCGGGCAGCTGCAGAACCGGTCTTTCCTTCAGAAGCTGTTTCGCCTGCATTCTGTGGGCTGCTGACACCTGCGGAACCTCCAGTCTCCAATACAGGCGCAAGCCAGATCTTGCCGGAACCACGATATACATTAACCAGACCTTCACCGGATACAGCAGAACCGATCAAAGATTTGGAAGATTTCTCAACCGTAAAATCCAAAGAGGATGACCATGCAATTGCCATATTGCCATCGATCTTCATCATATCGTTGTCGAGTACAACCTCGATAATCTCATTTCTTGGAACGATGCTTTCCAAAGCACAGATACCGGTACCATTCAAACTCAGATTGAATAATCCTTCCCCACCGAATACAGCAGAAGAGAGGTTACTTCTTGCAACAACCTTCTGTGTAACGGTATTGTCACAGGCGAGGAACAATCCGTCATCTAGGACAACACTGCCTCCCCATTCCTGCAGATTCGTGAGCAGGATATGACGGTAGGTTGGCTCTAACATAACCTGACCATAGCCGGTGTAGATAGGCTTGGCAACTGTCTCTTTGGTAACTGCTGCTTTTGCCATACCACTCAAGAAACCGCCGACTCCTTTGACGCCGCTTTCCATCTGCACCTGACCTGCCATCCACTGCATGGCACCGGCTTGAACGGTGTAACCATTTCCGTTCAGATTAAGCAGAAGCTGACGCTTGTTCACATTCATGCGGGACATGTAGTATTGCAGCTTCGAGGTAGATGGGCTGACACTCATATCCTGCACGTATTCCAGTACCTGCATGCCGCCTAGAGCAGAGGTAACCTGTACATTTGTGTTATTTAATAAGCTTTGACTTACCATATATGTACCCTCCTCTTATGCGGTTGGAGCCATCAGAATCGAACCGGTACCACGGTATACATTGACCAGACCTTCGCCGGAAACAGCCGAACCGATCAGCGATTTGGAAGATTTCTCAACTGTGAAACTCAAAGAGCCGGACCATGCGATTGCCATATTTCCGTCGATCTTAACCTCGTCATCCTGCAGATTGAACATGATAAGCTCCTGCTGTGGAACCGGGCTTTCCAATACAGCGATACCCTGTCCGGAAAGGCTCAGGTTAAATAAGCCCTCTCCGCCGAGCGCAGCAGAGGAAAGTGTCTTACGGCTGACAACCTTATGCTGCAATGTGCTGTCGCAGGCAAGGAATAAACCATCCTCGAGTACGATCTGCCCCCACTGTGCCACATCGACAAGCAGGATGTGCTTGTAGGTTGGCTCTAACATAACATAACCCTGACCGGTGTATTCCGGTTTGGACATTGTCTCACCGGTTACAGCTGCTCCGAGTGCTTTGCCGAGGAAATTACCGGCACTTACACCGGACTGCATGGATACATTTCCGAGCATCCACTGCATGGCACCTGCCTGTAATTTGCAGGATGTGTTGTTCAGCTCGACCAAAACCTGACGGCGGCGTACATTCATCTCTGCAGAAAAATATGCAGTTTCTGCGTTGTATGGAGAAACTGACAGATCCTTCTGGTGTTCAAAGACACGATACTGTCCGAGCTGATTGATACACTGCATGTTGGCGTTGTTGAAAAGATTGTTGATACTAAACATAAATACCTCCCCTTATCCGGTCTTATAGATTTACGCGTTGCGCAGAACCGGTTATTCTTATGATTGTTCAGAATCGGTTGTCGCCTTTGACAGTGAAAACGTAAATTCACTGCCGACACCCTCCGTGCTTACGACATTGATATTCTCGTTGTGTGCCTTGATGATTTCCTTGGTGATTGCAAGCCCGAGACCGGTGCCCTGCTTGTCTTTGCCGCGGGAACGGTCCGCCTTGTAAAAACGAACCCATACACGGTTCAGGGAATCCTTCGGAATACCACATCCCTCATCCTTTACAGATACAAAAATTTTATCATGTTTTTCCGATAATGTCACGTAAATTGATTTACCGTTCGGCGTAAATTTGATCGCGTTATCAAGCAGATTATAGATAACCTGTTCGATCTTCGTCTTGTCCGCGTGGACAACCGACTGTTTCGTGTGATTATTCAGCCGGATTGCAATCTGTTTTTCGATGCAGCGTCCCTCGAAGGAATTAATCGCGGATAAAACAAGCTCGACGATGTCAAAATCCTTGCATACAAGCCAGATGCCATAGGAATCGTAGTTGTTCAGTTCCAAAAGGCTGGAGGTAAGCTTCGTCAATCGGTTGGTCTGTTGTACGACGATATCCAGGTAATGACTTTGTTTCTCCGGAGGGATTGTTCCGTCCTGAATTGCCTCGATGTAACCCTTGATCGAGGTGAGCGGAGAGCGGAAATCATGCGAGATATTTGAAATAAACGCTTTCCGGTAATCATCTAATTTGGAAAGCTCGGAAGCCATGTATTCCAGTGTGGAAGCAAGCTGTCCGATCTCATCAGCAGAATGAATATCCATCGGCGTGTCGAAATTACCGGTTGAATATTGCTCTGCTACGGAGTTGATTTTCCGGATTGGACGCATGACTTTACCCGAGATGATACCAAGCAAAGCAAAGGAAATGATAATCATAAAGAGATATGGAGCATAAATCAGTTTGACGATCTTCTCCTGGATAATGTGCAGCTGTTCTACAGTAGAATGAATCAGCAGCATGCCGTTTGGCTGGTTGTTCGTCCGGATTGGAATCGCAACCGAGATAACATCTCCATCAAAGGTATCAAAAAAACTACCATTGAAGGATTGTGCGGTATCAATATCAAAATCCGGATTGATTAGAAAGATATTTTTGGGGTTATCCGGATGTCCCTTGGCATTGGCAAAACCATAGATGATGCCCTTTTCGTCTGTAACCCAGATACTGGCATTTAAAGTATCACTGTAATAACGGAGACTTTTTTGCAGATCGTCTTCGGTGTAAACCCCCTGGATATATCCGGTGACGGTCTGGTCTGCAATCAAAAATGCTTCGTTTGTCAATACTTCAGTACGCTCATCGACCAGCATGTTTTTTGTGACATTTGAGGCATAGAGTACAATAAATCCAAAACATACGGTGAAGATCACCAGAAAACTCATAAAAATTTTATCAAAAAGAGAGTGTCGTAATGTCATGTTACTTTACCTCAAATTTGTATCCCTTGCCCCATACGGTAGAGATGGACCAGTTGTGGTTTTCATTTATTTTTTCACGTAGACGTTTGATGTGTACATCCACAGTTCGGGAGTCACCGGCATATTCATAATCCCATAGACGATCCAGAAGCTGGTCACGTGTGAATACCTGGTTTGGTCTCTTGGCAAGGAAATATAAAAGCTCCAGCTCCTTTGGAGGCATTTCCACGGATTCGCCATCTACGGTTACGGTGTAGTTTGTCATATTGATGAGCAGTCCATCGTATTCGACAAATTCCCCCTGATGATCAGTCACTTCTGCAATGCTTGCAGGTGCTGTGGATGCTACGACAGGAGTCATAGAAGTACGGCGTAAAACAGCCTTGACTCTTGCTACCAGTTCGTTGGAATCGAACGGTTTGATCATGTAATCATCAGCACCGAGCTTTAAGCCAAGTACTTTGTCAAATACTTCTCCCTTTGCAGAAAGCATGATGATCGGTGTCTGGCGTGTCCTGCGGATTTCCGTGCAGACTTCATAGCCATCAATATCCGGGAGCATGATATCGAGCAAAATAAGGTCAGGGTTGAAGGCTGCTGCAAGTGCAAGCGCGTCCCTGCCTGTGTATGCGATTTCAGTTGCAAAGCATTCCTTTAGCAAATACAGAGAGATAAGCTCTGCGATGTTTTCGTCGTCATCGACGATCAGGATTCGTTGTTTGTCCATGTTCCCCTCCAAATTAAAGACTGTTGTGTGATTGCAGATTGTTTATAGTTCGACGATCGTAACACCATATTCGCCCTCGCCGAATTCGCCAGAACGATATGACTGTACAAGTGGATGTTTCTTCAGATATTGCCAGATGCCCTTGCGCAAAGCTCCGGTTCCTTTTCCGTGGATGATCGTGACACGGGAAATGTGTGCCAAAACCGCATCATCCAGATATTTGTCAATCTCAAAGCATGCTTCGTCCACGGTTTTTCCCATGACATTCAGTTCCGGGGAGAATGTCATGGATTTGCCCACAGATGTATGATCCCCGCCAGCGCGCTTGCCGACATATTTTTGTTTGGTTCCATTTACTGACACGGTGCTTTCCGGGATGATCAGCAAGTCGGAGATTGGTAACATGGAATTTAAGATACCCATCTGGACACCTGCAATCCCTTTGTTGTCCGGCAGCTTTGTAATTGTGCCACGCGTCCCCATGCTGAGTACCTGGACTGTGTCACCGATATGGAAATCAGATGCCTTGTGATTCGAGGTCTGTTTCTTTGTCTCAGAGGCTCCGGATTTCTCGTAATCCTTGATCTTGCCCCGCAGTCTGCTTCGCTGTTCTTCCATCGTCCGCATGTCTGCCTTATGTGGGTTGTTGCGCCATTTGTTGTAATCTCGTATCGTCTGATCTGCCACATCCTTGGCTTCTTCGATAATATCTCTGGCTTCTTCCCTTGCTTTTTTCAGGATCTCGGCTTTCTTCGTATCGAGATTTTCTTCTTTTTTCTGTAACGATTCTTTCAGCGATTCAATTTCCTGTTTGTAAGCTTCAATTGCCTTTTCGTCCTCCTGCATGGAACGCTTGCTTGCTTCGAGATCGGCGAGCAGAGTTTCCATGTCGATGGCGTCGCTGTCAATCTGTTCTTTTGCGGAGTTGATGATATAATCCGGCAGGCCAAGCTTGCTTGCGATGGCAAATGCGTTCGATTTTCCCGGAATACCGATTGTCAGACGATAGGTCGGGCGCAGGGTTGCCACATCAAATTCACAGGATGCATTCTCCACACCATCGGTGGAAAGCGCGTATGTTTTCAGCTCGCTGTAATGTGTCGTTGCCATGCAGCGGGCGCCCATGCTTTTCAGATAATTTAAGATGGAAACGGCCAGTGCCGCACCTTCGACCGGATCGGTTCCACCGCCCGGTTCATCGAACAGACATAACGTGTTAGGTGTTGCGTGCTGTACGATATAGACAATGTTGCTCATGTGTGAGGAGAACGTCGACAGATTCTGCTCGATGCTCTGCTCATCACCGATATCGGCGAAGATATCGTCAAAGACAGCCAGACGGGATTCCTCCATCGCCGGGATATGCAGACCGGCCTGCCCCATGAGGGAAAACAGTCCAAGTGTCTTTAGGGACACGGTTTTACCACCGGTATTTGGACCTGTGATAATGAGCAGGTTGTATGTCTCACCAAGCCGGATATCAACAGGTACAACCGAGTGCTTCTCCAGCAATGGATGGCGTCCCTGCCGGATGTCGATGATACCGTCGGTGTTGAAAATCGGTCTTGTGCTGTTCGTTGCGCGGGCGAATTTCGCCTTGGCAAATATAAAGTCCAGATCGGTCAATAATTCCAGATCATAGGCGATATCGGAGACATAAGCAGCTGCCTGCGCACTTAAAGTCTCCAGTATTTTCTCGATCTCTAGTAATTCTTCGTTCGCGAGTTCCTTGATCTGGTTGTTCAGATTGACGACAGCCATTGGCTCGATGAAAAGCGTGGAGCCAGTAGAGGACTGGTCATGGATCATGCCCGGGAATTTCGAACGGTATTCCTGCTTGACCGGAATACAGTATCTGCCGTTTCGCATGGTAATCAGAGAATCCTGTAATTGATCACGGTTTGTGTCACTTTTGATAATTTTATCTAACTGCTGATGCAGCTTGTCATTGGTAAGACGAATTTCCCGGCGGATGTTCTTCAGCCCGGAGCTTGCGTCGTCCGCGTATTCATTTTCGGATAAGATACAGCGCGTGATCTCGGATGAGATATGCTCGAGTGGCAGCAGCATGTTGAAACGTTCAGTCAGGGAATCGTTGGTTGTCTGTGACACCGGTTCCTGATTGCGGCTTGCAAGTGCCTCGGTCAGATCGGAACCGTCGCCGTACTGTTTGGCGGCTTTTGCGACCTGCAGAACAGCTGCGATGTCAAGCAGCTCTTTAGAAGTGAGTGTACCCTGTACCTCCAGGCGTTTGATGGATGCACCAATGTCGCGCAACCCGGAGAAACTGATATTTCCGTGGCGATTCAGACGATTCAGGGCGTCATTTGTCTCCTCCTGCAGTTTGCGGATAACGTCGATATCGCGCTGTGGTTTCATGCGGTCGATACGACGTTTCGCCATAGGGGATACGGCGTACTCATTGACCATTGATAATATTTTCGTGAACTCTAAGATTCGTAAGCTTCGTTTGTTCATGGTTCTTTCCTTTATAAAAGTATATTAGACCTGATTTAACGATTTTTTTGCATTGATATGCAGCACCAACCCGATAATGGCACCAACAAATGCAACAATACCGCCAATCAGAAGCAGATAGAAACCAGCGCCGTACTGAACCATAGAACCATAATCGGAAAGCTCGTCTTTTGCGCTCATAGTTTCATAAATTGCAAAAATTCCCTGAATCAGGGTCAGGACAATATTCAATGTATTTACCCGTAGCATGGACAGGGCAATGATCACGATTGCCGTTATCAAAAAGATGACACCATCTTCTCCGTCCTTAAATAATGACATGGATTCACTGTATCCAAAAAGGGAAACAGTCAGGAACGGAAGAAAGACGGAGATCAGACAGAACAGGCTTCCGCCCATCACGGCAAAATGTCCGGCATTGAATTTCCGCTTGAACTTTGCGCCAGTTGGTGCATAGGCAGCAGAATTTGCATATGGCATCTGATTGTAATTTGGCTGATTATAGTTTGCCTGAGGCTGCTGGTACTGTGGCTGATTATAGTTTGTCTGAGGCTGCTGGTACTGCGCCTGAGTATAGTCTGTCTGAGGCTGCTGGTATTGTGCCTGGTTGTAGTTTATATCCGGTTGTTGATATGGCATGTTGGTTGTATTTGCTGGTTGAATAATTGGTGCACCGCAGGCAGGGCAGGATGTTGTACCGTCTGCGAGAGCAGCTCCACAAGTTGGACAATTCATAGAATCACACTCCTTAAAAATAGTATAGATTTAAGATAGCATATATTTCGGGGACTGACAAGAATTATCCTATGTATATACGCTTGCGAAAAGCACATATAAGTGTTATAAATAGGGAGGAGCAAAGTGCAGGATGGAGGAAGGAAGAACATGAATTATATCAAAGAATTGCGTGATGGAGAGATGGTATCGGAAATCTATCTCTGTAAAAATAAAGTGGTAGCGAAGACAAAGGCTGGAAAGACATATTACTCTTTGCAGCTTCAGGATAAGACGGGAACGGTGGACGCGAAGATCTGGGAGCTTTCAAATGCGATTGCACATTTTGAGCCGATGAATTACATCCGTGTCGATGCACAGGTAACAAGCTTTAACGGCGCATTGCAGCTGAATGTCAAACGTGTGCGCGTGGCTGACGAGGGAGAATATAATGTGGCAGATTATATGCCATGTTCAACCAAAGATATTGATACGATGTATCAGGAATTACTGGGACTGATTCAGGGTGTAAAAAATCAGTATTTACATAGATTGTTGGAAATGTTTTTTGTTGAGGACAAGACATTTGCAGAAAAATTCAAGAAGCATTCCGCAGCCAAATCCATCCATCATGGATTTATCGGAGGTCTGCTGGAGCATTCATTGTCGGTTGCAAAATTATGTGAGTATATTGCCGCCAATTATCCGGTGGTCAATCATGATCTGCTTGTGACAGCAGCAATCTGCCATGACATCGGCAAGGTTGATGAGATTTCCGATTTTCCACAGAATGATTACACTGACGAGGGACAGTTAGTTGGACATATCGTGATGGGTACCATGATGATTGCGGATAAGGTTCGTGAGATTCCGGGATTCCCGTCGAAGCTTGCAAATGAGCTGAAGCACTGCATCCTGGCGCATCACGGAGAACTGGAATATGGATCTCCGAAGAAGCCGGCACTGATCGAGGCGATGGCACTCGCACATGCCGACAATATGGATGCAAAATTGCAGACATTTACCGAGATTATCCGGGAGAACGCGGATAAGACGGAATGGCTTGGATTTAACCGGATGTTTGAAAGTAATGTAAGATTGACAGGTGAGTAAGATGGGTAATGAAGTAAGAAAAGCAATGACAATATTATATAAAGTGCATAATGGACTGTATGTGAATCTGACGAACCGCTGTCCGTGTGCATGTACGTTCTGCGAGAGACAGACGCGTGACCATGTATCAGAGGTAAATGATGCACCTCTATGGCTGGAGCATGAGCCAAGTGTGGAGGAAGTGATTGCGGAATTTGAGAAAACAGATGTTGCGCCGTATGAAGAAATCGTATTTTGTGGATTTGGCGAGCCGACCGAACGGCTGGATGCACTGCTTGAAATTGCAAAATATCTGAAGGCGCATTACGATAAGCCGATCCGTATTAATACAAACGGTCTTGGAGACCTGATCTGGAAGGAAGATATCACGCCGAAGTTTGCAGGTCTGATCGACACAATCTCTATCAGTCTGAACACGCCGGATGCGAAGCGGTATCAGGAGATCGTGCGGAGCAAGTTCGGGGATGGTTCCTTTGAGGCAATGCTGAAATTCGCAAAGGATGCGAAGCGCTATGTGCCAAAGGTAATCTTAAGTACTGTGGAAACGACGATCACGAGGGAAGAAGAGGCAAAATGCCGGGCAATCTGTGATGAATTGGGAGTTACTTACCGGATTCGGCCATTTCATTAATGGGTCTGGTAAATGATTTGTGGCAGGCAGGTTAACTATACACGACAAATCACCGATAGTATAAATAGAGATGGGGGTTCCATCTCCAAAAGCACAAGGATGTGCGCACAATTCTAAGGAAGGAGAAAAAAGAACATGGGAATGACGGTAAATGCAATGGCAGGTATGCAGGCTGCGAGTGAGACCATTTCTGATTACAGTGTAACAGCGAAGGCTGTGGAGACATCCGAGAAGAAGGCATCTGCTGAGACAGAGAAAGATGCGGTTTACGAGAAGAACACGCAGGAAAGTGCCAAGGCACCATATTCCATCAACAAGATGAGCAGGGAAGACCGCGCAGCTTTGGTAAAGCAGCTCAAAGCGGACCAGGAGAGCAGACAGAACAGTTTCACAAATCTCGTATCACAGATGCTTGGTAAGCAGGCTGGAACGTACGGAATTGCAAACGGAGACGACTCTATCTGGAAGATCTTTGCAAATAGAAACTTTACTGTGGATGCTGCTACAAAGGCACAGGCGCAGGAGGATGTTTCTGAAGATGGATATTGGGGTGTAAAGCAGACCTCACAGAGATTGTTTGACTTTGCAAGTGCTCTCGCCGGTGACGATGAGGATAAGATGCGCCAGATGCAGCACGCAATGGAAAAAGGCTTTAAGCAGGCAACCTCCGCATGGGGCAGAGATCTGCCGGATATCAGTAACAAAACATTGGATGCGGCAAATAAACTGTTTGAAGAATATTACAAGTCAAAACAGAGTGAATAAATACACAAAAGGTTTGCTATTTCTAACGATTCAGTGTTAAAATAAAAGGGTCTTTGACAAGATCCTTTTATTTTTTTGACGGAGAGACAAAATGCTGCGATTTTGGTATGTGATTATTATTTCTTTGCCTTATATTATTTATTATCTGGCCAAGGGAAGTTATATAGAGAAGAACGCGGAACGCTATTCGGAGGCAGATCGCTATCGCGTGGCACTGCGTGTGATTCATGTCATGAAACGGAATGGCAGAATCCGGACGAACGTGACAGGCGTGGAGAACCTGCCGGCGGAGGGTGGCTATGTGCTGTATGCCAACCATCAGGGAAAATATGATGCACTTGGAATTATGGATGCACATAAAAAGCCTTGCACGGTTATGATGGACGCAAAGCGTTCAAAGATGATTATTGTCAATCAGTTTATTACATTGATTGATGGCTGCCGGATTGATAAGACAGACATTAAAAGTCAGGTCGAGGCGGTTCGGAAGGTGACAAAAGAAGTAAAAAAGGGTAGAAGATATATTGTGTTTCCGGAGGGGGGATATTTCCATAACCGGAATGCAATCAAGGAATTCATGCCGGGGGCGTTCAAATGTGCAGTGCGCGCAAATTGTCCGATCGTTCCGGTGCTTTTGGTGGATTCCTATAAACCATTTGAGATCAATTCACTGCGGCGTGTCAGAACACAGGTACATTTTCTGCCAGCAATCTATCCGGAAGAATATGAGGGGCTTACAACGGAGCAGATTGCGAAGCTGGTACGAAACCGCATTGTCGATGCGATGCAGCTAAAGGCGTGTGCGTAGGAACATTCGGGAAAAGAGGAGGTACGACCGATGGATATCAATCAGGTGTTGATGGATTATGATAATATGTTTGGAACACATTCTCTGGAGGATATAGAGGAGTTCCTGACAACCAATATTGAAGTGGCTATGGATGAGCGGGATTATGCATCGGCACTTTCTTTGCTGAATGAAATGATGGGATTATGCCGCGATACGAACCAGAATGCGAAAGGGCTTCGCTATTGTGCAGATATTGAGGATACGCTTGTTAAGATGGGACTGGAAGGTACGGTAGAGTACGCAACGAGTCTGTTAAACGTTGCAAATGCGTACCGGATTTTTGGATATTATATGAAAGCACAGAGTCTGTTTGAACGTGTGGAAGTCATCTACCGGGAGAAGCTTTTGGCGGGAGATTACCGTTTTGCAACACTCTACAACAATTGGGCGTTTGTCTATCAGGGCAGCGGAGAACTGAAGAAAGCGGAGGAGACATTCCGACGCGCACTCTCGGTTGTAGATATGCAGCAGAATGCATGGATGGAGCAGGCGACAACGCGCTGTAACCTGGCACAGGTGTTGTTACAGCTGGCAGGCGGGGCAGCGATGGGAGCAAATGGACAGCGTGTGGATGGAACAACGGCATCTACCATGTATGAGGAAGCTTTGCAGTGTCTGGAACGTGCACTTCGAATCTTTGAATGGGATGGAAAACGTGATTATCATTACAGTACGGCACTTGCCGCAATGGGCGATGCACTCTGTATGCGGGAAGCGTATGTGCAGGGTGCCGATTATTATATGCAGGCAATGCAGGAACTTGAAAAGCATGTCGGAAAATCTGATGCATATATACAGATGGAAGAGCGTTACAAGCAGGCGAAGTATTATGCAGAGCAGATGAAAAAAGAAGAGGAAGAAGAACAGACCGCGGTTCTGACCGCAGATATGAAAACGAACGCTTCCGTCAAATATCTTACAAATATTGTTCATATGGGAGAGGCACAGGCAGAAAATGTTCCGCAGGAGATTGGAACAGATGCAAACGCACAGACAATAGCTGATTATGTGGATACCTTATCAGAGGATACGATACAGATGGATGCAGAGAATAACTGGCTGCATATCTGCAGGCGGTTCTATGAGATGCATGGGGCGAAGATGATCCATGAGGAATTTCCGAATTATGAGGCGCGGATTGCAGTCGGTCTTGTTGGTGAAGGATCGGAATGTTTTGGATATGATGATGCCATTTCGCGGGATCATGATTTTGCGCTAGGATTCTGCCTTTGGTTATCGGAGGAAGATTACCGGAGCATCGGCGGTATGCTGCAGAAATCCTATGAGCAGCTTCTGATTGATTTCGGGGATGAATTCCTGCGTGAAAATGGAATCGAAGCACCGACGAATTCCGTAAACAAAGTGTTGTCGCACAGAAGAGGTGTTTCGTCTGTGCGGGAATTTTATGAGAACCTGCTCGGTGTGAAGGTACAGAAAACAGCAGAAGGAGGCTATATTCTTCCGGATAGCTGGCAGCAGATATCAGAGGAGAAGCTTGCTGCTGCAACAAATGGTATGGTATTCCGGGATGATGCGGGAGCATTTACGAAGATTCGGGAAAGCCTGCTCGAATATTACCCGACGAAGGTATGGATGATGCGACTGGCGGAGAAGCTGCATGGATTTGCGCAGACGGCGCAGACCAATTATGCACGTATGATGGCACGTCAGGATTACGTGACAGCAAATCTCTGTGTGGCGAAGGGCATGCAATATACAATGGAGATTATATATCTGCTAAATCAGAAATATGCGCCATATTATAAGTGGATGCGAAAGGGCTTGCAGAGCCTGTCGCTGATTGACAGTGTGGCTCCGATTCTTGACCGGATTGCGGTGATTCCGAATCAGGCAGCGGCATGGGAAGGGCGTTCGTATAGTGCCTACGAGACAAATTATAAGGATGAAATCGTGTCATGCTTTGAAGATATCGCAGAATATCTGTTGATGGAGCTTAAGATGCAGGGCGTTGTAAAGGGGACGGACACATTTTTAGATGTCTATGCGCAGGATCTGGTACAGCGTGTGGATCGTGGTGATTTTGGTGCGGTTGAGGATGCCGAGATGGAGGCAAATTACCGCGAGTATGTGAACGACTTAAAACAGGCAGCAAGAGAAAAAACAACGGAGAAGTCCAAATATGATTTTGAGGAAGAACTGGGACTGGCGCATGAATGGAGCAATGAACCGCAGTTTGACCGCGAAGAGACGATAGCAGCGATTATTGATGCGGAGTGGAAGTTGTTTGGAAGCACGATCTATCCGGATGATTGGAACACATTTTTTATCATGCGGAAGAGCCGGTATCTGGCATGGTCGGATGATCTGCTTGCAAGTTATCTACAGGATTGCAGGGCAGGAAGTGCTTTGCAGGTGGGACGAAGTGAGAAACGAATCGGCATTGAGGAGGATCTGGTGCAGATCCAGTTAGACTGGTTACAGAAATTTATCGACAATTATCCGAAGATGGCAGGCTATGTACGGTTTATCTATACAAATGATGCACAGGAAACCATCGAGGCTGCATTGCGCAGGGATATTGCAGCTTATGGAGACCGGACGTTTATCTTGTTTGGAAAGTTTGTGACCGATATTGCACAGGCAGGCGGCAACCTGACGTATGACATCATGAATTCTATGGCATGCCTGTATGGATATGGCGGAGTTGAAGATGCAGAACGTCAATTATAATTCCAATATAGGACTATCAAGTATAATGAAATAGAAAAGAACTCGTAAACAATTATGCTTGCGTGTGCATGTAATTGTTACGAGTTCTTTTTATGCAGAAAATAGTTTAATATAGTTTTTCTGTCTCACAGATCGTGCCGCCACCGACGACGATATCCCCATCATAGAGGACAACTGCCTGCCCTTTCGTGATCGCGCGCTGTGGTTCGTCGAAGATGACTTCGATCTTTCCATCCGGAAGTGGATTTACGGTTGCCGATGCTTCCGTATGACGATAACGCACCTTCGCCGTGACGCGGATTGGGGCATCGATATGGTCGATTGAGATGAGATTCACATCATCTGCGACAAGACGCTTCGAGAAGAGGTCTTCGTTTCTCCCGAGGACAACCTGATTTTTCTCGATGTCGACATCCATGACATACATCGGCTCCTTTAGTGCCAGACCAAGTCCTTTGCGCTGTCCGATCGTGTAGCGGATGATACCCCTGTGGCGCCCTAAGACATTGCCATGGACATCAACGAAATCACCCTCCGGATACGTCTTGCACGCATGCTGTTCGATGAATTTCGCGTAGTTTCCATCCGGCACGAAGCAGATATCCTGGCTGTCATGTTTTTTTGCGTTCACAAAGCCGTGTGCTTCCGCGATGGCACGCGTCTCGCTTTTCGGCATGCCGCCGAGCGGAAACTGTGTGTGTGCAAGCTGCTCCTGCGTCAGGGAATAAAGCACGTAGCTCTGATCCTTGCCCGGGTCGACCGCTTTCTTCAAGAGATAGCGACCGGTTGCCGCATCCTGAGCGATCTGTGCATAATGTCCGGTAACCACATAATCCATTCCAAGCTCCTGTGCGCGCTTGTACAGATATTCGAATTTCAGATAACGGTTACAGTCGATGCAGGGGTTCGGTGTGATACCACATTCGTAGCAGTGCACGAACTTGTCCATGACCTGCTCCTTGAAATGCTCCTTGAAGTTCATGACATAGTGATCCATCCCCATCGAATGTGCCACTGCACGTGCATCCTCCACGTCGTCTAAGGAACAACAGGTATGTTCTTTGTTGATAACGATATCATCGTTTTGATATAATTTCATAGTAGCGCCGATACATTCGTAGCCCTGCTCTTTCATCAGGAAAGCTGCCACGCTGCTGTCGACACCGCCGCTCATAGCAATCAATGCTTTCTTATTCATAGCTCCTCCGAAAAATTCCTTGGACTTTTTTGTTTTATAATAGTATAGTATACATATTGAAAATACAAATAACCATTGCACATCCGCGCAATTTTTCTATATCATAATATAGTATGAACAGAAATGCAATATATGCGTCCGGTATAAAATGCAGTCCGGCATATGCATCTGAGAGCGTGAGGTGGTTATGGTTTGAATAGATATTGGAGGCAGATTATGGGAACAATTGTAAATAAAACCATTCAGGAGGCAACCGCGCGCCTGAAGGAAAACTACGAAGCACAGAAGATTTTTGATATGTCACTCGGTGATTGTGTACCGAACCGGGACGCAATCATTTCAATCATAGAAGGGCTGCGTACGGTCACATTTCCGGGATTTTTCGGCTCTGAAAATATGGCATATGTTTCCAAGGATAATTTCGCGGGAAGCACGCTGGCAATCCTCTATGAACGGCTGTTTAAACAGGTGCGTGTCGCCTTGAAGTTCGATAACAAGGAGCTTGCCGATGCAGATATCCGGGCGAAAGCAGAGGAGTATACTTCAACATTTATCGCGAAGATTCCGGATATTCAGGCGATGATCTTAAAAGATGTGGATGCGGAGTTTAACGGCGATCCGGCGGCGAAGGATCACCAGGATATCATCCTTTCCTATCCGGGGATTTTCACGATTTTCGTATATCGGTATGCACATGTCCTGTATGAGTTAGATGTACCGTATATTCCGCGTATCATGACGGAATATGCACATGGACTGACCGGTATTGACATCAATCCGGGCGCGACGATCGGCGAATATTTCTGTATCGATCATGGTACGGGAATCGTCATCGGTGAGACGACGACCATCGGCGATCATGTGAAGATCTATCAGGGCGTAACGCTTGGTGCGCTCTCCACACGGAAGGGACAGCTGCTTTCCGGCGTGAAGCGTCATCCGACGATCGAGAATAATGTTGTGATTTATGCGAATACTACTATCTTAGGTGGCGAGACTGTGATCGGTGAGAATTCTGTTGTAGCCGGAAACTCTTTTGTCACAACATCCATCCCGGCGAACACGAAGGTCGCTTCGATGCAGCCGGAGCTGGAAATAAAAGAACAGAAGTAGGGATTCGATTTATGCAAACCAAAGATCATCTTGCCTTAGGGCGTTATCTTGCACGTGCATTTGAGATAGAAGAACCAGCCCAAAAATACGCATTTGTACTTGGAAATATCATGCCGGATGTTAACAAATGTTCGTACATCCACGGATATTTCCAGTTACTGCGCGCATACAGACAACAAAAAGATGCGGGACCTTTGTCGTTAAATGACCACCGGCGTATGCTGATCGGTGGGCACACAGCGGAAGGCTCCCGTTTTTTTGTCAACCGGATGTACCATGTGCTGCAAAAGCGTGGGGAGTTGTCGGTGTATGACTATTACCGGCTTGGGAAGGCGACACATTATCTGGCAGATCGCTTCACCTATCCGCATACGATGCAGTACACCGGGGGATTTTTTGCGCATATTGGCTACGAGAGACAACTGCATATCTATATGCGGGATATGCTTGCAATCCTGCCGAATATGCGGGATGCGGTAGATAAATGCTTCTTCCGGACAAGCTTCAACAGTCTGTATCGCTCGTATCGGAAGGAACCGGAGGGAATCGGAACGGTTTTGCACGATTGTTTTCATATTCTGGCAGTATGTATTGCCTATTTGGAAAATATCCTATATAATGGAATAAGAAAGAATATGCAAAAAATGTAAATATTCTGATATGCATACACAAGAGAATGAAAAGCATGAGGGAAGGAGCGTGTATGAGTGGACAAGTCAGAATTTGAATCACGTTATTTTGACCTGGTATCCAAAGCGCCGGGCAAAACTTTTTTATTTTATGGCAACATGAAAGAAGATATAACACGCTGGTCTGCATCGGCGGTGGAATATTTCGGATTACCGGGGGAGATATTCGGAGATTCCACGCGGGAGTGGGTCAGCCGGATTCATCCGGAGGATGTGGAACAGTTTACAGATGACATCATGGAACTTTTCCATGGCGTAACGCCGTATCATAACTGTGAGTATCGTATCAAGAACGCACAGGGAGAATATGTGTGGGTCAATTGCCGCGGATACATGACTTACGATGCGGACGGAACAGCAGAGTGGTTTGGCGGTCTTGTCACGAATATGGGATATCAGACAAAGATTGATGCAGTTACGAACCTGTGGACCGTGCATCAGTTCCGCGGTGAGTTAAACCGTCTGTTGGATGACCGCGTGCGGGGTGGAATCCTCATGATCGGGCTGGAGAACTTCAAGCGGATCAATGCAGAGTACAGCTATGATTATGGAGACAAGGTACTTGCCTTAATCGGAGACAAGCTGCGTGAGGGTGTGCGCCACAACTGTCATGTGTTCCGGATGGACGGGGCGAATTTTGCGATTGTCATGCAGGATGCCGGTGTGGAGCGCATTGTAGAATATAAGAAATTCGTAGACAGCTTTATGCGGAATCTGGTTGTGTCCGGTCAGGTGGTACACCTGCGGTTTAAGGCAGCGGCTGCGTTCTTCCCGGAAGACGGGGAGTTCTTAGACCAGATTCAGAGTAATCTGTTTTACGCCCTTGATCATGCAAAGCTGACGAATACCGATGATATTGTATTCTACAGCAAGGAATTGTTCGCACAGAAGAAATATATGACACGGCTGAAGGATGCAATCCGGGAGTGCGTGGAGGAAGACTGTACGGGCTTCCGTATCGTAATGCAGCCGATTGTAGAGACGAAGAGTGAGGTCTGCGATGCAGCGGAAGTATTACTTCGTTTCACCCATCCGGAATTCGGCGTGATCAGTCCGATGGATTTTATTCCGATTCTGGAGAATTCCAGGGAGATCATCCGGGTTGGAAAATGGGTGATCGACCGATCGTTGCAGACACTCGCCGAATGGCGCAAACAGATCGGGCATATGCCGCTGAAACGCCTGCAGATCAATGTGTCTTATGTACAGTTTAAAGATCCGGAGCTCTTAGGGTATGTCGTGGAACGGCTCGATCATTACCAGCTTCCGCATGATGCGGTCATGCTGGAACTGACGGAGAGCTGCCGCGTGGAGCAGACGTCATTTCTATCGGACGTCCTGCAGACGTTCAAGGATGCGGGTATCAGCATTGCGCTTGACGACTTCGGAACCGGCTATGCGTCGCTGACCGTCCTCAAAGACATTCCTGCCGACATGGTGAAGCTTGACCACACGATGACACGGAGTATTACCGAGAAACCGAAGGACAAAGCGCTGATCGAATTCATCGTTACATACTGCAAGAAGGTTGGTATCGCAGTCTGTGCAGAAGGCGTCGAAAAAGTGGAAGCACTCTCCATCGTACGAAACGCAGGCGTCGAATGCATCCAGGGCTACTACTACGACAAGCCGCTCGAACTCGATACGTTCTACCGAAAATATGTGAAATAAACAATACGGAAATTGTGAAAGATAACGATATAGAAAGATGCACCACAAATATGTTTCTATGCAGACGCGCTTTCGCTCGGTTCAGCACGTAGCGGTACTAAATTCGTGCTTCGCACTCATTAAGTGCCGACGTGCTTCAACGGTCTGCTTAGAAAGATATTTGTGGTGCATCTTAATTTATGTTGAGGATTTCACAATTTCCTTCATGTACAGCCTTAGATGTAAGGAATTTGCATAATCCAATACAGTAAATACAGAAGCACGCCGTATAATACTGATAAATTCGTATCGGAGCCGGAGAATATACATATGTTTGGAACTTAGAAGTACTTGATGTTCTGTGAGTTACCAGCAATGTTTGAACACGATGTTCAAACAAGCCGCCACTGAGCCACGGATGGCGAATTGGCGGCGGTTGCGTTCGGTATTGTATTTTGAATCAGAACATTTAGTACTTCTTAGTTTCAATACATCGTATATTCTCCGGCTCCGATATGAAGTATCAAGAATTATACGGCGTGCTTCGTTTCACTTAAGTATACGCAAATTCCGTCAACTTAATCTGGACTTCACGTAGTTGAAATCCTGGTTGTACCGGTTATCAATCTTCTCGTCCCCGAACATGCAGTCCGTGAACATATCGTTCGTGTTTGTGCCTGGCGATACGACGAATCCGTCGCCGAAATCCGCTTTGCCCAGGAAGATACTTTCGTAGAACATGTGATCCATGTTCGTTACCTGCGCAGTCAGGAACCGCTCCGGGAATTTTAACCCATCCGGGATACGACATTCGGAGAACATGTACTCCATATTCGTGACATGCGTTGTATCGAAGATCTTACCGAAATCAAACGCTTCGGATACAGAACTCTGGTAGAACATGTAGCGCATATCCTCGACTTCCTTCGTGTGGAAATGGTCACCGAGTGAGAAACCTTTTGGCATAACACAGCCTGCGAACATCAGGTTCATATCCTTGATGCCACGCGTATTGAACAATCCGCCGATCTGGAAGCCCTCCGGAAGCGTTACCCAGGAGAACATACCGCAACAGCTGCTTGCATTGATCGGGACCTCTAACCGTCCGCCCTTAAAATCACGATAGTTAAACTTCAGGATTTTCTTTCCGTTCCAGTTCTTGGTTGGCATGAAGCAGACCGGGTTATACAATACCCAGTGCTTGTCACCGGTACCTTCCTGAAACCATTTATAGTTTGGTACACCGATCCGGTTCTGGAACCACATACGCTCAGAGTCATCATTGACATCGATAAAATAAGAATTCTCTTCGTATACGAAATGGTCACGACCGAATATTTTCTGACGTTCGATTTCTTCGTTTCCTGCTATCATAAAAAATTACCCCCTGCTGCTAATCAATTCGTACAAAAAATGCATGATTATTTGCATATTTTGCACAACAGTCTGTATTGATTATAGCGGATACAGGGGGTAGTTGCAACGGCAAAATCAATTATTGTGCAGATTCTGTCACGGTTTCGGTCTGTTCAATGCTTGTTTCATCTATTTTGTAGGAACCGCCCTGCTCTAACAGAGCGTCTGCGTCAACTCCCAGGTCTTTTTCCGCTTTCGCAAACCATACAGGCGTCGCATCCGGATTCGCCTCGTCAGTTGGAATATTCATCGTGTTGAAGATATATTTTCCCTCTGCATTGAAGATATACTCTGCCCAGCCGTAGCTTTCCACAGTTCCGCCTGCAATGAGCACATGCGTATTTCCTTCGGAATCGGTGTAATCCTTCCGGAAATAGTCCGTGTCGCTGCACTGATCGGTGATGTCTGTTTTCTCATCATTCAGATTCAGATACAGTCGTCCGTTCTCGGCGGTCGTGTAAGAAAGATCCCCTGTTTTTTCGATGGTAAATGTAACTGAGTTGTCGTCCTCGGAGATCTCCACGTTCGAGCCATCTGCCATAACAATGATTGTGTGCACGAGAGATTTCCCGGTCGCTGCGTAACAGATGCCGTTCGATGCGGCAAAAAGCATGACCAGACATGCGGCAGTATAGCATATGCGCCGGACAACACGTGTGGTGCGGCTGTGCCGGATAGTTGTCCGGTTTAAATGGATCTCGGCATCCGTTTGTAGTGCGTCAAATGCTTTTTTATAATTCTCATGATTGTTCATCATTCCAAGCCTCCTTTAATTGTTCCTTCAGCATAGCCCGTCCGCGGGTTAAGCGGGTTTTGACATTGCTCTCGCTAAGCTTCAGGATATCTGCGATTTCTTTGATGGAATAATCCTCATAATAAAAGAGATGAATCACGGTGCGTTGTTTCTCAGGAAGCTTCATAACTGCTTCAAATAATTCTTCACTCTGTGAATCCGGAAAATTCAACTCTTCCATATAGGATTCCAGGGATTGCCGGTGCTTGCGCCAGAACGACCGGAGTGTGTTCCTGGATTTGTTGATCGTAACCCGTATCAGCCAGGCGCGGATGTGCGACTCGTCATCGTATTCCTTGTTTGCAATATGGTATTGCACAAATGTGTCCTGTACGATATCCTCGGCATCTTCCCGGTTCTTGCATATGTTGAAGGCAATCCTGTATAAATGAGATTGATATTCGTCAATCAATATGCGTATTGGTATTCTCATATAGCATATCCTCCGTTTGTTTCAAAAGGCCTTTCAAAGATTATACACATGGCAGAGGAAAAAGGTTACAAAATATTGACAAATAAAAAAAATCGTGGTTTAATCGGTTACTGAAATACTTTATTGCACTAAACCGTTAACTCATTAACATATTAGTGCGAAAGAAACAAAGAAACGAAAAGATAGAGATGGGACAAAGACACCCCATGTCGATGAGGAGGATGAGAAGTATGAAAAAATTCAAGAAATTCCTTGCTGTAGCATCTGTTGCTGCAATGACACTTTCCCTTTGCGCCTGTGGCGGCAAGAAGGATGATACTTATACCGTAGGTATCTGTCAGTTAGTACAGCATGAGGCACTTGATGCCGCAACAAAGGGCTTTAAGGATGCTCTGATAGAAGAGTTTGGTGAAGACGGAATCAAGTTTGATGAGCAGAACGCACAGGGTGATGCTAATACATGTGCGACGATTATCAACGGTTTTGTGAGCAGCGATGTAGATCTGATCCTTGCAAATGCAACGCCTGCATTACAGGCAGCAGCAGCTGGTACAGACACGATTCCGATTCTTGGTACATCTGTAACAGAATATGGTGTTGCACTCGAGCTTTCTGATTTCAACGGTACAGTTGGCAGAAATATTTCCGGTACATCGGATCTTGCACCACTGGAGAGCCAGGCAGATATGATCAAGGAGCTGTTCCCGGATGCAAAGAAGGTTGGTCTTCTTTATTGTTCCGCAGAGGCAAATTCACAGTATCAGGTAGATACGGTAAAGACTGCTTTGGAGAAGCTTGGATATACATGTGAGTATTATTCATTCTCAGATTCCAATGACCTTTCGACAGTTACTACATCTGCAGCGAACGCAAGTGATGTGATCTATGTTCCGACGGACAACACAGTTGCAGCCAATACAGAGATCATCAAGAATATCTGCATGCCGGCAAAGACTCCGGTTGTTGCAGGTGAGGAAGGCATCTGTAAGGGATGCGGTGTCGCTACACTTTCTATCAGCTACTATGATTTAGGTGTTGCAACAGGTAAGATGGCAGCGAAGATCCTGAAGGGCGAGTCTAAGATCGAGGAGATGCCGATCGAGTATGCACCACAGTTTACGAAGAAATACAATAAGGATATCTGTGATGAGCTTGGTATAACCGTACCGGACGATTACGAGGCAATCGCAAACGAGTAATGGAAAAGCATAGCGAAAACAAGCGTATTTACTTGATTTTTGCTGTATTATTATAGTATAGTAGTCGGGTAGAGTTTTTCTACCCGATTTTTGTTATATAAAGGAGAGAAAGAAATGGATGTAAGTGCTTTATTCAATGCCATGCCGGGCGCGATTGCCCAGGGTCTGATCTGGGGCATTATGGCGATTGGCGTGTACATCACGTTCCGGATTCTGGACATCGCCGATTTGTCTGTCGATGGAACGATGTGTACCGGTGCAGCCGTATGTATTATGTTGATGCAGAAGGGATACCATGTAGCAGCCGCGATGGCGATCGCGACACTTGCCGGTATGCTCGTGGGACTTGTAACCGGTTTGTTCCACACGACGATGGGAATCCCGGCGATCTTAGCAGGTATTTTGACACAGCTTGGTCTGTGGGGTGTGAACCTGAAGATCATGGGAAAGGCAAACCAGCCGATCAATGTTGACAAATACGATCTGGTAGTTTCTCTTCGTTACATAAAGAGAGTTGCATTCTATAAGAATTCCATCTTTGTCGTATTTATATTTATGATTGTTGTCATCGGAATTTTGTACTGGTTCTTCGGTACAGAGCTTGGTAGTTCACTTCGTGCAACGGGTTGTAACGAGAATATGGCGCGTGCACAGGGTATCAACACGAACTTCAACAAGGTTCTCGGTCTGATGATCTCAAACGGGTTGGTTGCATTTTCATCTGCTTGTCTCGGACAGTATCAGGGATTTGCGGATATCAATATGGGTAAAGGCGCGATTGTCATCGGTCTGGCATCGGTTATTATCGGAGAAGCCATATTCAGCCGTATCTTCAAGAACTTCGCATTGAAGCTTCTGTCGGTCGGAATCGGTGGAGTGATCTATTTCATTGTGCTGCAGATCGTTATCTGGCTCGGCGTCGACACAGATCTGCTGAAGCTGTTCCAGGCGCTTATTGTAGCGGTATTCCTTGCAGTGCCTTACTGGAAGGGAAAGCATTTCAACAAGGGTAAGAAGCTTGCGGCATCCGCAGAGAAGAAGGAGGCGTAAATACTATGTTAGAGCTGAAGAATATTTATAAGACCTTCAATGCGGGAACGGTCAATGAGAAAATGGCGTTAAGAGGACTGAATTTGACACTGGAGGATGGTGATTTTGTAACCGTCATCGGTGGAAACGGAGCCGGTAAGTCTACGATGTTAAATGCGATCGCAGGTGTATGGCCGGTCGATCAGGGACAGATCCTGATCGGGGATGCCGATGTGACAAAGCTTCCGGAATATAAGCGTGCCAAATATCTCGGACGTGTGTTCCAGGATCCAATGACCGGAACAGCGGCGACAATGGAGATTCAGGAGAATCTGGCACTGGCACTCCGCCGGGGAGACAGCCGTACTTTGAAAGCCGGAATCACGAAGAAAGAGCATGCAAAGTATCGTGAGATGCTGGCTACTCTGGGACTTGGTCTGGAAGATCGTATGACATCGAAGGTAGGACTTTTGTCCGGTGGTCAGAGACAGGCACTTACATTGCTCATGGCAACCTTGAAGAAGCCGAAGCTTCTGCTCCTCGATGAGCATACAGCAGCCCTTGATCCGAAGACTGCTGCGAAGGTGTTGCAGACGACCGATATGATCGTCAACCGCGACAATCTGACTACGTTGATGATCACACATAATATGAAGGATGCAATCGCACACGGAAATCGTCTGATCATGATGATGGATGGCAATATCATTCTCGATATCCGGGGCGAAGAGAAGAAGAAGCTGACGGTTGCAGATCTGCTTCACAAGTTTGAAGAGGCAAGTGGCGAGGAATTTGCGAACGATAAGGCGATTCTTGGCTAGTCGAACGTGACAGAACGATTGCAAATGAGCGACGTGGATGTTGCGCACAGGTCATCATGTTTTGGCGTGGTGACAGGTAAGATAGAATTATGAATGAAGAACAGGTATTGATTGCGCGTTTGCAGGACCTGGCGAAGCGCGCATACAGACAAAATATTTATACATACACCGGATTCCTGACACCTGCAGAGCTTGCGGTGGTCTATGAGAAGCAGGCGGATTTCTCCTTCGTGGGGATGACCTGCTTCGGCGGAACGCCGGAGTGCGAACGGCAGATGGTGCAGTTTGGCTCAGAAGAATTGTTTGGGTATGCGGGAGTGTTTCCCATCTCGATTATTCTGGTAGAACCATTACTGGATAAATTCGCTGAAGATTTAAGCCATCGCGATTTTCTCGGCGCGCTTATGAATCTGGGGATTGAACGGTCTGTGCTCGGTGACATTCTGGTTAAGGATGGAAAGCGGGCATATATTTTCTGTCAGGAGAATATCGCTGCATATATTATGGAGCAACTGACAAAGATAAAACATACGAACGTGAAAACTTCTCTCGTGGAGGGCGGGATCGAGGATCTGAAGCCCACGCTTGAGGATATACACGTGATCGTCAGTGCACCGAGGTTTGATGCCATCATTGCGGCAGTTACAAAATGCTCCCGTAACGAGACGCTGGATATGTTCCGGGCGAAGAAAGTTACACGGAACGGCAGAATCGAGGAGCGCAACAGTCTGGTCTTAAAAGATGGCGATAGTTTCTCGGTCCGCGGGTACGGAAAGTTCCGGTATTGCGGTGCCGGAAGTGAGACGCGAAAGGGCAGAGTGAATATTTATTTAAAGAAATATATTTAGGGG
>ERZ1026852.244-NODE-244-length-37032-cov-19.812613_pt1 | contig 37032 bp, 26 predicted proteins | sample MGYA00380156_ERZ1026852 | MGnify/ENA primary metagenome ERZ1026852 (study PRJEB33269, sample SAMEA4719792) | human gut metagenome | biome: human-associated habitat; feature: organic feature; material: feces | place: Cameroon | collected 2013-10 ...
GGCTATGTGCTCCATTGGGCTTTCAGCCCGCCCTTGCTAAATCCGAAACTTGAGTAAACTAAATTTGAACACCTACTTATATATTTAACGTAATCACGAAAGCATGACAAACATACGGCAACGCATAGAAGAACTGATACACTACCTTCAGCAAGGCATATACGAAAAGAATACCGAAACAGCTCTGGCGCTTTTAGCAGCTCTGGCGGGTGAAAGCATATTGTTGTTAGGCCCTCCGGGAGTAGCAAAGTCAATGGTGGCACGACGATTGAAAAAAGCCTTTAAGGGAGCAGCATCCTTTGAATACCTCATGTCGCGATTTTCAACGCCCGATGAGATATTCGGCCCTATTAGCATAGCTCGATTAAAGGAGAGCGATAAGTACGAACGTGCCATTACGGGCTATCTTCCTACGGCCGACGTCGTATTCTTAGACGAAATATGGAAAGCAGGTCCCGCCATTCAAAACACCTTGCTTACGGTGATGAACGAGAAGTTGTTCCGCAATGGCGATAAAGAGCTACACCTTCCCTTAAAGTTGCTCATTGCCGCCTCTAACGAATTGCCGGCTAAGGGAGAAGGATTAGAAGCACTGTGGGATAGATTTGTCATTCGCCTCGTGTGTCGCTGTATTCAAGACGAAACGACCTTTCGCCACATGCTTTGTGCGGACGATGAGGCGGAGAAGAACGCCTCATCGGCCGTTGTTCACCCTATCACCAATCGCGAATACGCTACTTGGCAGAAGGAGGCACAAAAGGTCGTACTCAGTCAAGACTTATTAGAGGCCATTACTTACATTCGACAACACTTACAACGCGTTGAAGTAGAAGGCACCGAACTCCCCCGTAGCATTTATATCAGCGATCGCCGTTGGAAACACATCGCACGCTTACTGCGCATCTCGGCTTACGTTCAAGGACGCACAGAAGCCACGGTTGCCGACCTTCTGCCTATGTATCATTGCCTATGGAACGAACCCGAAGAATTGGCTGCTGTTCGACAAATTACGATTGAAGCCCTTTTCGCTCCTTATAAGAAGGCCATTGACGAACTCGCTGCTAAGGCCAAAGCTGACTTGCGAGCTTTCAGAGCGAAAGCCGCATTGGCTAAGGCCGTGCGCGAACACGACCACCGTGATGACGATTTGCTTATCATCAACAACTTCTTCTATCAAATTGAAAATCATGGTACGGGCCATACCTATGTATTCATTACCGACTATAAGAGTATGCCCTTGCGCAGCAAAGATAATGCTCCCGCTCAAGGCGTAATCTATAAAGACCCTGCCAACAAGGTGAGAAGCATCGTCCGCCTCTACGATGCTGATGCGCTAAGAGGTCTCCCTGCCAACGAGCGTGAGCAGGTGACGCTCTGTCGTGACAATGATCATATCTACATCAATGGCATTGCGTTTAAGATGCGCCATAAAGGTTCAGCCGTACTCAACCCTGCGACAGGACAAGTGGGTGGATTGTTTGAAGGGACTACAAATAGTAATACGACGAGTGCAATTATTGGCCATACACATTACGAGGAGGAAATAGAGAATATCTGTCAAGCATTAGAACAAGCAAAGCACGATATAGACTTTCATCTCTTTGTTAATAATGAAGACAAGCAGCTGACAGAGTCGTACTTGCAACGCCTCTACAAAGCAATCGCCCTTTGTCGCGTTGATATCCGAAAATTACTTTATGACGAATAAAAATCAGGAGTTAGAGTTAGAGCCAACCCTCTATCTCCAACTATTACAACAATATGTCGAGACGGGTGAGGAACCTGACGTTCTCTTAGCTCAGACGGATGCACTGACGGCTTACTTGGCAGATACCATGCGCAATGCAGAACTCAAGGCTTGGGTGATGAACGATGAGGTGGCGGCGCGTATCTTTATTGACACCATGTGTCAGTTCATCACCCTTCATCAGCAGAAGGCAGCCTATCAGCAGAGCCGTAGCTGTTTTGAGCGCCGACAGTTAGCTGAGGCTACGGAGTGGAGCGTAATCAAACGACGCGACAATTGGCAAGTGTTGGTCCAACAGATTGCCACGAAATATCACGCATTGGGTTTCGACCAACATTTTTATACGCAACAGTTCACCCAAAGTGAAGGATACGCCAACGATGCGTTGTGGCAAAGTATGCTCAACGATTGGGAGGCTTGTGTCGAAGCACAACTTAAGCAACGTCAACAAGAGTTCATAGAAAGTCGGCGCCAACTGCAAGACAAGCTTTTGCACAACAATCTTACCTCGGCTACTCACTATGTGCGAGAACATCAAGTTAGTCACGATCGCTTCTTCCAGTCATGGGCTTTAATGGGAGGGCGGTGGAATGCGCTTGAGTACGAACGTTTGCAGCAAGTCGTCAACTTTCAGCGTCGCTATCCAGTCCTACTCAAGATTGTCAACCGAATGGGGCGCACGGCCGATGCCTTAGGCAAGAAGAATATCGGACACACGACAGGCGCAGCTGAGCGAATGGAACACGCCTCTCACAGTGACATTACAGGTATTAGCATGGGGCGTGACTTAAACGCCCTCTTGCCTCACGAATGGGCTATCTATTCCGACCCCAATATGGAGGATCTCTTCTTACAACGATACGTTACCAGTCGTCTCCAAACGTTTGGCTACGAAAGTCACGCGATGAATGCCGCGCGCAATCTGCATAAGAAGCCCGCCCGTCCTCAAGGTCCTATGATCGTATGTGTCGACCTTTCGGGCAGTATGATGGGCGAACCTTGTCAAGTGGCGCTTTCGTTGATGATGCAACTGTGCGAATTGTGTATGCAAAAGCACAGACATTGTTTCTTAATCGCCTTTTCAGTAGCTGCGCAGCCTATCGACGTGTTAACAGATCGCACACAATTATTGCAGTTCTTCAATCGCAAGGCGAGTGGCAGCACAGATGCGCACCACATGATGAACACGATGTTTCAGCTCTTAAAGTCGAACGCCCAATACGCTGGTGCAGACGTGCTATGGGTGACGGATTTTCGCATTCCATTGCCTGAACGAGAATATTTCATCGAAATGGAGCGCCTGCAGCAGCAAGACGGCACGCGCTTCTACGGCCTTCAATTAGGCATCGCCGAAAATCGTTGGGCCTCCCACTTCGACGAACTCTTCAAGATAGAAGACGTGAAGATGTTAGCCTAAATGGGGGCGTTACCATTAAGCGCGTAAAATAAAATTCCCCTGCCCAAAGTTTGTGCATAACACCGCGCCAAACTAAGCGCACACACGCGCAACCCCAAGAAGAAAACATCTTCTATTCATATTCACTTTCCAAAGGATGTGACAACCACCGCGTTACCACATCCTTTTTTTTTGCGCAATGCACACCCCAGCTTCATGGGGCAGAAAGCGATGATAATGCAAAAATGACAAATGACTTTTGGCTCTGTAACGAATCGTGTGGGTAAACTGCAATATGTCGCCCCCAGGTTAGCTTGCGTTCGTGACACCGACAAATTGCAGTTTATTAAACCGAGTCTACCCACACGATTCGTTATAGGACCTAACTTTTTCAATTTGCCAACACCTAACGCCTTGATAATCAAGATTTTAAAAATCTAAAAAAGTCGTTTTTTGAGTGACTGTTAGTGTCATTTTTTTACGGAGGATTTTAGGCTATTTCTTATCTAAGACCTGAGGGAAGAGGCACGGAATTTTAACAAAAGATGCAGCTACGCTGCTTTTGGGGAAACATTGATGTCCATCAATGCCCATTAATTTATCCATTTATACTTGCTTGTCTTGTCGTTTTTGAAAAATCACCTTTTTCCGCACATTCACGCTACAAAAACCTTCAGAAACACGTTTCACAACATGTTTTGTTAAAATAATGCGTAAAAAATTTCAAGTATACTGAGCAAAGTTGTACTTTTACACCCGAAAAAAGCAACAACCTATTATCTTTGTCTTACTAACGCCTTAAAAAATGTTGAAAAACATAGCAAATAGACACGCTTTTTTATACCCCAATACGTTACTTGACAAACCTCAGCAAAGTCATTAAAAACAGTTACTACAATATCTATGCAGAAAATCACTACTCTTGCAATGGCTCTCCTCGCAATGGGAAGCCTTGCTACTTCGGCTTGGGCGCAAGTCGTTAGTTTTACCCCCACTTCAAATATTGAGTCGGGTTGGTATCAAATCCGCCAAGTGAAGGGTGTTAACAAGACCACTGTTACTGAAACAACCCCTTCTTACCTTTTTTGTTCTGAGAAACTCACACCCAATAATAATTACACATGGGTAGGAACAGCAACAACACAAAAGGCTGATGCAACAGCTTTTTTGTGGGTGGACAAAGGCACGGCAGATTACTCAATTCAAAGCATTGATGGCAGATGGACCAACAGTAAAGGTCAAGTAAAGCCTAATCGCAATGGTTTTCAAATTAAAACAAAGGATGCTACTAAGCAAACTTTTACCATTGGAGATTATTGGGATGATTGGAAGAATTTTAATGGCTACATGGGTGCATCAATGAACAGTAAAGAGGCCGCATTCCAATTCTCGAAAGTATCTGACGCTGATCTTAATAAATACGACATTTATAGCATTTCAATAAAATCAGCAACTGCAGATATTACTCTTACAACTGATTTAAGTTTAACATGTAATATCGCTAACAACAAGGGTACAAAAACTATATACAATGGTGGACACTTATTCCTTACATCAGGAACCACTGTTACTAATAATAACCTCGTACCCGCTACATATGCAGGATGTTCTGCTTCTGTACAAGTAGACGCCACAGCAAAGAACATAACTGTTACATATGCATTAGATGAAACTTTAATTTCTAAAGCAAAAGCTTATTTAGCAGAAACAGGTATTGGTACTCCTATCGCGAGTGCTGCTTTGCGCACAACTTTACAAACCGCAATATCGAATGCCGAAAAGACCAAAAACTTTGCTAACTACAGCGCATTAGTAACTGCAACAGAAAATTATCTGAATTCGGACAAAGACATTCAAATGCCAGAAGATGGTAAAGCATATACTTTCACCATGGTAACAAAGGCTGGCAAGAAGTTCTATATGGATTATAATGTGTCTGGATACACGTTGCAAGCCACTTCTGCAGAGAATAACAAGAATTACCCACAAACAGCTACTTTAATTTGCCACAAGTTAGCAAACGGTAATTATGTTTTCTTGAACAACGCTGGTAAATACTTAATTTTTAAGGGTGTAAATAATGCCAGCGAATACAATAACAACAAAGGTTACAGTGATAACTACGAAACAGTAAACATTCCTAACACCACAACCACACTTTATCCTCAGCAGGTAACTATTAAAAAATTGGGGAAAGGTAGCTATAGCGAAACACCTAACGGACTATATGTATATGCAATGAGTAATCGCTATACTAATAATAATAAAAAAGGCGTCTTCGTAATAGACAAAAATGGTGCTTATTCTGCAGCACAAGACAATCCATTCTTCAACGACAATCACTCTTCAGCCATCAAAATCGAAGAAGTTACCTACCCCAACCACGTAACCTTTAACGCCACAGGTGAGGATATTAAGGACGTTAAAAACATTGCAACCTTTAGCGCTCCCTTTGCTACGATTGTACCCGAGGGTGTAACTGCTTGGTATGTGGACGGAGAGAATGGCGAAAAAGCCACACTTAAGGCGGTAGAATATGGTAAAGCCATTCCTGCTAACCAAGGTGTTTTGCTTACCTCTGAAACAGGCACTGCCGTGACTATGGTGCCCGTTGCCGACGAAGCCGTAACTACCATCTCTGGTAATAAACTAAAAGCCTCAGCAGGTGCCGAAAAAACATTAACAGATGCTGACAACGCCTACATCCTTGGTAAGAGCGCTGCTGGCAAAGTGGCTTTCTTTAAGGGTAAAATTGGCTCTAAACTGGGCATGAACAAGGCTTATTTAGAACATGCGGCTGGCGCTGCTGCCATTGCTTTGGACTTTAACTTAGGCACTACTACGGGCATTCAAAATGCAGTGGTTTCTGAACAATCGAACGCACCTATCTACGACCTTTCAGGACGTCGCGTGCAGAACACCATGAAAGGTGGTTTCTACATTCAAGGTGGCAAAAAGTTCATTGCACAGTGATAAACTATTTTAGTTAAGTAGGTGTTCGAAATTATTTTTACATTGAAAGTGCGTTATCGGGATGCAGCTGTTTCCTTCGGGCGAAGGAGCATAGCGGGCTATGTGACTGAGAACGAAGGAAACAGATGCGCCCGAGAACGTGCTTTCAATGTGAAAATAGCATCTGCTGATAGTATAAAATAATTTTGAACACCTACTTATTATCTTAACACAACACTCGACACATATCACACATTATGAAAAAGATATATAAGGCTCCGAAGGCTCAAAAATTTATTATCGAAGCTGAATGTATGCTTGCTGCCTCACCCGCAAGTATCAACATTGTAGAAAGTGATGAAATTGATGCTTCAGCATCTTTCTCTAACAATAAGGCTTGGAACAGCGAAAACTGGAGTGCTACTGACGAAAATTAATGCTTTGCATTACATTTTCATACTGAAATAAAATAAAGGCATAGCTTAGTCGAACAAACACATAAGTTTGGCTTTCTGCTATGCCTTTTTAATGGAATGAAGAACCCGCTCTTGAAATCAAAAACAAAATTCTACTAAATACCAATTATCTAATCTTTTTTATCAAAAAAAATGAGACTTAAAAATCTATTCCTCGCTGCGGTTATGCTTTTGGCAGGGCTGCAGGTGGCACATGCTGACGACGCGTTTCGAAAGCACCGCTACGACTCATGGAAGGTGATGACGTTGCCCAAAGATGCAATCGTGTTTGCCGGCAACTCTATCACAGACATGCATGGTTGGACGGAGGCCTTTGGAAACAACCCAAGCATCATTAACCGCGGGAACTCTGGCGGATACAGTTACGAAGTGCTTGCCAACGTAGAAAGTTGGGTACGCTTTAAACCTGCAAAAGTGTTTATTAAAATCGGCACGAACGACTTGGGCACCAACCGCACCGAACAGTCTATTGCCGAAAACATTGAAAAAACGGTGAAGATTATTCGTCGCGAAAGCCCTAACACCTTAATCTACTTGCAAAGCATCTTGCCTGCAAGAGATCAGGGCTATAAAAACCTCAAAACCATTGAGGCTACAAACAAACTGATTAAGGCGATTGCCGACAAAACCGACAACACTACCTACGTTGACCTTTACTCTAAATTAGGCGGTATTCGTAGTGGCAAGCCTTATTCGCTCGACAACCTGCACCTTGAAGCATACGGCTACAAGATTTGGGTGGACGAGATTAAAAAATATGTAGGTCTGGAATCATCATACCCTGAAAACACCAAAGACATTCAGCAAGACATGGGCTTACCCACAGCCCACGGCATGCGTGCTACTTATTTTAGCGTATTGCCCACACTGTCGACCGATGTTCTGTTCTTTGGCGACGAAATGGTAAAGAATGGCGAATGGAACGAATTGCTCCATAACAAAAATGTAAAGAACCGCGGTTCGTGGTGGGGATATGGCGGTGCTATTGGCACTGTGAGCAAATTTGTAGACGCGACTTTTGCCAATAACGACAAGGGCGTGAAACGCGAAAAGCCTGCTAAAATTTTGCTCTATACGGGTACTGAGGACGTGAATAACGCGAATAACGCACTCGCTACCATCGAAACAAACTATGCGGCATTAATTGCCAAGTTAAAAGAAAAGGCTCCCCACACACCCATTGCATTGGTGAGCTTGATGCCTACTGCCCAAGCTAACGCACGCATTAAAGATTTTAATGCTTGGTTAAAGTCTAAGGCAGAGGCTGACGCCGACCTTACTTACGTGAACATTTACACCGCACTTGCTACCGAAACAGGTGCAGCAAATTCAAAATACTTTGTGGGCAACTACCTTTATGGCACAGGCTATGTGGTGGCTGCACGCGAGTTGGCTAAGTTTATTGGCGGATGCACGGTGATTTCTGACGAAGAAGCGCTGAAACTAAAAGAAGTGTTCGAGGCACGCACCACACTTAACAATACTATCAACGCCTTTGAGAGCGTGAAGGTGGGCAATGCCTTGGGCGAATATAGCGAAGAGGCTGTAAAAGACCTCAAGGCCAAGGTTAAGGACATGGAGGTATTGCTGGCTAAAGAAAATGCTACCATCGACGAATTGAAAACCATGGCTAAAGATGCCGAAACGGTTCTTAACAACTTGAAGGCTAAAATCAATGTGCCTAACGAGCAGAATGTTGCTGGCAAACAATTTGCTATTTGCACACCGCTGCGCGGCAACTTATATGCGTATGCAAACAATGGAGGGGTATGTGCCACCAGCTCAAACATGGGCTATGCCACTTATCGTTGGATTTTAGAAAAACGCAACGATAACACTTACAACATCAAGAATCAAGGCACAGGCACGTACATGAATCCTGCAGCTGCACACAATTCGCAGATTAAACTAACTGACAAAGTGCCTAATGTGGGTTGGACAATCGAATATGCAGCCTCAGTGGGTCTCTACATCGTACGCAGCGCTGAAACTTGCGAGTTGAACTCTACGACCCAAGAAGGCAACCCCATTTTCAACTGGTATGGCGATGGTAAAAAAGCACAAAATCGCGCAGACGCAGGTTGTCAATGGCTCTTTACCGACGTAACTAACGTCGAAATAGAGAAAGAACCTACCCCCATCCACGTTGTGATGGGTACAGCACAAGAGGGTGCTGCCGATATTGTAGAGGGTCACATCTACACCATTACCAATCATCAAAAAGACGGAGTATGCTATCCTTTCTACACCGACAACAAAACTCTCTGTGTAGGTAGCAAAAACGCTTTGGCTGCCAAGAGCTATGGCAATCGCGCTAAGTTCGTGGCTGAAAAGAAAGGCAATGCTTTTGCCTTTAAAAATGTAGAAACGGGTTATTACCTCGTTTGGAGAGGCGATAACGAAGGTACCAACAATAACGCAGGATTGCTGAAAGAATATGACGCTACATTCTGCAACTTTACACTCACTGCTGCCAAGGAAGTGACCAACGGCAAGATTATTACAGCCAAACGTGCCAATGGCAACGTGGGCACTTTTGTACTGATGGCAAATGGCGCTTGGAGCAAGTGGGCAAACAATACTGTAGGCTACACTGACAAATTCTCAAACATCTTCACCTTTGGCGATGTGACCCACAACGATGAAGGCGAAGTTGTGGACGAATCTAATTGGGGAGTGAATGTAGATTGGCACACCATGCAAATTGGTGGTAACCTCTATATTAGCAATAATGGCAATGCCGACCACATAGCACTGACTACAACCAAAACAGCCTTTGCTGATGCCGACTTGTGGTATCGCGTGGGCGACGACACCAATGGTTATACCATCTACAACAAAGAGGCTGGTGCTAACAAGGTGCTTGCTGCTCCCATCGAAATGAAGGGTGATACGGGCAGTGAGTCTTATCCCATCATGGTCGATAAGAAAAACATCCCCGCAGGCTATACCGCAACATGGCTCTTTGCCAAGAGTACAGACTTGGGCAATGATGTAGAAGCTTACTACATATACGAAAAGGATCATGGAAACAACAAGTTGAACAACCGTAACAACAAACTCGCCTTCTGGACCGGGGGTGCTGACAAGGGTAGTTCTATTGTGTGGAAATGGGCACAACGCACCATTGAGGTAAACATGAGCCAAGGTGCTTTCACCGCCAAAAAGGGCGATTGGGCACAGGTTTGGACATCGAAAGCTACAGAACCTAAACTCACCTTGAATGCGGGCTATAACAACATGAGCGTGCCTAACTCTAACGATTCTCGCATTCAAGCGTTCGTGGGTAACTACAACCCACAAACCTATACGCTGAACACCGACGCTGACTACAGCATTGTAGCTTACAGTTTCGATTTTGTCATGAGCAGAACCACGGCTATTAAGGTTATCGACGCAAAGGGCAATGAATTTACTTCTAAAAAGGAGGCTCAAAGCATCAGCTGCCAAGACCTTGACTCACAAAGCACTAAGTTCATCCTCTCGGGGGCAAACGATGGCGTAGACCTCACAAACTTCTTTGTGACGATTCGCAAAAGAGCAATTCCTGCCGAACCACAGTTCGAAATATTCCCCACACGCACTTCGGCAGATATTCCTTATCGCATTCCTGCTATCGCCACAGCCTATGATGGCACAGTGGTTGCAGTGGCTGACTATCGCTTTAGCCGTGCCGACATTGGTAGCGGACGTATCGACTTGCACATTCGTCGCAGCCACGACCATGGCAAAACTTGGGACGACATTATGAAGCCCAAAGAAATGACAGGTGACGGCAATAAAACTGAAGGACACCAAGAAACAGGTTTTGGCGACCCCTGTATCGTAGGCGATAGCGAAAGTCCCCGCATGATTATTACTTCGTGCTCGGGTACACCAGGCTTCTTTGCAGGCACACGCACCCACCACCAAGGTTGGGCACGCTGGTATAGCGATGACAATGGCGCGACATGGAGCAAACCCGAATATATTGACGAAGAATTTATTTATTCTAAATTCGACAAGAGCGCATACGGCCCCATACGTGGTTGGTTTGTGGGTAGTGGCAGAATTTGCCAAAGCTCCACAACAAAGGTTGGTAAATATTACCGTCTGTACTGCGTAGGTAGCAGCTGTCGCCAAGGCAGTAACGAAACTGCCAACTGGGTGATTTACTCTGACGACTTTGGCGAAACATGGAATTTCCTGGGTGGATGCGACGAAAGCCCCATCCCTGGTGGCGATGAACCTAAGGCTGAAGAGTTACCCGATGGTAGCATTCTTTTGTCAAGCCGCTGCCATGGCGGACGTAACTATAACATCTTTACCTTTACTGACACCAAAACAGCACAAGGTTCGTGGGGGCAGGTGGCCTTCTCTGGACAAAGCAACAAGGGGGTAACCGCTGCGGGCAATGCTTGCAATGGTGAGGTTATGATGTTGCCCGTTACACGCAAAAAGGACAATAAAAAGATGTTCTTGCTCTTGCAGAGTGTACCCTTTGGCAACGGACGTGCCAACGTGGGCATCTACTACAAAGAGTTAGAGAATGTAGCAGACTTCCGCACTCCGCAAGACATTGCGAAGGATTGGGACGGACACCACCAAAGCTCTTACATCAGCAGTGCGTATAGCACCATGACTTGGCAAAAGAACAATACGCTGGGATTTGTGTATGAAGAGGACACTTATGGCACTAATGGTGGCGGTTATACCATTATCTATAAGAACTACTCTATCGAACAAATTACAGATTCTGCCTACACTTATACACCTGCCGTAAATGCCGATAGCCTCACAGCCGTGGGCATGGAGCAGATTATTGAGGCTATTACTGCCGAAAATAATGTGGGCAACATGGTAGGACAATACACCAAGGAGGCACAAAGCATTATGGCAAACGCTTATAAAACTTATGCGTCTGCCCCTTCGCGCCAAAACTACGAACGCTTGAATGCTGCCATTGCTTCGGCACCACGTGTGACTATTGACAAGGAGTGCTACTATACAATTCGTAACTACGGACGTGGTAATAAGGATTTATTGCTCAACGCAAACTCTGATACTGAACTTAGTGTGAGCACTGATGCTGATGCTGACAATGCGAAGTGGTGCGCAGTGCCCGTAGCCAACAAGCCTAACACGTTTTATTTGGTGAATAAGGCTTTTCCTGAGTGCATGATTGGTAAAACGCTTGCTATAGAAAAGGCCACCCTACTGACTACAAACAAGGAGGAAGCTGGTTTATATTGCATCGTAAGCAATACACAGGGTCTTAGCAAATTGCAATGTATAAATCCGACTGACGCTGCACACGCTTATCTGCACTTGGCTGGCGACAACAAACGCGTGGTGCCTTGGTTGGCATCATCGCCTACCAACAACGCTCCCTCGTTTTGGTATATCGAACCCACTGACATCTTAACAGACATTCAGTCGGTCAACAACAATGCGCTTACCCCCAATGCTGCAATCACTTGCTACGACCTCAACGGTCGCATCATCTCTCTGCCGCAAAAAGGGCAAGTATACATTCAACGTGGAAAGAAATACATCAAGTAATTCTATCTATTTAAACACTTAAATATTAAGGCACGCTTCGATGTGGAGCGTGCCTTAATAATATCTCGATGAAACTCGCTAATTGCAATCAAATGAATAATAATGGAGTACTAAAAAACAGATTTTTTAATATTGGTGTCCGATAAAACTCAAAAAAGCGCATACTTGTTAGGCTCAACCGCTGATTTTAGGCGGTTGAGCTTATTATTTGTGCAAGACAAGCCCCCCTCTAAGATTTACGAAGGTTCGGGAGGAGAAATTGAGGCCTTTTCTGGAATTTTAAGCCAGTCCTTCTCTGGGTTGTTTTGCAAACTGAAAAGGTTAACATAGTACATTAATGTCAGTCGTACCATTGTGGCAAGCCCTAAGAAACTTCAACGTCTTTCCAACCGACTTTGTACAACCATTAAAAGAAGATTTGCGATAAGTGTTACCCAAATTTGAATCTTGATGGCATTTTTGCTTTCACCATAGATAAATCACGCAAAAAGAGGGTTTCAATCTGTGCTATGTGGTGGCGCAGAAAAGTGATGAAGTCTGGGCCAGACCATGAACCTGCTGAAGGGATAGATCTACATCCAGAACGGACAGCTTCAACAAGTAAAGCCAAGTATTCAACAACAAGAATACATCTCATAGAAAAAGCCGCGTGGACATGTTCGAAATGTCCACGCAGCTTTTTGATTTTATGCAGATAGCCAGAATGGTCTTAATCCCTGAAAATTCCCAACTTTGTTTTGGGTGGTTCTAATAATTCCTCCAAAATCCGTCCCAACCATCACACCACCCTCTCATACTTCACAAAACGCTCTCACGTTTTGTACGTTACCTTTAAAATCTGTATTTTTGCACATCTTGACGACGCCTAGCACAGACACGACATATAGGCTTCTCAATCACACAACAAAACATAGTACTTTTTCTAATGATTCCAATGAAAAAAGATTCAACATCCTCCAATAAGTGGCTGGCATTGCTTTTCACGTGTCTGCTACTGAGCTGCACGGTATGTAACGCAGCCACCACGGAGACACTGAAGCCCGACACCATCACACTAAGTTTAACGGAGGCCGGCACATTGCACGAGCGCATCGGCAACAACAAGAAACTGAAAATTGAATGCCTGAGGCTCACCGGCATGCTCAACATTGACGACATACAGTTTATACGCGAGATGGCCGGATGTTATTATGATACAAAAGGGCACAAATACGACGGCCACCTGCGCTATCTTGACATCAGCGGTGCCACCCTCACCAACACCGACAACAAAGAGGTGAGTATATACCCACGCGACCCATCGGAATATGAGGGAACGCCGTGGCCTTCCGCTGAGGCATACATCAACGACAATGGCACACCAGTGGCCATCTTTGCCTACCTATACGACATGGAGGAGATTGTGCTCCCAGCCAAACTCAAATCCATAGGCGATGACGCGTTCATTTTCTGCCGATCCCTGAAATCAATCAACATTCCCGAGAGCGTACAAGGAATCGGCCTGAGAGCCTTCCTCGGATGTAGCAGTCTCAAATCCATGAAATTGCCGATTGGCATCACGGAAATAAAGTCTGGACTTCTCTCTGGCTGTACGAACCTCACGTCGATAGACATCCCATACACCACGGAGGAGATAGGACACAACGCATTTAGAAACTGCACGAGTCTTAAGTCCATAGAGCTGCCATACAGTCTGAACAACATGGGCATAAGCGTGTTTTACGGTTGCACCGCACTCACGTCTGTCACCATACCCAAGAACATAAGATACATCAGTGACTACACTTTCTATGGCTGCACCAGCCTCACCTCTGTAGAAATGCCGCTCACCATAACGAAAATAGGGGACCAGGCTTTTTACGGATGCACGGCTCTGGTCAGACAGGACATCCCCTCCAACGTAACAGAGATAGGCAGCGAGGCATTCTGCGGATGCAGTCAGCTCATCGACCTCACCATTCCTTCAGGCATAAAGAGCATCGGCGAAAGGGCCTTCAAAGACTGCAATGCGCTGACCACACTCTATGCGCTCGGCGCATCGCCAATAGCGATAACCTCCAACACATTTGAAAACGTAAACAAGTGTACGCTGTACGTTCCGCAAGGTTCCCGGCAGGAATACTGGCTAAAAGACGGATGGGGCGACTTGAACAGAGTCTCAGAGTTTGACCCCGAAGCTCTGATAACAGAACCGGTGAACGTTCATGTGCAGACGGCTGGTACGCTCCACAATATGCTCGACTGCTTCCGCAAATACCGCATACAGAATCTGAAGGTGACTGGCAACATCAACAATGCCGACATACACACCATCCAGAAGATGAGTGGCTACAATGACCCTGGCGCATACATGCGCTACGACGGCCGCCTACAGCATCTCGACCTCAGCGGTGCAACCATTGTTACCGATGATTGGAACCTCGCGACATGTCGCCTGACCTCCGTTGCATTGCCCACTGGCTTGACGGCCATCCCCAACCAGGCCTTCGCAGAATGTAACGAACTGGAGTCGGCACCCATACCGCAAGGAGTGACAAGCATAGGCTATGATGCCTTTGGAAACTGTCACAAATTGGCATCTATCACCCTACCTGTGGGTCTGACAAGTATACAAGGCGGAGCTTTCTTCGGCTGCGGGAGCCTCACCTCGATAGTCATACCATCGGGAGTGAAAGTGATTGAAGGCAAGACATTCTCATACTGCACTGGACTAAAGTCGCTTACCTTACAAGAGGGACTCACTGACATATACGACTATGCCTTCACTGGCTGCACGCTCCTCACCACGATTACGTTGCCCTCGACCTTAGATGTCATCTGCGATGCTGCATTCTCTGGCTGCAACTCTTTGAAATCCATATACGCCCTTAACCCACAGGGCATAGGCATCAAAGGAAAGCCCTTCGAGGAATATACACAATCCCAATGCACGCTCTACGTACCCGAGGGATCTATGTACAATTACCAGTGTTGGGAGGAGTGGTATGCCTTCAACCACATCGTGGAGTTCTCCCCAACGGGCATAAACGGAGTACACGCTGCCGCTGAACGCCGCGAGGTGGAAAGCTATGATACAAGCGGCAGACGCCTGACCTCCCCCACCAAGGGCCTCAACATTGTGCGCTTCAACGATGGCACCACGAGGAAGGTGATGAAATAATTTTTCAAGCTCCAACACTCTATTTGAAGGGAGCTGACCAAAGCTCCGATTATAAACAAAACTCGTTGCTCGTCCCTGAGTAGGAACGTGCAACGAGTTCCTTTGTAAAATATCTTGCAAGCAAAAAGTTTGATTTCTGCCAGCACCCGAAAAGTAGGGTGTTCAAAATCCAGAAAAATCTCTGCGCGGTTTTAAGCCCAATAACACGAGTTCGGGATAAGAAACGCAAAAATAAATAAGGTAGACGAGCAAAAAAAGTTCGTTTACCCTATTTATTTTTGCGTTTCTTATCCCGAACTCGCGTATAGAGATGCAAAGGTTATGGATAGCACTTGAAATCTACTTAGAACGACCAACCTAAGCCGATATATGGAAAGAAGGCTGCCTTTTTGAGCCCATACTTGTCTCCGAAATTGAAGGACGGCGATACGCCAACACGAAACATAAATCCGTTGGGGCGCTGATAGCGGTAGCCGATATCGCCGAAGAAGAAATAACCGAATTGAGTTTTTGATGAAGTGTAAAAATCAATTTTAGGAGAAGTTTCGTCTGTATTCTCCCCACCTGGATACCACCCTGTATCTTTGACGTATCCTATTGTTTCCTTTACTTGATATACACCAAGACTCGCACCGAAACCCAGCTCCAATTTGCTATTCTTCTTTCCGAGCAGATAGTTTAGCTCCAACGGGACACCAACACCATTGATTTTCTGGTCGAACAAACCTGAATTGTTTCCATAGCCATAGCCAATGCCTACGCGGTAGCCTAACCCAGAGTTTCCATCAAATCTACTGTCGTAGTTGACGCCCACAATATTTTGGGCACCAAGTAATTCTACAGACAGATTACGTGTCTTCTGTTGTGCCATTACTGCCGAAAAATAGCATAATGCAAATAATGATAATAAAACCTTTTTCATGTGGTGTTATGATTAAATTATATACAAAGACAAGTTGCCCGAAAACTTGTTATTATGCTGCAAAAGTACAATCATTCGTTTTTATACACAACGTCTCCTTATGCGAAACGGCAAAAATGTGTGGCGGAGCAGTAATAAGTAGGTATTCAAAATTAGTTTATATAATCATGTTCAGAATTAGTCGATATGCCTTGGCGCATTCTTTCGCCCAGAAACATAGGTTTCATCGGTCACGTAGCCCGCTACGCTCCCTCTTCAACCTATGTTTCTGAACGAAATACTGCACCAATTCATATCAACTAATTTTGAACACCTACTTATATTCTTTTGAAGCAATTATAGGTATTCCTCTTTTTATAATAATCCTATCAACTCTTACGGTTAGGTAACAAAGATGATGAAGTCTATTTTGTCACTATTCTCTATTCTTTTATCGCCCCAGCCCTTTTTCTTTCTTTTGTGGCGACTCCTTAAAATTGACTCTGCTATCCATTTTTTCATTTAAAATAATTTGTATTTTCTATGCTTATTCATATCTTTGCAGTACGAGAACCCGCCAAGCCTCTCAACGATGCTCAAATGTGCGGGTCGTTTTTTTTATAGACGTATGGCTACAAAAAATTCATTTACGAAAATGTACTCATCACCAAGTGATTTGGTGCAGTTACTTCAATCACGAGGGTTGGTAATATTCGATAGAGAAAAAGCAGAGCATTATCTTTCACATATCGGATATTATCGCTTGTCTGCTTATTCGTATCCCATGCTTTCTTTTCCGATCAAGCAAGGAGTTTCTTTCGATAAAGTCATGATGCTATACCACTTTGACAAGAATCTTCGATTACATTGCTGTTCAACGAGATAGAGAAAATTCACATGGGCATTTTTTCTACCATTAAGAGCGTAAAACATTAATAAATATGATGTTTAAGATATTGAATGTTTTATCGTGCAAAACGGAAAAATCAAGCTCGCCTAAATAGCTAAACTTGAGCAGATGATGTCAAAGAAAAAAGCTAAACGACCGATAGTTCGTTTTGCCATAAAACTTTACACTCTTCAAATAACATACACTACCATTATTATATGAATAACTTCATTGCTTCACAACTACTCACCGACGCTGAGTGGACAAGATATGTAGCTCAACCTGAGCAATTCACGTTTGACAAGACAGAACTTTCTGCCGCACAACAACTTCGCCCTCTGATACTGAAAGGTATGGAGGAGGAGACGACTGAGATAGATCAGATTATCAACAACCCCGAAACACCTAACTTTCAGAATACGATTGTTGCATTATCGAATAGTGGAGAGTCATTAGAACGCGCCACTGCTGTTATGTATAATCTACTAAGCGCTGAGACGGACGATGAGTTGGACGAATTGGCGAACGACATGGCTGCCCCCTTGTCGGAACACGGTAACAACATCATGCTCAATCCTCAACTATTTGAGCGCGTTAAGCAGGTGTACGACCATGAACGAGACTCGTTACAAGGGGAAGATCTCATGCTGCTGAACAAGACGTACGAGGGTTTCGAACGTTCGGGAGCTACACTGAGCGAAGAGAAGAAAGCAAAGTTTCGCGACATCACACGCGAACTCTCTGAATGCACACTGAAATTTTCGCAAAACTTGCTCAAAGAGACGAATGCTTTTGAACTACATCTGACAGACGAAGCCGACTTACAAGGCATTCCCGACATTCATCGCCAAGCAGCACACCATGAGGCCGAAACACGTGGCAAGGAGGGTTGGGTATTTACACTTCACGCACCGAGCTACGGCCCATTTATGATGTATGCCGATAAGCGTGAGTTGCGCGAGAAGATGTATCGTGCCTACAATAGCCGATGTACAAAGGACAATGAGTTCAACAACTTCGGTATCGTGAGCCGCATTGTCAACCTACGTCGCGAAGTAGCACAACTATTGGGCTACACCAACTTTGCTGACTATGCATTGAGACGCCGCATGGCGATGAAGGCTGAAAATGTATACCAACTGCTCAACAACTTAATCGATAGCTACTTGCCTAAGGCAAAAGAAGAGGTGAATGAGGTGGAACTTAGAGCACAAGCCGCTGAAGGGACTGACTTCGTGATGCAGCCTTGGGACTTCTCTTACTATAGCCAGAAGTTGAAGCAGGAGTTGTACGACTACGACCCCGATATGCTGCGCCCTTACTTTGAACTTTCAAGGGTGAAGAAGGGGGTATTAGGCTTGGCCACAAAACTTTACGGCATCACGTTTAAAGAGAACACACAGTTGCCCGTTTACCACAAAGACGTGGTAGCTTATGACGTATACGACAAGGACGGCAGCTACTTGGCTATTCTACTGCTCGACTTCTTCCCACGTGAGAGCAAAAAGGGCGGAGCGTGGATGACAAACTATCGCGAGGAGCACTGCGACGCTCCTACCACCACAGCCGTAACGGCTGCTAATTCGCTGCGCCCCGTAGTAAGCGTCACTACAAACTTTACGAAACCTACTGCTGATACGCCCGCACTCTTGACACTGGGCGAAGTCGAAACGTTCTTACACGAATTTGGTCACGCTTTGCATGGCATCTTTGCCATGACTCATTATGCGGCACTGAGTGGAACAAACGTATTTTGGGATTTTGTTGAACTCCCCTCACAATTTATGGAGAACTATGCAACAGAACCAGATTTTTTGGGTACATTTGCCCAACACTACCAAACGGGCGAACCTTTGCCTGAAAGCTACATTGAACGCATTCGCAAGTGTCGTAATTATCAAGCCGCTTACGCTTGTATGCGACAGGTTTCGTTCGGACTGCTCGACATGGCTTTCTATACGCTGTGCGACCCATTCACGGGAGACGTTAAAGCATTCGAAGACGAGGCTTGGAAACGTGTACAATTGCTCCGCCCTGTACCAACCTCATGCATGACGGTACAGTTTGGCCACATCATGTCTGGCGGATATGCCGCAGGGTACTATAGCTACAAGTGGGCCGAAGTGCTCGATGCTGATGCTTTCTCATTGTTCAAAGAAAAAGGCATTTTCAATCAAGAGGTAGCAGAAAGTTTCCGACAGAACGTTCTCTCACAAGGTGGCACTGACAATCCCATGACGCTCTACAAGCGCTTCCGTGGCCAAGAGCCTACAATCGATGCACTGCTCAAACGTGACGGCATTCAGTAAATGTGCAAATGCTTAGTTAATGTGCAAACGTGAGAATGCGAGAACATTTGACTGATGCACTAATTTAAAAAATGTCTATAAAAACAGCAATTGGGGGGTAGGCCTTTGGCCCGCGGTGTATGTAACAATATATATCGCAGACGAAAGGCTTACCCTAACTACCTAACTGCAACAAAAAATAATTAATAATATATATATGACCAAAGCCGAACTCCTCGACCGTCGCTACTTGCGCATGGCACGCATTTGGGCAGAAAATTCATATTGCACACGCCGACAGGTGGGGGCACTCATCGTTAAAGATAAAATGATTATCAGCGACGGCTATAATGGCACGCCCTCAGGCTTTACCAACATTTGCGAAGGCAGCAACGGACTTACCCTACCCTACGTGCTACACGCCGAAGCGAATGCCATTACCAAGATAGCACGTTCGGGTAATAACTCTGACGGTGCTACGCTTTACGTAACGGATGCGCCCTGCATTGAATGTGCAAAACTCATCATTCAGGCCGGAATCAAGCGTGTGGTCTATGCACGTGCATACCGACTGACCGACGGCATTGACCTATTAGCCGAAGCGGGCATTCAAGTAGAACACATTGAGGACGTTGACTAGTTTCTTTAGTTGACAAGTTAACCCGTCAACTTGTTAACTCGTCACCTTAGCAATTCATGTAAAGGATAAAATGATTAAACATAATAAAAACAGATTTGTTCCACTATTGGTGTCAATAGGAGTTGTGGTGGGCATTATGTTAGGCAGTTTCTTTGCCAACCACTTCTCTGGCAATCGACTGAGCATTATCAATAATTCAAGCAACAAGATTATTGATCTGTTCCACCTCATCGACGACCAGTACGTTGACACTATCAACATTCCCGACCTGGTAGAAAAAGCCATGCCACAAATACTCAAAGAGCTGGACCCCCACTCTACCTACATCTCTGCAGCAAAGGTGGAAGAGTCGATGCAAGACTTAAAGGGTAGCTTCTCAGGCATTGGCGTACAGTTTACACTTTACAAAGATACCATTCGCGTTGTGAAGGTAGTAAAGGGTGGCCCTTCGGAGAGTGTCGGCATTCAAGCTGGCGACCGCATCATCAATATTGACGGCAAGCCTTACGTAGGCGATACGATTAGCAACGACGGGACGATGAAACGCCTTAAAGGCCCCAAAGGTTCGATAGCACGTTTAGGCATCAAACGCGCAGGTCAGAAGAAGCTATTGAGCTTTAGCATTACACGCGGCGATGTGCCCGTTAAGACGGTTGACGCTGCTTACATGGCTAGCCCGACGATAGGCTACATACGCGTTTCCAGTTTTGGCGACACTACGTATGCCGAATTTATTGCTGCACTTACCAAACTGCAGACAATGGGCTTTAGCAAGTTGATACTCGACCTCCGTGGCAACCCTGGCGGCTACATGGAAACGGCAGTACAAATGGTGAATGAATTCTTGCCCAAGAACTCTCTCATCGTCTATACCGAGGGACGAAAGTCGCCCCGAAAGGAATATCGCACTGACGGACGTGGTGCTTATCAGAGCCTTCCCTTAGTCGTATTGGTGGACGAGACTTCTGCCTCAGCCAGTGAAATCTTCGCTGGTGCTATTCAAGACAACGACCGTGGTACCATCATCGGCCGCCGCTCTTTCGGCAAAGGTTTGGTACAGGTGCCCATTGAGTTTCCCGATGGTTCTATGCTGCGCCTCACGACGGCTCGCTACTATACGCCCTCTGGTCGTTGCGTGCAAAAGCCCTATAAACCGGGCGACGAGGAGGATTACGAAGCCGATCTCCTACTCCGCGCCGAACATGGTGAATACTTCTCAGCTGATAGCATTCGTACATCGGGCGAAAAGTTTAAGACACGCATAGGACGCACTGTTTACGGTGGTGGTGGCATTGTGCCCGACATCTTTGTCGCACGCGACACATTGGGCATGACATCGTACTTCAAAGAAGCTTATTTGGGCGGATTGCTCTTCCAATATGCCTACGACTTCGTCGACAAATATCGCACCGACCTCAGTCAGTGTAACAATATGAAGGAGGTGACGGCCGTTGTGAAGAAGAAGAACTTAATTGAAGGCTTTGCTTCGTATGCTGAAAAGGCAGGATTAAAGCGTCGCAACCTGATGATTCAACGCTCACACAAGCTGCTCACTACTTACATTACTTCGGCCATTATTGGCGACCTACTCGACGATAGCGAAGCGACTGAATATACCAACCAAACGGACAAGGCCGTAATGCAAGCCATCACCTTACTCGCAGCTAACAAGTCTGTACCAACAGTTGGAAAGCAACAGGCTATGCTCTTTACGAAAATGCACAACAATTATTATGCATTAACCACAAAGGAATATACCCCATTTGCACTAACCGCGGGTTACAACCCCGCCCCCCCAACGACATGGGACTGGCAATGGACCGTACAACCCACTACCCTATGCACATGGCTTACCAAACGCAGTGGTCTGACGCTTCCCTTTGCCTTACAAAGTAACACAATTCCTTATCTACCTTATATTGGCAATACAAGCGCTGACTATAACAACATCTTGGCCCTATGCTATCGAAAGTGGACGTTCGCTTGGTCATAAAGCAACGCAACAAGTGCTTATCGGAAGCCGAAAGAGAGGCACAGTCTGCCTTCGTCTTATCACGACTGGCTAACCACCCTCGCTTTAAAGCGACACAGACGGTAATGCTTTTTTCCTCATTGCCTGACGAGGTGAACACGCACGCTTTCATTAGGAAATGGGCTAAGACTAAGCGCATCGTACTCCCCGTGGTTAAGGGAAATGACATCATGCTCAGCCTTTTTACCTCCGAAGAGGAGATGAAGACTGGAGCCTTTGGCATCAGCGAACCCACAGGATTGACTTTCGATAAGTTGGACGAAATAGACCTTATCATCGTTCCTGGCATGGCTTTCGACAAAGAAGGCCATCGCTTAGGACGAGGTAAAGGCTTTTACGACCGCTTCCTATCACAGCCCAACATCATGTCGACTTATAAAATAGGCATTTGCTTGCCTCACCAATTATTGGAGGCTATCCCCACTGAAGCACATGACATCACGATGAACGAGGTGATAGGATAAAAAACACTTACACACAAAAAAACCTTTTCTCTAACATGACACTCGACATTCTCATTTGCTCACTCAATAAAGGTGTCGTACGCGTACAAGACGTACTACTGCCACCACAAGAAGGCGTTCATTATATTGTATCGTACCAATATACCGACGAACGTTATCTTGATCTCATACCCAGAGTATTAGGCTCTCGCTCTGACGTTTCAATTTACACCTACAAGAGTAAAGGACTTTCGGCTAACCGCAACTTGGCACTCGACAAGGCTACATCAGACATCGTAATGTATGCCGATGACGATGCGCACCTCCTGCCCGAAACGCCCCAAACGGTGTTGAAACACTTTGAAGGCAACGCCGACCTTGACGTAGCCTTCTTCTGTGCTACAACTTACACGGGGAAGCCACTCAAAGACTACCCCACTAACGACTTTAAAGTGTTGGCCATGCCCGCACAATATACCATTTCGGCACTTGAAATGGCCTGCCGACGCAAAAGCGTGCAAGGGCGCATTCGATTTGACGAACGCTTTGGCTTAGGCACTCAATTCCTCACCTGCGGAGAAGAGGAGGTGTGGCTGGAAGATGCCTTGCGCATGGGATTGAATATACACTACTACCCCGAAAAGATAGTCGAAACAAGTACCATGCTCAAGAAATCATTGGTATACGTTGACGCTGGCGTGCAACGCAGTCATGGCGCAATCGACTACTACAAGCATGGCAATCGTGCTTGGTGGTCGTGCCTCTGCTTTGCGATGAATAGCACCAAGAAGGGATATTGCCACTTTCTACCCCTAATGCGCCACCTTGCTGAAGGCATTCGCTATATGAAGCGTACAAGTAAATAATTCAACGCGCCCCCAATCGCTCCAATAAAAAGTTTCAAGGCGATTGGGGCGTTTTTTTATAGCAGCTTGTACAAAACGCTCATTTTTAGCTATATCAGATAGCAAAATAAGCAGTTAACTTACAAACAATGCTAAAGAATAGCAAAATTTCAGGTGATTACTTGCACACTGTACACAAAGCCCGTACCTTTGCACACGTAAACAAGAACAAACGTACATCACGTTTGAGTTTACAAAAAAAGTATTAGTCCATCAGCCCTCCTGTGAAGGAGCGCAAGGTAAAAAAGATTAGATTTAGGTAAACAAAGAATAGGTAAAAAAGATTTGTAGAAAGGTAACTGTTAGATGGATGGCTCACATGAGCCAGTGGGCGTGGCAAATAATGTGCCTCGCACCACTTAAAAAGATGAGAAAGGGCGGAAGCCCTTTTTTTTGTGTCTATAAGTCAACTTGCAAATAAAATAACACCCAATAGTTATTTTTTCTTCCACAGGCGAAGAAAACCACGGTTTTATATCTAAATTTGCAAGCAACAAAATAGATAAAAATCATTCCCTATGTCGAAAGTAAAGAGCTTCTGCATAAAATTGCTTCACAAGAAGTACTTGTGGACCATACTCTTTTTTGTCATTGTAGTGGGTTTTGTCGATCCAAATAGCTTCTGGCATCGTTATGAAATTCATAGGCAAAACGAACAACTGCGTGAGGAAATTAAGAACTACGAGGACTTATACAACGCTGACTCTCGCGAGCTGAACGACCTTGAACACAACCCCGAGGCCGTAGAACGTGTGGCTCGCGTCAACCTCTATATGAAGACGGCCAACGAGGACGTTTACGTAATCGAAAACGAGAACAAAGACAATAACACTCCTACCCCATGATGAAACAATACGCATTATATATAGGTGGCATTCTGCTCGTAGTCGGTGCCCTACTCCCCTTGTTTCTACCCAACATCGCGCCTTACATCTTTGCCATAGGTGCCTTGCTCTTTACACCTGCTCAAATGCTCGATCGCTACGAGGGGCGCAACCTGATTATACGCCGACTGCGCCGTCAGCAAGTGATAGGAGCACTGCTCTTTATCGTTACCGCAGCGATGATGATTATGGAACACCTTCAGTTACGCCCCTTCCGTGGGGGAGAATGGAAGATTGCACTGCTCATCGCCGTGTTTATAGAAGTTTACACGCTCTTTCGCATTGATAACGAATTAAAACGAGAGAGTAAGAATTAAATTCATAAGCAAATATATTCTTTACAAGCCATGAAAACATTTATACTAATGTGGAATCCCGCCTTTTCAAGCTATACTTGGGAGAGATTTAAAACTGACCAAGAGGATATGTGTGACCATGAGTGGGGACCAGGAGTTGGGAACTGGAATGTTTGGGAACATGACAAAGTTGAAGGAGGCGACCGCTTTTTTATGGTAAAAGTAGGCGAAGGCAAAACGGGTATTGTCATGGCTGGCTACTTTGATAGCATGCCTTACGAAGATGAGGATTGGTCGGGACGAGGCAGACAAACCTTTTACGTTGACCTCGACATCTGCGAGCAACTCGATGCTGACAAAGTAGACATTATCACGACTGAAACGTTGCAAGCAAAACTTCCTAACTTTGATTGGACGGGCGGACACTCAGGGAGAGTAATCGACGCGGAATCGGCCGAGAAGTTGGAACTCATGTGGTTGAAGTACTTTAACAAGATTCGTCTCAACATCTTCAACGATAATGCCATATATACTGCTGATAGCGAATACCACTTTAATAAAATCTTAGAAGACTACTTCAGAAAAACGAGGGGCGAAACGTGCGAGATTTGTGGTTATAACTACAAGCGTATATTTGGCGATACGTGTGAAGAATACGTGTCCCATGATCTTTACCTCACACAAGAGGACAAAAGCCAGCCACTAACTGACGCAGATTTTCTCAACAGAGTTAGATGCGTTTGCCCCAGCTGCCAGAACGCAGGAGGAAAAGTCTTCTACAAAAAGTTATACTAAAATTAGATAAACTGCAATTTGTCGACCTAATTGGGGGGGCGGATTTGTAACCCGCGGCAGCAGCATGCTTTGAATATCTTCTAAAAATATTTACAACATGCTGCTGCCGCGGGTTACAAACCCGCCCCCCCAATTAGGCAGATAAATTGCAGTTTTTCTAAATCCATTACTCAATAAAACATCGTTAACGCGGCCTTCGCTATCGTTTACTTTTGAAAACTCTGCTTTACAACATACATACTAAACTTGGTACATTCAGAAATAAAGCGTAATTTTCGGCCGAAAAACGAGGAAACACTTCGTTAACGCACCCACACTGATAGCTACACATCTATATAAAATAGGTAAACACCATGAGCTAAACGGGTGCTGAAGTTTCACCTAAATCAAGTAATAAGAACCATGAAAGTCTACAATTCGCACGAGATTAAAAACATTGCGCTCCTTGGCAATGACGGCTCAGGTAAGACCACGCTCACTGAAGCCTTGCTTTTTGAAAGTGGTCAGATTAAGCGTCGTGGACGTATAACGGCTAAAAATACGGTGTCGGACTATTTTCCCGTTGAGCAGGACTATGGTTATTCCGTTTTCTCTACTGTTTTCCATACGGAATGGAAAGGCAAGAAGTTGAACATCATTGACTGTCCGGGTTCGGACGACTTCGTGGGTGCTGCACTTACCGCACTCAACGTTACTGACACGGCTATGTTGCTTATCAATGGCCAATTTGGCCCTGAGGTGGGTACGCAAAACCACTTCCGCTACACGGAGAAGCTACACAAACCCGTTATCTTCTTAGTCAACCAACTTGACGCTGACGGTTGCGACTACGACGTTGTCGTTGAAGACTTACAGACTATCTATGGTCAGAAGGTAGTGCCCGTACAGTATCCTGTTAAGACAGGCGCTGACTTTAACGCACTGATTGATGTCATCTTAATGAAAAAGCTCACCTGGGGGCCTGATGGTGGCGAACCGACACTCGAAGACATTCCAGCTGAAGAGAAAGATAAAGCCGAAGCTATGCACAAAGCATTGGTAGAAGCTGCTGCAGAAAACGATGAAGGACTGATGGAAAAGTTCTTTGAGACAGAACACCTTACTGAAGACGAAATGCGCGAGGGCATTCGCAAAGGTATGATTACGCGCAGCATCTTCCCCGTATTCTGTGTTTGCGCTTCAAAGAACATGGGCGTTGGCCGCCTCATGGAATTCTTGGGCAATGTAGTGCCTTTTGTAGACGAAATGCCAGCCGTACACAATACACGCGGTGAAGAGGTTAAACCCGACCCTGCCGGTCCTACCTCTATCTACTTCTTTAAGACGGGGGTTGAACCTCACATTGGCGAGGTGCAATACTTCAAGGTAATGAGCGGCACCGTACATGAGGGTGACGACCTTACGAATGCCGACCGCGGTTCGAAAGAACGCATGGCACAACTCTTTGTATGCTCGGGTGCCAACCGCGAAAAGGTTGAGGAGTTGCAAGCTGGCGACATTGGTTGTACCGTCAAGCTAAAGGACGTGCGCACAGGTAACACATTGAACGCTAAGGACTGCGAGAACCGTTTCAACTTCATCAAATATCCTAACCCCAAATATACGCGCGCTATTAAGGCTGCTAACGAGGCTGACACCGAAAAGATGATGGCTGCCCTCAACCGCATGCGCCAAGAGGACCCAACGTGGGAGGTTGAGCAGAGCAAGGAATTGCGTCAAATTTTGGTTCACGGACAAGGCGAGTTCCACCTTCGCACCCTAAAATGGCGCCTTGAAAATCTTGACAAGATTCCCGTAGAATTCTACGAGCCCCGCATTCCTTATCGCGAGACCATCACCAAACCTGCTCGCGCTGACTATCGTCACAAAAAACAAAGCGGTGGCGCAGGACAGTTTGGCGAGGTACACTTGGTTATTGAACCTTATAGCGACGGCATGCCCGACCCAACCGTTTATAAGTTTGGCGGACAAGAAATTCGCGTTACAATAAAGGGTAAAGAAGAGATTCCTTTGGAATGGGGCGGCAAACTCGTATTTATCAACTCTGTCGTTGGTGGTGCTATTGACGCTCGCTTTATGCCTGCTATTCTGAAAGGCATTATGAGTCGTATGGAGCAAGGACCGCTTACAGGTAGCTATGCACGCGATGTACGCGTAGTCGTATATGACGGCAAGATGCACCCCGTTGACTCTAACGAACTCTCATTCATGCTAGCAGGTCGCAACGCCTTTAGCCAAGCCTTTAAGGAAGCAGGTCCAAAGATTTTGGAACCTATCTACGACGTTGAAGTATTCGTGCCTGGCGATAAGATGGGCGACGTGATGAGCGACCTTCAAGGACGCCGTGGCCTCATCGTGGGCATGAGCAGCGAAAATGGTTACGAGAAGTTGCAAGCCAAAGTGCCTCTGAAGGAGATGTCGAACTACGCTACTTCACTCAGTTCGCTCACAGGCGGTCGTGCTTCATTCATCATGAAGTTTGCCAGCTACGAACTCGTTCCTGGCGACTTACAGAAGAAGCTGATCGAGGAACACGAAGAAGAACTGCAGAAGCAATAACAGATAGACAACAATCCTGGTTTTTCTATAAAATAATGCTTTTAGCCCTTGCTAATGACGAGAGTCACAGCAAGGGCTTTTTCTTCTTATATTACCAATTCCCCTAAATGTTTGTACCTTTGCATCAATAAACAATTTATAAAACGCATGAAACTCTGCAATACAACCTCTACATCATCATGCAAAGGACATAACAAAGCCATGGAAGGAACCATATTTGGCATATTAGTAATTATCAGCATATCGCACTTTTTAAATGATATGATACAATCTATCGTTCCTGCCATTTACCCAATAATAAAAGACAAATTTGGCTTTACGTTTGCGCAAATAGGACTGATCACCTTTGTTTTTCAAATGGCATCGTCAATACTACAACCTTTCACAGGACTTTATGCCGACAAACACCCACGCCCCTATGCCCTTTCATTAGGCTTCTGTCTAACGCTTATAGGCCTTTTGTCGTTGGCATTTGCCAATAGCTTTGGTTATATCATGCTTTCGGTCAGCCTGATTGGTTTTGGTTCGGCAGTGTTCCACCCAGAGGCCTCACGCGTAGCACAATTAGCCTCTGGCGGCAAAAAGAGTTTAGCACAAAGCATATTTCAAGTAGGAGGCAATGGTGGAGCCGCCATTGGACCACTGTTGGCAGCCCTCATTATTCTACCCTATGGTCAACCAGCCATTTCGTGGTTTGCCATAGCAGCCATATTAGCCTCAGCGTTGCTCATTCATGTTGGCAATTGGTATCGCGCCAAACTCAACTATGCCATAAGTCATCATAAAGCCAGCCCAACTCCTCCTGCTGGTTTGTCAAAGCGTCGCATACATTGGGCGTTATTCATTCTCGTAATGCTTATCTTTTCAAAATATTTTTATACTGCTTGTATTACCAATTACTTTACATTCTTTCTGATCAATAAATTCAACACCAGCGTACAGACGGCTCAACTCTGTTTGTTTGCCTTCTTAGCCGCCTTTGCCATTGGCACCGTTATAGGTGGCCTATTTGGCGATCGCTTTAGCCGTAAATATGTCATTTGGTTTTCAATTTTAGGCGCGGCCCCTTTTGCCTTAGCCTTGCCATTCGTATCCACACTCACAGAAGCTATTGTTATGGTTTTTATGGCTGGACTCATCATAGCCTCTGCCTTTTCATCTATTGTAGTTTATGCCACCGACCTTATGCCCGATAAAGTGGGCCTCATATCAGGAGTGTTTTTTGGCCTAATGTTTGGCTTGGGTGGATTAGGTTCAGCTTTCTTTGGCTGGCTGGCCGACATTACAAGCATTGATTTTATCTTTAAAATAAGTGCTGTTTTACCTTTATTAGGCATCATTGCTGGTTTGCTGCCCAACACGCAAAAAAGAGTAAACAAGCGCCATTGATAATTGATAAATAACACAAATGATAAAAACCGCTCCCTCCTAACCTTTCCTAAAGAAGGTTAGGAGGGAGCGGTGGTTATTCACCTCTGATCCAAGGTTGAAATATTCTACGTAAGACTCGGCTACTCTTGAAAATTTAACGGACTAATGTAAAATTAAAACTAAGTACGCTACAAGGCTACAAGGCTACCACCCTATCTGCTCTAATCCTTTCTTCCACCGCCAAATGGGAAAATCGTCGATTATAGAAGCTAAACCAACCTCATCAGTATAGTACTCTAACACTTTCAACAATCGTGGAAATAAGGGGCTGTGAGAGCGTTCTACGGTAGTAAAGCCATAGTTGTCCTCCCACCTCAGATTAGATGGTCCCCACAGAGCAAAGAAATGATTGAAATCAAAAGGATCGTTAGGACGAAGAAGCACAAAATCTACTACTACATCTAATATCATAGAGTGCAACTTCGAAGGACGACTTGTATGAAGCTGAAAATACTCCCACAAAAGTGTCTTAACACGCCTTGCACTAACCTTTAAGCCTTGACGCTGCAAATAACGACATATCACCCAGCCATAACTGTCATGAAATGCTGGGTGTATCTGCTGTGGCATAATATTCATATTCTTTAAAAAACGATAGGCACGTACAGGACTTTGTATGGACGCTTTACAAGCTAAATCCACTCGCGACTCGTTGATCATATAACGAAACAACAAACGCTGATAATTATCACGCCCAACGCCATTTACATCAATCATATTCCGCTGCAAGACTCGCATTATGATTAGGCATCGTAGAATAATATCTTTTGCGCCCTCCACTTTACGCGCCATGCGACAAATATCATAAACGACCCAAAACAATGCCATACGCGAATACTCCGTATCGCACGCATTTATATTGTACAAGGCAAGGTCTAATGCCTCTTGCCACTTCCCCTGTTTGCGTAAATGCAGCACATCTAAAGATGACATATTCCCCCTCCTTGTTTTGTTTAATTACTTATTTGACGGTACGAATGACTCATACGTACCATTACTATAAAACACTCGTATCTCCTTAATACGACGTTCGTCTTTGTCAACATTTATCGCATTCATAACGACGCTACCATTACCTCTAACAGTAGCACGCTGATCACGTCGTGCACCATAAGCCATAGCACGATGTTCAACACTTGACGGAGGATAAGCTGCCGACTGTTCTCCTGCAAACAATGCTCCATTCTCGTTCGCTGCATCTGGGTCTATCGGCTGTAATGTGGCTGCCTGTTGCCCAGTTTCTCCGTCGTTTTCACCTGGCTCATTTGAGGGGGACACAGCGTGTTCACCCGTCAACATATCACCTTCACCGAACATCAGCCAATTAACATTTATTTCAGGAAATCCCTGATGTATGCCCATGATGTGTTTGTTAGTAGGATTGGTACGTCCTGTTAGTATGCTTGAGAGTGAAGCTGGCGAAATACCCAAACGTGCAGCAAAGTCCTGCTGCGAGAGTTTGGTATATTCCATAATGGTTCTAATTCTATCTATCATATACTTTCCTTATTATATTATATAGAGGTGAATGCACAGACCAAGCAAAAGGTGTGCTTCAATGAGACTAACGAGAACAAAATACACTGTAAAATAGAACAATATAATGATTGCCGCTATTTGATTGCATCACACTCACAGCGCCCTTATGTCAACTAACATTTAAGTCCTCATCTATTCCCCTGATCAATCCTCAATCCGACAGGACAAGGACAACCAAAGCTGCATTTTTAGCACACAAAAATCGGACATAAAAACCAAAACCGCTTTTTGTAACTATTTGCTTAGCGTTTACAAAGATAAACAGAATGGGGGAGTAAGGCAACACATTTGCAAATTATTTTGTAATTTACCTTTTAAAAACATGGATTTATTTATTTAAATTCAAAATATTCACAACTAATTTACAATTTATATTTTTAAATTACATCTTGCCATATAACCTATCTACAAAATTAAACACACACTTTCTTAAACAACGACATTTTCATTGACTTTCAACGGGTTATATAAATTTTACATTCCATTATCACCTTATTTTTACTATACATACATCTATACTTGTTTATATAAGTAACTATTACGTTAATATAAGTATTATTTACGTGGTTTTCAACTAATTACACTTAGACAAACAGATTACATAAATATTAATTTACAAAATCAGTTTAGCATGTCATATTTATAAAGATAAATATTTAATATCATAAAGTCACTTGGCAATAAACAAAACGCAACTATTTTGTTTTGTTTGCGCAATTACATTTCAATATTTTACTTTTTATATTTATGGAGTTAAATGCAAACAAATCCTTCATGTAAATTTTAAGGTATCTATCCTTTCATCATTTACGCCAAATCGGACAAACTTGGCAAATGGACAAGTTCTTCATTCTATCGCAACCACAGACAACATAAAAACAACGTTAGTCAATGATTATCAACTACTTAGGTACACTTTTGAACAACATAGCAAAAGTATCACCTAGAAAAAGCCTACCTACGTTTTGCTATATGTACATAGCAAATAATGTATTTAATATCATATAAACAGTATAAATGGACTCTTTGAAGGCCATTTAACACACGAATTTACATTTTCTCCATACATTCACAGCACAGTAAGACTATTCAGAACATCAAAACGAGAAAAAATAAGTGCCTTTTTCCATTGTTTACACCAAGCTAAATGGAGCATCTGAAGTCGCAGCAGAGCATTTCTGAATGGCAGTTCCGATAAATGAGACGGAAAGACGAAGCAAATAGGAAAAGCTCCTATTAGAAAATTTGAACAAAAACGGCCAATTTCACCTCTCGCCCTACACAATGTTAATTACGTAACAGCCTCTACCCTTCTCTCCTCACCAACTATGGCTAACAACGACACACAAAATGCAGCAGATAGTCGTCTACTTTTATAGTCCTTCTCCCCCACTCCACCTCTACTACGACATAAAAAAACGACAAGCACTGCCTCATTGTGCAGTGCTTGTCGTATAAGTCTTCACCTAAAGAAAGATGAAATAGAATGATTAATGAAGTATAAAATAAATCAGTTCCTTTAACAAATCTCCATTCGTCGTATGCGAGCCTTCAGAACCTTTAGATCGAGCATCGGTGCGACGAATTTCGCCTAAAATGTACATCACCTTCATCGCTGAATAGTTACTCATCATAGGTAAGATATTCTTCCTTACTTGCCATTCAGTCATGCCCAACCAAGCAGCAATTCCAGGCTCATTTTTTTCAGGAGCGTAAAAGGCAAGCATTACTTGACTAAACTGTTTGAACAGCAAACTCAAGGTTGCTTGAATAGGATTGTCTTTTGCATTCGCGTCAAAATATTTCGCAATTCTATTTGCCTTCAATACGTCTTTGTTAGCAAGCGCATCGACCAATTCGAAGTTATTGAAATTTTTAGAGATGCCGATATGCTCTTTCACCCAATCAACCGTAATAGTTTGCTCCCCCTTTGGCAAGGCAAGAATAAGTTTGTCCAGTTCAGAAGCGATGCGATTTAAATCCGAACCGATAAAATCGGCCACCATCTCGGCTGCTCCTGGCCCTGCAGCAAAGTGCTTTCGTCGCAAATAATTCTGAACGAATGGTGCGAGCTGATTATCGTAGAGCTTTTTCGACTCAAAGAGCACACCCTCTTTATTTATCAGCGTTGCCACCTTTTGCCGACGGTCAATTGTTCCGTTTTTATGACAAAATATAAGCACCGTACTAGGTTGAATTTGACGAAAATAATACTCTAATCGGCTAAGATTTTTCAATCCTTGCGCTTCCTTTACTACAATCACCAAATGTTGTGCTACCATAGGGTATGAGCGAGCTGCTGCAATAATAGCATCAATGTCAGCCTCAGCCCCAAAGAAAGTCATGAGGTTAAAATCTTGTTCTTCAGGCTTTAGCACCGCATTTACGATAAAGTCTGCCAGACGATCGATGTAATAACTTTCATCACCCATTAAGTAATAAACGGGCTTAATGTTGCCAGCCTGCACATCACGTATGATTTGTTCATAGGTTATACCCGCAGACTTTCTTTTATAGTTTGAAGTATACCCTGCCATTACCAATCATACTTTAAGTGACGCACCGTCTTGCGTTCACCAATGATAAGTTTCATACTTTCTATGCCAATGCGCACATGCGTTTCGGCAAAGTTGCGCGTCACCTGATTATCGCTCTCTTCCGTCTTCACACCATCAGCCTCCATGGGATTGTCCGACACGAGCAAGAGCGCTCCCGTTGGAATGTGGTTGTAAAATCCACATGAGAAGAGCGTAGCCGTCTCCATATCGACGGCCATAGCACGCGTCTCACGCAAATAGTTCTTAAATCGTTCATCGTGCTCCCACACACGGCGGTTGGTCGTATAAACCGTTCCCGTCCAATAGTCGTGACTATTGTCGCGCAAAGCTGTTGACACAGCACGCTGCAACATAAAGGCAGGCAGTGCAGGCACTTCGGGTGGAAAATAGTCATTTGACGTACCTTCGCCACGAATGCCAGCTAAGGGGAGAATATAATCGCCCAAATGCGTCTTCTCCGAGATGCCTCCACACTTTCCTAAGAACAAACAAGCCTTCGGCTTAATGGCTCCCAAAAGGTCCATGATAAGCGCTGCATTAGGGCTACCCATACCAAAATTAATCATGGTTATGTTATCTGCCGTAGCAGCACGCATATTGGCATCAAAGCCCACAGGGTCAACCCCACACTGCTTACAAAATATGTCAACGTAGTTATTGAAGTTGGTCAATAGAATATGATCACCAAACTTATCAAGTGGCATCTTAGTATATCGCACCAACCAATCGTCAATGATTTCTTCCTTTGTTGTCATAATATTATTTTGTATTTTTGTATAAGACTTTTCTATAAGTAGGTATTCAAAATTAGTTGATATGAATTGGTGCAGTATTTCGTTCAGAAACATAGGTTGAAGAGGGAGCGTAGCGGGCTACGTGACCGATGAAACCTATGTTTCTGGGCGAAAGAATGCGCCAAGGCATATCGACTAATTCTGAACATGATTATATAAACTAATTTTGAACACCTACTTAAATAACCAGTTTTACGTTTTAAGGTTATAAAGTTAGTTTAGTTGATTATCAACGTGACATTACTTTATAGCCTCATAACCTCCAAACTAAAAAACAGATTATCAGAGTACAGCTATATATAATTGATGCAAATATACGCATAAAGTCACCAACACTCACAACAAACAACCCTTTAAACTTATTGTTTAAAATTCCATGCAGCAACTTAACCTCCCTCCATTCAACATAAAAGTAGCCGAGCGTGAAGGCCAAACTACCATTTACGACTTCTTACGCCACCGCTACTTACGTCTCACTCCTGAAGAGTGGGTGCGCCAACATTTCACCCACTTTCTTGTTGAACATAAAGGCTACCCCACTGCCCTGTTGGCTAACGAAGTTACTATTGACGTAAATGGCGTGGCTCGTCGCTGCGACAGTGTATTATACAAAGCCGCAGGAGGAATGCCACGCATGATAATCGAATACAAGGCTCCTCATATTCATATTACGCAATCCGTATTCCAACAGATATATTCTTATAATAGTGTACTGCGAGCAGATTATCTAATTGTGAGCAACGGCATCAATCACTACTGCTGTCACGTTGATTATGACAACATGCGTGTTGACTTCCTGAAGGATATTCCTAATTATATAGAATTGTAATTACTTCCCAAATAAAAGCGTAACTTTGCAAGCAATAAAAATAATTGAAGTTCGGATTTAGCAAGGACGGGCTGAATCCGAAACTTGAGTAAACTAATTTTGAATACCTACTTATATGCAAGATCCGAAACACATTCATATAGCCGACTACGACTACCCCTTGCCCGACGAGCGCATTGCCAAATATCCTAAAGCCATACGCGATGAGTCAAAACTTTTACTCTATAAAAGCGGTGAGATAAGCGAAGATACGTTTTACAACTTGCCTAACCACTTGCCAGCAGGCGAACTCATGGTGTTTAACAACACAAAGGTCATTCAAGCGCGCCTCCACTTTCATAAGTCAACGGGGGCACTCATTGAAGTATTTTGTCTTGAACCCCACACGCCCCACGACTACCAGGTAAACTTCAGTACGACTCGCCGCGTTACGTGGACTTGCCTTATTGGCAACCTAAAAAAGTGGAAAGAGGGTAAGCTTGAACGCATCATTCAAGTAGGCGAGAAGCAAATTACGCTTACGGCCGAGCGCATTGGCATTAGCGGTACTGGCCACGAAGTAGAGTTTGATTGGGGAGACGATACGATAGCCTTCTCTGAAGTGCTCGAAGCGATTGGTGAACTTCCTATTCCCCCCTACTTAAATCGTGAAACAGAGGCGAGCGACTTAAAAACGTACCAAACGGTATATAGTAAAATAAAGGGTTCGGTAGCAGCACCCACTGCTGGACTTCACTTTACGGAGCGCGTACTCAAAGCCTTGGACAACAAAGGCATTGAACGCAACGAAATAACCCTCCACGTAGGAGCAGGTACATTCAAACCCGTTAAGAGTGAAGAAATTGGCGGACACCCCATGCACGCTGAATGGATTGCCGTAAAGCGCGAAAGCATTGAACGTCTTTTGGCACATAACGGCCATTGCGTTGCTGTTGGCACTACCTCGGTGCGCACACTCGAGAGTCTATATTATATAGGTGTGCTCATTCACCACAATCCCGCAATTCATGCCGACGACTTACACGTTCCCCAATGGATGCCCTACGACTATGCAGCTTCGCCTGAGATAGAACTTTCGACCAAGGAAGCTCTACAGACTATTCTCGATTGGATGGACCGTAACGAATTGCCCGTACTGCATGCCTCTACGCAGATAATCATTGCGCCCAGTTACCAATATCACGTAGTAAAGGCTATGGTTACGAATTTTCACCAATCGAAGTCCACTCTACTGTTGCTCGTTTCAGCACTTATTGGTGATAATTGGCACCGCGTTTACGACTACGCCCTCAGTCACGACTTCCGCTTCTTGAGCTACGGTGATAGTTCACTACTTATTCCCTAAAACATAAACTAATAATGGGCTTAATAGACAACAACCTAACAGTCTATTAAGCCCACTTTTTTAATCATATAGAAATGATGCAAGATAATAATGCAGAGCTACTGCCCATTGTCGACAACGAAGGCCGCGTCATAGGTTCGGCCTCACGAGGCGAATGTCACGACGGGAAGAGCATGCTACTCCACCCCGTAGTCCATCTACACGTATTTAACGAACAAGGCGAACTTTATCTTCAGCACCGCCCAGCTTGGAAACGCATTCAGCCCAACAAGTGGGACACAGCCGTTGGCGGTCACATCGACTATGGCGAAAGCATTGAAGAAGCCTTACAGCGTGAAGTACGTGAAGAGATCGGTCTAACTCAATTCCACCCCCACTTCTTACTCAAGTACATTCACCAGTCGGAGGTCGAACGCGAATTGGTATATGTATATACCACTACTACCGACACCCCTCCCACTCCCTCTGACGAATTAGACGGAGGCCGCTTCTTTACCCTACAAGAGTTAGCAGAACGTATGCACACCGACTTCTTCACCCCTAATTTCGAAGTTGAGTGGAAACGAATTTGCACATTAATAAGCAATAGATAAACTGCAACTTGTCTGCCTAATTGGGGGGCGGGTTAATTG
>ERZ1026852.256-NODE-256-length-36200-cov-9.616019_pt1 | contig 36200 bp, 28 predicted proteins | sample MGYA00380156_ERZ1026852 | MGnify/ENA primary metagenome ERZ1026852 (study PRJEB33269, sample SAMEA4719792) | human gut metagenome | biome: human-associated habitat; feature: organic feature; material: feces | place: Cameroon | collected 2013-10 ...
GGCGGATTCGGGACTTTAACCCGTTAGAAACGTGCGCCGCTAGGCGCACATCAAACAAAGGGCAACAAAATCCGTTGCCCTTGTTTAAATGTGCGGTAATAAGAAACCATTTCTCCAAAAAAGCTGAACTTTTCAGATCTACTGATTCTTTAAACACATCCCCCCCGCTGACGCAGGGAAAATTCAATTATTGTTTTGTACCCTTCAAATACACTGGGTTCACCCCCGCTAGCGCAGGGAATAACTTTCGCTGCCAAAAAGAAAAGGGCAGCAGATAAAGGTTCACCCCTGCTCCTGCGGGGAATACTGCGAATCCAACACAATACTACGATATGTCAGAGGTTCACCCCCCTTGGTGTGGGGAATACTTATTAACCAAGTCCTGATAATTACAATCAGCAAGTTCGCCCCCGCTGGCGCGGGGAATACTTTGACATTGATTTGTTGGCGGATATGCTGTCAGGTTCACCCCCGCTGGCGCGGGGAATACGTAATTTTGAATAACGCCGCCGCCCTCTTCATAGGTTCACCCCCGCTGGCGCGGGGAATACGCTTACTATCGCTCTACGCGAACACCTCCGGTAGGTTCACCCCCGCTGGCGCGGGGAATACTTGATCAGGCGCTCCGGCGTCAGGTCAATGTTAGGTTCACCCCCGCTGGCGCGGGGAATACGTAATATAATCGTCTACAATCATGTTCATAAGAGGTTCACCCCCGCTGGCGCGGGGAATACGGGTGTAATATTAAGATTGTTGGCGGCAATGTAGGTTCACCCCCGCTGGCGCGGGGAATACTTCTGCCGGAGATAAAGAGTGGAACGATGCATAGGTTCACCCCCGCTGGCGCGGGGAATACACGATCTGCTTCCTGATTCTCAGCAACTACAAAGGTTCACCCCCGCTGGCGCGGGGAATACCTAGATCAATCACATCGACAGACAGACCGTCTAGGTTCACCCCCGCTGGCGCGGGGAATACACTAAAATAATATCGAGTCTATGCTAATTCATAATTTAACAAACTCAAAAAATATTTAGTTCTTGATTGATCCTGTATATTAATTTGCAATCCTCTAGCGCCCTATGAACCCCCTCCACCTCTATACCACATGCTTTTGCAACCGTCTCCAATTTATAATTTCCAAGACGCAGCTTTCTCTTAACCATTCTAAGAAAATCCTTTGACCTAAATATAAACATATCTTGAGACTGTCTTTCACACATTTTCCTTATGAAATTAATATCAAATTCTACATTATAACCTATAATGGTACTATTTCCAATAAATTTTTTCATATCTTTTATCACATTTTGCTCTGTAATTCCATTTTCTGAAATCATAGACCTTGTTATTCCCGTCAAGGAAATGATTGACGAGGGTATCACTCTATCCGATGCAATCAAATGATGATAATGATCTACCATTTTGCCACCTCTGATTTTTAGCCTCCCCACTTCAATGACCCTATCTCGTTCACAATCTAATCCTGTTGTTTCCACATCCAGTATTACATATTCCTTTGTATTATTTTGTCTAACCTGTCGACATTGATTGTATTTTGCAGCTTTGCTAAAACCTTTTTTCAGTTTATCCGAAGTTCCCATCGAATGACTACTGCCTTTCTTCATAAGCCAAATCCCCTCACAATCGACAGGCGTCCAATCGGTATTATATGTTAATATCGCAAAACCCTGTTCCGAATTATTCGAGTATACCATAATGGCTTCTCCATTTTTTATATTATCGCATACTCTGCTCCAAATTTCTTCTCGAACTCTGGCAGTTATTTTTCCAACATATACACCAATGTCAATCTCTATAAACCACTTTGTTAAATCCCCCCGTAATTGTTGCGGACAATTTGTTACTGATAATACTACCATTGTCAATTCCTCTAATAAGATACCCCATGTTCTTGGTTTCCATTAATATCATCCCATAAATATAATGTACTACTATAATCTTCTTCAATAAATTCATCAGACAGTAACCATTTAATATCGTGTACCATTCTATCTAAGATCTTTCCTTGCTTCAACACATCTCGTATTCGCCTCCTCGTTTCACCATCTATATCCTCCTTATCCTCAGATGCCAATCGAAAGGCTACAGGGATTGTAACCTCTGCTTTATATAAATCTGCTATGTCATATACAAACGATAATTCATGACCGACATGAACAAACCCGAGTCCAGGGCTACACCCTAATGCACAAATCACCGCATGGGCGATCCCATACAAACAGGCATTGCCAGCAGATAATGATCTATTAACAATATCTCCTTTTTCATACTCATTTGGATCATAATTCCGCCCTTTCCATTCTACATTCCATTTTTTTGCCTGCTCTTTGTAAATCTTTCTTACTCGGCTTCCCTCCCGTCCTCTGAGTTGCTGCATTGTCAATTTAGAAACATCTTCGTCCGGAAATCGCAATTGATACATTTTCCTTGCAACATGTATATGCAATTTTTCATTACTAACATATTTCGCCTGTTTTAATAATAACGTAGAGTGATTGGTTAACGCCCGACCACTTGCATAGAATCTTACACCATGTTCCCCGACCCATACAATCGAAACTCCCGAATCACCTATTAATTCGACAGCCCTATGAGATATGTCTGTTCCTGGTCCCAATAATAATGTACTAATCATCGCAGCCGGAACAGACCTTGTCCCTTCTTCGTCAAGAACGATTATGGCTCCATCATCCCTGCTAATTTTGCATCTCTCTACATATAAAAAAGTAATACGATCTTTAATTGTTGCTAATGCCTGTAAATCCGGCTTCTTCATTCCACTCATTAATCCGCCCTCATAATTGTAAGCATGCCCATTCCATAAGCTTTTTCTCGACCAATTCCACTAACTAACACTTTTTTAAATTTTTCCACATCATTAACCATTAACACGCCTTCATATGTAACAGCTAGAGCTCGTATCATTCTTTCTCCCCGTTTATTAAACATCAACCATGCAGAATCCATAATCTGCAATTTGTCCTCTACGATTTGAAATCCATTTTTTTCTGCTTGTGTTATAAACCACTCCATTTGATACTTGACAGTCGTATGAGCAACCCTTTTCCCTCGACCATTCCCTCTCGCCATACATCTTGTCGGATTTGCAATTACTCTGAATCGCCAAACTGACTGTGCAGTAATCCTGTTTAACAAAACATCATACCCCTTTGTTTCACAGTTTGTTGTCGAATTTCCAAATTGTTTCACAAAATCTGATAAATTTGGCATTTGCTGGCTTAACAATAACAGATATGTCTTTCCTCCTAGTCTGTCAATGCGCCAAAGATTTCTTGTCTGATTTTCCCGTTGCCGACTGAATGCATTTTCAATTGCACCATGAAACTTATTCCGAGAAACCAACGCTATCTGTGTTTGTTTTCTAGCAGTATCCAATTCTATTCTCGATAAATACATTGCTTATTCACTCCAATTCTTTCAACGGATCGTGATCCGTTTCATTTACGAATGTTACATTGTATACAATCTTTCCAGGCATTTCTTTAATATCCCGATACCCATACTGCCTATAATTAGCTTCATAAGAAATAGGTACATCCTTTTTTAATGCCCCCTCCTCTGATTCAACAATAATACGCAATTCCATTTTTTCTCTCCCTAAAAAAAGAGAATTACGACGCCATTCCGGAATTAGCCATTGATACGAACATAATGCCTCATAGAGCCCCTTATCTACTATTCCTATTTCCAATGGCAATGTCGGCGGACAAGCCTTCCTTCCTAAAAAAATAGCATATTTAGGATGATGTATAGCATCACTTATCTGACTTAACAGTTCATACTTGTCAGACGCCAATCCCACCAAAAAGGTAGCGTCACTTAAATAAAACCGTGATGAAAGATTTTTGTTTAATTTTTCTCCCATGTCCGTAATTTGAAAATCACATACATAATCACCTTGGCAATCAATACGAACTCCAAATTTAAGACTGTTTAATTTTTCGAGGGATTCCCCCCTTTTAAGCCCCAATGCCGCAGCAACAAGCCCAATCACACCACTTTTTGTGGGATAATAGTCAGAATCTCTATTATCATATAAAGATTCTGATCCCCACGATTGAAGTGGTCCATTTAAACGCAATAACAATGTACGCAAACGATCACTCTCCCTCTTTTAGTTGAATTTCTGAATGGCTTCTGTCACTACTTCTGCGAGCTCTTTAAATTTGACACGCTCCGCATTTATAGATATATCATCCAAGCAGACAACCCAGCTTCTTGTAGGTTCATCTACATAATTGTCATACACTTTTTGAATATATTCCAAAAATACCTGAATTGACTTTGCCTCATAACCACCATTACTTTTAGACACTGGTTTTTCGAACGCCCCCGCCATATTGACCGGCTGATCCTCTCTCAATGTCACATATGTAAAACATGGTAACGTCCTATTGGCAAATGTATTTTGTTTTCCTGTTGGCATCGATTTTATAAATGCTTCTAAATATCCATTTATTACACAGCCTACTTCATCAGAACTCAAACCATCCTCAAATAATTCAGCAATATTAATTGTGGAATATCTGTAAAGCGTAGATGAATTAAACTCTACTGTTCCTAAATGACCAGCCCCCATACTATCCTCTTTACTACAATCATCTACAGCAGTAAAGTAATCATATTCATTGCTCACTGCATGTGTTGATATACAATGCGCAACTTGCGCAGCCGCATCACAATTTAATTCAGGATTACTTGCCGCCATTCTGCCAAATAACAACATATCAATGCTCGGATTATTTGTAATTGCCTCCTGCCATTTTTTCTTATACTTTTTTTCTTTTTCCTTCTTGGATAATTCATCTGCAACATATTCCAACGCCAGCTGCGCCAATGCATCAACTTGTTTTGTGCTAATTAGAAACAATACGTCTTTTTTCCCTCCACCACTCTTAATTTTTGCTTCCGTCAATGCGTTCTCGGCAATTTTTTCTAATTCATCCATTTCTTTCGTAGAATCAAGTTCTTTCATTCTATGCATCAACAAGTCCTTGATATTTTTTGTCCGATATCCAATCTGATCTGATTCAAATAATTCATGAAATTTCAATCTCATTGCTCTTTTCCAAGCTTGAGATGAAACTCTGGCTCGATTGACTCCTCCATATACCGCCGTCTTTGGACTACCAGTATCATCCCTATTAACACAGCTTGGTGGAACTGTTTGCAATACATGTACATCAAGATATAAATTTCTATTCATTATTTTTTTCCTCCTTGTTCACTCTATAAAAGTCTTGTCCCCATTTCAAACTCACTTGATTTCTTGAGTCCTCATACTGAAACGAGTATATGTCCTTGGCTAATTCCGAATAATTAATTCCAATCCCTTCGCTTCTCATCAATGTAATGATATTTTTAAGATGATACGCAAATTCTGTTATATCCTTAGACGTTATTAAAATCTGAAGCTTTTTCTGCATTCTGTCCTCGGCATTTGAATCTTTATTTGCAGTTACCATTGTTCGCATTGCTTTTCCAATGCTTTCGTGTTTTTTTGAAACATGCATACATTGCGTTTTCAAATCTCTCCCTTGTTGATGCCATGCAAATAGCGTGAGTGCAATATAACAACTCCACTCAGTTTTTGTGATTTTGCCGTTCGAATTCCAAAAAACATCGGGCATGTCCTTTAAAATAAGTCCATACAATTCCGGCAATTCCTCTGGTCTATGTCCAACCCCACGACGAAGTTTTGCAAGAGATACATAATCATTTGTTTCCACAAAATATTGTATCTTCTTTGTAATATATAGACCGATATCCGACCTTTTACTCATGTGTTTCTCCTTTCTTTTTCATATTAAAATATATTTTATTTAATTCTTTTTTAAACGCATCAACTGCTCTTATACATGTCATTACATACCGCAGACTAATATTTGATATATAATCTCTAACAACAGATTCTGCAATACTTAACGATATTTTCTGCCACTCCATCTCCTTTTCGTTTTGTTTGTTTTTACCCGGTTCAATACTAATCAACCATTCTCGAAACAATTTATCGATCTTATAATAATATGTTGTTGACAATGTGTTTTTTATGCTTTTTGCTTTCTTATTATCTCCTTCAAATAAATCCGCTGCCAATATTTGGGCAAATCTATAATATCCTTTCTGTACAACATCTTCACATTTTTTTACTTCATCAATAATCAGCTTTCTCCAAATCACCCCCTTTTGATTTACAATTTCTTTCGACACTGATAATAATTCATCAATAATCTCACCATTCGTGTAACTCATTCCATCCCCATATTCCAACCCTATCATATGAAACGTAATCACCTGTTTTTTGTTTAATTGACAATTCTCTATCAGCTCTTCTATCCATCGAACCAGCCCAGGTGTTAATGATTCGGAATCTTTTTCCACCAATAAACTCGGAAACTCTCTCCAAGCCGCTATTGCTTTTTCGTGTTTTCGTGGTTTGAATTTTTCTTTTCCATCCCACTTCAATAACGTCATAGGTTCCACTAAATCATTTACCGTACTATAATAATCTCCTCCTATCGATCTAAATCCTGATATTTTGTTATTATCCCTTTGTATCAATAATCTTCGCGATTGAATGGTAAATAACTCTGGCAAATTATCTGGTGGAACTATTTCTATCCCTGCATCAATTCTAGGCTCTTGTTCCCATGTTGGTCGAGGTTCCCCCCAAGCTTCTCCATTACTATTAAGTGCACACAAATTTATTAGAATTGTTTTGTAAATTGTGTCTTCCTCTACCGCAATCAGTCCTAACTGCCCAAGCCTTCCAACACCTGTCGGTTTATTTACTCCGTCAACATTTGTTTTAACATTAATCGAATATGCATTATTATAAATTATCCAACGTGCCACCTCTGCATATGAAATATTATCTATGTACTGTCCATCTATCATATGAAAGTGGTGTTTGGAAGCTTTATTATTGCTTTCTTTAACATTTCCGTATAAATTAATTATTTCATAGTCTGTTCCATTCTTCAAATTTGCCACCTGCCAAAACGGAGTTTTTGGATGAAACAAATAAAATCTCTCTCTATATGTTTCCAAATATTTTCCAAATGTAACAAAGTCAAAACCTCCCTTCCCCCAATAATCGGACCATCTCTCTAAGATTTCCTCCTCTGGATCATCATACTCCAATATATTATCTTCTTCTCCATCAATATTATATCTATAAAATACCGTAACAGTGATCGATAGCAACAATCGGAAAATAGACACATCTTGAGTAACAGTCTCTCCTGCCAGCCGTTTATATTTATGAGCATTTTCAAATAAATTCATTAAAGAAACTTCTCTGATCGAATTCGTTTCATCCAGAATCTTGATCCAAGGTTCATCCAACAAACAAAACTCCTTATCCATCTTTTTCCTCCTTTTCTACTACAAGTCCTATTTCAAAATCATAACAGATTCGATATCCACATAATGTCGTGGAATTTTCAGAATCCAAAACAAGTATTAATTCTCCCTGTAACCAAGGATTTTTCTGCCAAACCGCTAAAACTTTTTGTCGCTCTTCCAATGCATCAATCACTTGACGTATTAATCCCGGATTTCCAAATAAATGTGGTAAATACAGTCTTTGCCTGGCTATTTCTATTCCATCCTTTTCCTCTAAAAACCAAGAAGAAAACGCCTTTTTCTTCTTGGTGTCACTGACAAATCCTATCATATTTTCGCTATACTGTTTCATAAGTATAATCTCAATTGACGATTGTATATCTCTTACACTCATATTACCGTTCTGATCATCATTACGAAATTCGTTCGACAAAATTTTTTGTATATTTTTTTTCGGTCTCATTAAAAGAAAAGTTTTTGCTCTTTTCTCTTTTTTACTCAACTTCTTTATAAACTTCTCTTGTGCCCTCAAATACTCCACACTACCACTTATATCACAATCATCCATTCTATCATATACTCGCTGTACTAGTTGAGGTATGTCCTTTGGTATCGAAATATTTGTCGGTAATACACTGATCGTTCGCATCAGCAAATAATCGCCATAAACCGCCGCACTTCCATCATCATACGCCACATATGTTCTATCTGCCGTATTCTCCTCCAACAATACATAGCATTCTGCTTTTTCCAATTTTCTCGGTCTGGAACACCCTCGCTCAATATCACATCTACTGTGACGATGCAATCGTCCAACTCTCTGTAACAATAAATCTATCGGGCACAATTCCGTAAACATAACATCAGCATCATAGTCTAAAGATTGCTCCAAAACCTGTGTTCCAACCAATATAAACTTATATCGATCCTGATCCTTTGATTTCTTCCCCATCCTTTTTAGTAATATTCTTTCCTTTTCAAGTCGATCTTCCATAGTAAATTGTGCATGATATAAAAGAACTTCCGCATCCGGAATTCCTTCTTTAATTGCTCGATAATAGTTCTGCGCCTTCCGTACAGTATTCAATATTACACAGGCGCATCCTCCCTCATGTAATCTTTCTTTTAACTGATCGACCATTTGTCCAACCCCGTATAAATACGCTACATGAACATTTCTATTTTGCCCATGTTGCATAATATTAATCTGATGAACATTTCCATTATCGGTCCAGGTAAGCATTGGATAACCCGTATTTTTCGTCCATTCTTGACCTTTTAATGTCATTTTAGCACGTTTCCCTACCGAACCTTCGCTTTTCCTAAGACCTTTCAAATATTGATTAACCAACTCTTCTCTGCGTTTGATTGGCAGCGTAGCTGACAGCAAGATTACTGGCACGCCATAACCAGCCATCCACTCAATTGACTGATCTAAATACTGATTCATGTATGTGTCATACGCATGACATTCATCAATAATTACAACTTTTCCTGATAACCCCAAATGTCGAAGCATAAAATGCCGACGCCTTAATGACGACATCAAAAGCTGATCTACTGTTCCAATCACAAAATCTGACAGTAACGCCTTTTTGTTTCCTTGAAACCATGGATGTACATATACTCCGAACCCTAAATCTTCATCAGAGATAATTACTTTTCCCTTCATTACCTGCTGCTGATATTCTTCATTGTAGTTTGCTCCACCATGTGCCAATCTTATAGCATTAGCCGTATCCTCTGACACAGCTGATGCCCATTCATACAATCTATCATATAAACCATTGGCTGTCGCTTGTGTCGGTAAGCCAAAAAATATACCATTACAATTACACTTTGATGCAATCACCTCAGCCGCGGCCAATGCCGCCTCTGTTTTCCCAATTCCCATCTGTGCCTCAAGGATAAATATTCCTGGTTTTACCGTTCCATTAACAGCTGCTGTAACAGTGTTTTGAACAACATTTGGTTCAAAACCGAACCTCTCTTTGAAGATCGCTTTTCCCATATTAAAGACGTCAGAATGCCACACTTTAGGAAAATGCAATTTATTCCATCCTTCCAAAATTCTGTTATCACAATTTTTTTCTTCAAAATTGTCCTCACAACTAATAAGCGGAAATAAATTCGTATTACTTGCAATCCAGTCCGCCACAATAAGCAAACCGGAAAGTAAAATCTGCGCATTCACACTCAAATCAGGTAACTTCTCAACCGATTCTATCCCCGACAGTTCAAGCGCCTCTCTTACTACTGTTTTCCATATCAATTGCCATCGATCAATCTGCTTTTCATTCCCCTCTTCCCCATAAAAATTAATTGGATACAATTCAATAAGATCATCCGCACCGTTCACTCCCCCTCCTGAATATATTTTCCCATGATGCGCACCGATCACACTTGCAACACTACTGTCAACTCCTATTCCAACAATTCCGCTCTGTAATATCCATTGCCCCGCAAACGAATGCGGCGTCTTCCCGCGGTATATCATATTCTCACAAAGACATAGTCCTGATTGCATAATATTTTCGCATAACAACGGACAATAATTCGAAATCAACTTCTGAAAGTATGATGTTGCTTTTCCAATATCATGTGTATAGGCAACAAAAACTGCTATTCTCCAAAAATCTTGATACTCCATTCCACAACCTTCAATGGTTGCATCAGAAACCCAATCCTCAAGCAACAATTGCATAACCCCTGCAGTATCTCTTAAATGAACCCACAACGGCAACCACTTAAAATTATCACCTGTTTTTCCAATTATTAATTTATTCATTATACCTACTCCCATTTCCCTACCAAATAGCTATTTGAAATCACAACAACCAAAACACGGAACTATATCTTAAATTCATTTTACCATCAAATACACTATTTGTCAATACTAAGTTTTATATAGAAACCCAGAATCTTCCAGATTTCTATATAAAACAAACTATACATATTTTCCCATTAGCGACTCACATCGCCCCCACACCTTCTCATACCATTCGGTATTTCGCATACTTTCCGCTGCATATTCTCTCCAGCTTACCCTCATTCTGCAGCTTTTTGATAATCGTATATGCCTGCGTTGGTGTTACGTTTAACAGTTCCGTTACATCCTGCTTTGATATAATTCCGTTTTGTGTATGGGCAAGCTTCATCACAAGCTCAGGATATCGTATGCTGTCAATATCCGTCTGGCGCACATACTGAATCGCTTCATCGTTTTCCCGATAAATCTTTTTTCCCAAAATATATGAGCGGTTCTTTCCTCTGCCGGATGCCTCTACAAGCCCGTATTCCACCATAATCTCCATCGCTGATCGGACTTTATTCTCACTTAAATTTGTCATTTCAACAATCCGGTCTATCGTGCTTCGTTTTTCATTATAAAGAACAGAAAGAATCATCAATGTGTAAATCGACAACGATCTTCCCTGTCTGTTTTGCTCATCCGCAACGAATTTTGCAAAAGGCAGATCCGCTTTTGCTCTCTGAATAAATAACTTGATATTCCGGCTTGTAGACTCTGAATAATCCGGCCATGGTCTGCCATATACAATAGAGCCCTCAAAAATTCTGTCAATTCCTCTTCCTGTTTTCTCTGCCAGTCCAATCCTCTTCATCGCATCGGCAAGTGCCGGATTACGCCCATGCGGCTCGACAGTAAGAAGATTTTTCAGATTTACACCATCAATAAATCCGCCCGGGTTGCTGATGGTCATTCCTTCATCATCGATCAGAACCCTTACCGCCCCCAGCATCGTATAGTCCCTATGACAAAATGCATTGACTAATCCTTCACGAAACGCAGCCCAGTCAAATTCAGGAATAGGTATTCGAAACAATCCATATTCCGTTTCTCTTTCCGGATTCCATGCTTTTATATACGTTTCATATGTTTCAAAGAGCTCCAGCAGACATTTTGTACTATCCTCATTAATTCGGATGGCTGTCCCTTCCAGCACCTGAAAGCAAGCCCGCGCTGTCGGTATTAATTCTGCAATTCGATCTTCCTTACCGATCAGAAGCATTCCCGTGACCGTCGGAACATACTTCCCTGCAACATCTGTCACAAAGTGCAATGCTATATCCAGCTCATCGTCAGGAAGTGCGAGGAGCGTTTTCTCTCCTCCCTGTCTGCTCTGAATGATCTTCCTCAGTCTGACCCGCTGATTTGGATCAAAATCTTCTAGTGTTGCACCCGGCAGAGGCTGGGCTGAATAATCAAGCATCCCCAATTCCGACAATCTCGACGGAATCTCATACGGGTACATCGGAATTACTTCCGGACTTCCGTCAAGCTTTAATCTTCTTCTCAAAATCTTGCCTGAAGTCGTGGACACCACACCACGGCTTCTTGGTATCTCGATCTTAAGAATGTCCCGATCCTCCTCCGTGATAATTTCCGCTCTGACCGAAATTGGCGGAACCGTGCTGTTAGCAATCAAAGCGGTAACTCCAATTGCATCCTTGTGCTTTTTGTGAACGCCGGTAATCGTACCATCATCCTCTACACCGAGATACAAAATCCCTCCAACGGTATTCGCCATACCAACAATCTCTTCTATTAAATCATGATCCGAATAACAGTTCACATCACTTTTAAATTCCACATCCAACATTTCCCTTGTAGGAACTGTCCGCATTGTAACTCCTCCTCATTTTTTATTTTAATTCATTTTAACTCATTTTAACTCGATTTGTCGAGTTAAAATTTTAATTTAATTCAACTTGTCGAGTTAAAACGAGTTAAAATCGAATTAGAATGAATTAAATCGAGTTAAAAACGAGTTGAAATCGAGTTAGATCGAATTAAAACGAGTAAAAACTGCCCCACAAGCAATCCACCGCTTGCAGGACAGTTTCTCTGGCATATTATCATTCTAGTTGTTTCTTGTTTTATTTCTTCTTTTTCTTTCTTTTTACTGCGGCGATCACAGCCTGCAATACAATGAAGAAGCAAAGCAGAGCAGATAATGTAATTCTTACCCACCAGCTAGACAGTGTTCCCTGTGTCGTGATCAGACTGGAAATAGTACCGTTGATCAGTACACCAAACAGGGTTCCGATTACCGTTCCAACACCACCGCTTAACAGTGTACCACCGATGACAGCAGAAGCGATCGCATCCATCTCAAGTCCCTTTGCCTGCTCTACAAAGCCTGCACAACTGTTTAAACAAAACAGGAAGCCGCCCAGACCGGCTAAGAAGCCGTCCAGCACATATGCTTTCATCTTGGTTCGTTTTACATTTAAGCCCATCATAACAGCACTTTGCTGATTGCCGCCGATGGCATAAAGACTTCTGCCAAACTTTGTGAACTTCAGCATGATCGTGATCAGGATCACTACCACCAGCGCTATGATCACCGTTGGATATATGTACGCCGGAATAAAGATTCCCCGTCGGTTATATGTTCCAAACGGAAGGTTGATCCGGTAGTTTGCCCATTTCAAAAATGTTTTATTCTGGATAGCGATCATGTCTGTACTGATCACTGCCGTTAGCCCGCGCCCGAAGAACATTCCGGCAAGTGTTACGATAAACGGCTGGATCTCCAGATATGTTACCAGATAACCCTGAACGATTCCGAAAAGTGTACCGATCAGAAGAGAGATCACAACTGCTGCCACGGCGCTCATTCCTTTATTTTCCATGGCATAAGCCGCAGACATGCACACCAGTGCAGTGACCGAGCCGACAGAAATATCAATTCCGCCTGTGATCATTACAAGTGTCATACCACATCCGATCACGATCAGACCGGCATTGGAAATAAAGAGATTCATGAACATCTGCGGTTTTGCAAAGCCTTTGTCGTTGAATATTATCATTCCCGCAATATACATTACTGCAAATAATGCGATTGTAATCATCAACAGGAATGTACTGCTATTAATTTTCTTTTTTGATTTTTTCTTTTCCATATCAATGACCACCTTCCATCGCTTTATTCCTTAAAGCTCTTTTTTGCTTCCATGCTTCCATGTTTCTGCGAAATACCGGGCTCTGGATCACAACAATGATGATGACAACGATTGCCTTGTAAACCGGAAGCTGATCCGCAGAAACTGCCATTGCGTAAAGCGTGGTTGTCAGCGCCTGGATCGTATAAGCTCCGATGACAGATCCCATGATGCTGAATTTACCACCACTTAAAACATTGCCTCCAAGTGCAACTGCAAGGATCGCGTCCATCTCCAGATTCAATCCGATATTATTGGCGTCAGCGGAATAGATCCGGCTGGAAGCAACAATTCCTGCCACACCTGCAAGTACACCACAGATGACATAAGTCAGGAATTTGATCATCGTGGAGTTCAGACCAACCAGCCGTGATGCGGAACCGTTGATTCCAACACTCTCAATGTAAAGACCAAGCGCTGTCTTTTTCAATATAATATTGATCAGTATGATTGCAGCAATGGCGAAAAAGATCGGTGTCGGTATCGGACATTTTCCAATGTAACCGCCCATTACCTTAAAGGAATCGACACGGACATATGTGATCTGTCCCTTTGTAACAAGCTGCGCGATTCCTCTTCCTGCCGTATACAGAATTAACGTTGCAACCATTGGCTGGATTCCCAGATTCGCCACAAGAAATCCATTAAATGCGCCGCAGAGACCTGCAACAATGATTGCTGCAATAATGGCTAATGCCATGGAGTTCATCAGCGTATCTGTCGACACCTGTCCTCCGGATAATATCTGGCAGCATACCGAAGCCGCCACCGCCATGACTGCTCCAACACTGATATCCTGACCTCCGGATGCCGCCGTAACCAGAGTCATTCCGATCGCTACGATCACAAGCTCTGAGGCACGATTGACAACATCGACCAGATACCCGTACAGGACACCGCCCTTCATGGATATTACAAAGAAATCCGGTGTCTTGATCACATTTACTAAAAGTACAACAAGCAGGCAGACAATTGGTAAAAACAAATGATGCTGTGTAACCGCTTTCCAATTAAATTTTTTCTTTTCGTTACTCATTGGACTTTTCACCTCCTGCTATGGTCTCCATGATCTTCTCCTGTGTCAGATCATCGCCCTCTATCTCGCCAACCTTTTTGCCGTCACGAAGAACTGCCATTCTGCTGCAGGTACGAAGCATCTCTTCCACCTCGGAAGAAATAAATGCTATTGACTTACCCTCGTCAGCCAGCCGAAGCACCAGCTTCTGTATCTCCGTCTTCGTTCCAATATCAATACCACGGGTCGGCTCATCCAGGATCAGGAATCTCGGATTGGTCAAAAGCCATCTACCCAGAATAACCTTCTGCTGGTTTCCTCCTGACAGACTCTTGATCGGTGTTTCCATACTTGCCGTTTTAATCTGCAGTAAATTGATAAAGTTTGTTGCCGCATCCTCCATTTCCTTTCGTTTCATCGGATGGAACATGCCGCGTTTTGCCTGAAGCGCAATAATAATATTCTCCCTTACGGAAAGATCTGCCAGGATTCCATCCTTTTTGCGATCCTCCGGAAGATATGCCATTCCTGCTTTCATGGCATCTAACGGTGTATTGATCTTTACCTTTTTGCCAAATACACGGATTTCACCGGAGTCCGCCTTGTCTGCTCCATAAATGGAACGTACCATCTCGGAACGTCCGGAGCCAAGCAGACCGGTAAGACCAACCACTTCTCCTTTGTTAAAGATCATGTCAAACGGTTTGATCGTTCCATGATGAGAAATTCCCTTTGCTTCGATAACGGATTCTCCTTCTTTGACCGAGCCGATCCTCTCACTCTTAATATCTGCCAGGTCATCAAAATCCTTGCCCATCATTTTGGCAACCAGCTGGACTCTCGGAAGATTTCCCACGTCATACTCACCGACAAGCTCTCCGTTTCGAAGAACCGTGATCTTATCGCAGACCTCATATACCTGTTCCAGGAAATGTGTTACAAATATGATTCCAACACCTTTTGCCTTAAGCTTTTTCATCAGGACAAACAGTTTCTCAACCTCATCCTCATCCAGGGAAGAGGTCGGTTCATCCAGAATCAAAACCTTACATTCCATATCAACTGCCCTTGCAATGGCGATCATCTGTTGAATTGCGATAGAACACTCATCCAGGAGCGTTGTCGGTGTGACCTCAATGTCTAACGACTGCAGCAGTTTTCTGGATCTTGCATTCATTTCGCTCCAGTTGATCATACCAAGCTTTCTTGGTTCTCTTCCGATAAACAGGTTCTCTGCCACGGTAAGATTCGGACAAAGATTGACTTCCTGATATACAGTACTGATCCCGTTGTTCTGTGCGTCCTGCGGCGATCGATTCACCATCGGTCTGCCATCCATTGTGATTTCCCCGGCATCAAAGGGATAAATTCCTGTCAGCACTTTGATCAGTGTTGATTTCCCGGCTCCATTCTCTCCCATCAGAGCATGAATGTCCCCTTTGCACAATTTGAAATCCACATTCGATAAAGCTTTAACCCCAGGGAAAGTTTTTGTAATGCCTTTCATTGTTAATATTTCGTTCTGAGCCATTTCATTCCACCTGCTTTCTGCGGAAAAGGGTACAAAAATAGCGCAATACAGTTTTGGCGGCTTCTATATTGCGCTATTTCTGAAACACTTTTAGCGTTGCTTTTTATGAGATTATTATGAAGATTTTAATAAGCGCGTCCTTTAATCACATCGTCTGTCACTACTGTAACACTATAGTCCTGATCCTCAACCTTAACACTGTCTACATCTTCGACTGCTGCGAAGATTTCCTCATCAACATACTGCTGCTTTTCCGGTGTCTCTCCGGCTTCCAGAGCCTTGATGATCTCCTCTACGCGAGGACCGTGAAGTGGGTTACACTCTGTATCAAGAATGATCTTGCCATCCTTTACATCCGTCAGACCGGTCTTTGTTGAATCGAAGGACATTACAAGGATATCGTCCTTTCCTGTTCCAACTGTCTTTCCGGCTGCAGTGATCGCATCAATTGCTCCAAATGCTTCATTATCATTCTCGCAGTATACTACGTCAATATCGTCCTTATGCTTCTTTAACAGGGATTCCATAACCTCCTGTCCTTTGGACTGTGTAAACTCTCCGGTTTCCTCTGCCAGAAGATTCCAGTTTTTGTTCTCCTTGCAGGCATCCTCAAGCCCCTTCGTACGTCCGATCTGGGCAGAAGCTCCGATGGTTCCCTGAATATCGACAATGTTGATCTGTTCGTCTCCGCGTCCTGTCTTGTCCAGATAAGCTTTCAGCCATGCGGCTGCTTTCTTACCTTCCAGTTCGAAGTTTGAACCAACCCACGCTGTGTAGAGACTTTCGTCAGAAACCTTAACCATACGATCAACGATGATCACAGGGATTCCGGCGTCCTTTGCTTCTTTTAATACGGTGTCCCATCCGGTTTCTGTTACCGGTGCCAATACGATGTAATCAACTTCCTGCTGAATGAAATTTCGGATCGCTTTGATCTGATTTTCCTGTTTCTGCTGTGCATCGTCAAAAATCAGTGTGTAACCGTTTTTCTCACTGAAGGTTTCCTTCATGGATGTTGAGTTTGCGGTACGCCAATCCGACTCAGCTCCTACCTGCGAAAATCCAACTGTGATATTGCCACTCTTGGCATCTGACCCTGTCTGGGCGGCTTTCTTGGAGCCACATGCTGTCATTGCAAATACCATACAGGATACTAATAATGCAGAACATAATATTTTCTTTATTCTCATATCATTTTCCTCCTCTGTTTTTATTGAGTTTGTATGTCATCTACAATTATTATTATAGATATTTTTTGCTCATTTACCATGAAGATACTTATGCAAAAAGTTTACTATTTTATCTGCTTTTTCATTTAGTTTATTTTTTTATTGGAAAAGTTGAAATTTTTCGGAATACGCATACACACAACTGTCCCCTCATTATATTTTGAACTTATGTCAATACCGTACTTTTCCCCATAATAGAGCTTCAGGCGTTCCTCCACGGCGGACATACCAAAGCCTACACCCTCCTTTTTGCGAAGCCCCTCCTGAACCTCTGCCAGCCGTTCCTGTGTCATACCGATGCCATCATCTTTCACCTGCATTACAATATCTTCTCCGTTATCCTCAAAGAAAATCCGGATGCTGCTCTTTCCGCGCTTTTCCTTAACACCGTGATACAATGCATTTTCTACGATCGGCTGCAGCGTCATTTTCGGCAGACGGATATCTGAGAACCCTTCCGGAAGGTCAATGCTGTAATCCAGAATATCACTGTAACGGATCTGCTGGATCTCCAGGTAGCTCCTGGTATGTAACACCTCATCCCCCAGAGAAATAACGTCTTCTCCCTTTGACAGCACGGTCCGGAAAAAAACAGACAGATGCGTCAGCATTTCAATCGCCTCATCATGCATATCTGCTTCGACCATCCAAACGATCGTATCAAGCGTATTGTACAGGAAATGAGGGCTGACCTGCGCCTGCAAGAGTTCCAGCTGGATCATGTGCTGTTTCCGTTCTTCTTCCTGAACATTCTGTAAAAGTGTCTCAATACGCCGTGCCATTTTCTGGACACCCTGATTCAGGTTTTTCACTTCGATCACATTTGTCTCCACGGACTGTATCCGGAAATCTCCATATCCCACTTTACGTACATTCTCACTTAAACTGGCAATCGGATCCGTAATCTCTTTTGCGAGCCGGAAAGACTTCTTAAGAACAAATGCCACCACAAGGACAACAATAATGCCCAGCAAAACACCGACTGTCAGGATCCTCACAAACATATCATCCTCAACCTGCTTCAGATATCCTGCTTCATAATATATGTAATCTCCCATTGCTTTCTGCGCCAGCTCCGTGAGTACATAAATATTATTCGTAAGCTGCGTCTGTCTGGAATCGTACCCTTTCGTTGCCTCTATCGCACGCATTTTCTTTTTCAGATTTTTGCAGTCAAGAAGCACTAACTCTATCGCACGTTTACTTTCCTTACGCACTGTTGTCTGCTCCAGTTCCTCCGCCAGACGAATCGCCCTGTTGACATCCTTCATCGGAAGTGTTTTCTGCTCTGCACTTCCAACGCAGTAGTGATACATTTTCAGATCCATATTTTCCTTAAAATTCAAACTGAAATCACTGCTCAGATTCATATTGTGTGTGATCGTTGAATAATTTCCAATCGAAATAAACATGGATACCACCGGCAGCAAAATACAGAATACCATCGGGATTGCCAGCGTCCATATCAGATATTGTATTTTCTTGTCAAGATTTAACTCTTCATATGTTCTTCGATGCTTCTTCACTAAACCGCCCCCTGATTACGATATTCACTCGGTGTACATCCCTGCGTTTTTTTGAAAAGAAAACTGAAATAGTGCGAATCCTTATAACCGACCTCCAATGCAATCTCTCCGGAACGTTTGTCGGTACAGCGTAAAAGCTCCTTTGCCCGATGCATACGCAGAGAGGTCAGGTATTCGATAAAGGTCTGTCCCATTTTCTGGCTGAACATTGCACTGAAATGATTTGCACTGACATTTGCCACACATGCCACTTTATTTAAGGTAAGATTTTCATCTGCAAAGTTTTCTTCCATATATTGAACTGCATTTTGTAAAACATTTTGATATTTTCCCTTGCTCTTTTCTTCGCGCAGCTGTATCGCCTGCTTTAACGATGCAGAGATACTTCCCTCAATCCGGTCAATATCTAACGGCTGACTCATTCCGGATGCCTCCAGCAGCGAGTTGTCTGCTGCTTCCTTTTCATAGCCCAGCTTCTGCAGAAACGATACAATACAAAAATGAATGTTCAACAATATATATTGCCGGAACATTTTCGACTTCAGTGCGGATTCTCCGACCATCTGAAGATAATTGTCCACGAACTCCTCCACCTCATTCTCCAATGCATTGCACAGGAAATTCTGGAATATCGCCGGATTCACCACATTACTGTCTACGCTGACCAGATCCTTGATCTCACTGTTCTCCGATTCATGCTCGCCCACCGGAACCATATCCGACGACACGACATGGGAATATCCCAAATAACGGTATGCAAATATCTGCATGCCCTTCTTATAACACTCCGGAAGCTGACTCAGGCGTTCCACCGGTTCTGATGCACACACGATCCACTCCAGTCCGCTCTGATCATTTTCAAGAATATCCTGAAGCAGCTTTACACACTGTTTCGTTCTTTCCTGTATATTTTCATGATCTCCCATCAAAAGCACCACATAGCTGAAGGTCTGATTGCGAAACACATAAAGCTCCTTTTCTTTTTGCAGTGCATCATCAATCTGCTTCTGAAGATCTGCCACTCTCTGCGAATACCTCTGATCAACCGTATCTGTGTCTTTGCTCTCTGACAACGAGAAAAACACCATATTGTAACTTTCTGCCATAATATCAAACGAAAGCTTTTCTGCCTTCTCGTAAATCTCCTGCAGATCCACATGCTTCGTTACAAGCAATTCAAAGAAATCACGTCTGGAATGATTCTCATATTTCTTAAATTCCTGTTCGAATTTTTCATAGTAATCCTGCTGTTTCCCCTTTTCTTCAAAATCCTGATAAATTTTTTGAAGAACATTGACAAACTCCGCCTTAGCGATCGGCTTCAACAGATAGTCGTCCACCCCGAGAGCAATCGCTTTTTTGGCATATTCAAAGTCATCATACCCACTGACGATCACAATACGAATATCCGGAAATTCCTTTTTCACTATGCCACTTAATGTCAGACCATCCATAAACGGCATTTTAATATCTGTAATCAGCACGTCCGGTTTTGTCTTGCGTATCATAGGAAGCGCAATCTCTCCGTCCTTTGCCTTTCCTACCAGTTCAAAACCATATTCATTCCATGGAATCATCCGTTCCAGCGCTTCCCGTATCACGATCTCGTCCTCGATCAAAAATACTTTGTACATAAATGCTCCCCCTTTCTTACTGATCCCGAGTCCTTTCTTTTTAGTTTTATTGTATCAAATCCATATAAAATTGGCTATCTTTAATCCCCGAAACTATAATGCAAAAGCAAAAAATGGGTGCATTTTCATACACCCATAAAATCTTATTCATTATTCGTTTTTGAAATATCATGTATCGTTCACTTTCCCGATCACTGTCCATAATACGCATTCTCTCCATGCTTGCGGAAGAAATGCTTGTCGCGGATACTGTCCGGTGCCGGCTGTACCTTCGGATTGATCAGCTCGGTCTTGGTCGCCATCTTCGCAACCTCCTCCAGCACGACTGCGTTGTGAACCGCCTCTGCCGCATCCTTACCCCAGGTAAACGGACCGTGGTTCTTGCAGAGGATGCCCGGCGTGTACATCGGATTTAAGCCCGCCAGCTCAAATGTCTCAATGATGACAAGACCGGTATTGGCCTCATATGCCTCGTCAATCTCCTCCGGAGTCAGGCTTCTGGCACAAGGGATCTCTCCATAGAAGTAGTCTGCATGCGTGGTTCCGTACAGCGGAATGGAACGTCCCGCCTGCGCCCATGCGGTTGCCTCCGGCGAGTGTGTGTGCACAATACCACCGATCTCCGGATATCTCAGATAAAGCTCCAGATGTGTCGGAGTGTCGGAGGACGGTTTATATTCGCCCTCGATCTTATTGCCGTTCAGATCCATCACAACCATATCCTCCGGCTTCAGCTTATCGTAGTCAACGCCGCTCGGCTTGATGACAAAATAATTGGTCTTACGGTCAATGCCGCTGACATTGCCCCATGTATATGTAATAAGTCCTCTCTTCGGAAGCTCCATGTTTGCTTCGTATACCTGCTGTTTTAATTCCTCTAACATCGCAATTGCCCCTTTCTGCTTCACTTTCATGTTTATACATACACTTTTTATATATACATACACTGCCTTTATATACTCTATATGCTCTCTACGGCAGCCCGCTCGATCGCAAGTCCCTTGTTATAACGTATCAGGAAGTCGTCAAAGCCCTTAACGTCTGCCGGATCCGGCTCCAGTGTTGTTCCCGTCTGACCGGCAAATACCTGATGATCCAGATAATCTGCCAGCGCCTCGTCTGCTCCGTCTACCATGTACTGAGCAAGCACGGCAATGCCCCAGGCACCGCCCTCGCTTGCCGTATCCATCACGGAAACCGGCGTATTCATCGCTGCTGCCATGATCTTCTGACCGGCCCCCGGCACGGTAAAGAAGCCACCATGCCCGTAAATCTTATCAACCGGCACATTCTCCTCCTTGAGCAGAATGTCAAGACCGTTCTTCAATGCACCAAGCGCCGTGAACAGATGCGCGCGCATAAAGTTCGCCAGGCTGAGCTTATCATCTGCATGACGGACAAACAACGGACGTCCCTCATCAAAGCCGGTAATGCTCTCGCCGGAGAAGTAGTTATAAGAAAGAAGTCCGCCGCAGTCCGGCTCGCCCTCTAATGCAACCTTAAACAGCAGATCATATAATTTCCCTTTGTCAACCACCGGCATACCCATTTTCGCTGCAAATTCTCCGAACAGGTTGACCCACGCATTGATATCTGAGGTACAGTTGTTGCAGTGCACCATTGCCACCAGATCGCCTGCCGGTGTTGTCACAAGATCGATCTCCGTATGAAGCTTCTGAAGCTCCTTCTCCATAACGATCATTGCAAAGACTGAGGTTCCCGCAGAAACATTTCCTGTGCGTATCTTCACACTGTTGGTTGCGACCATACCGGTACCTGCATCGCCCTCCGGCGGACAAAGCGGAATGCCCGCTTCCAGTGTACCGGTCGGATCGAGCAGCTTTGCGCCTGCCACGGTAAGCACGCCTGCTTCCTCTCCCGCAGTCAGTGACTTTGGCAGGATCTCACGCAATGTCCACGGGAAATGATATCCCTCGATGAGCTTATCAAACTTCGCAAGCTTCTCCTCGTCATAATCCTTCGTCGCACAATCGATTGGGAACATACCGGACGCATCACCGACGCCAAGTACCTTCTGTCCGGTGAGCTGCCAGTGGATATAACCGGCAAGCGTTGTGAAAAACGTAATGTCCTTCACATGCTCCTCGTTCTTTAAGATTGCCTGATACAGATGTGAAATGCTGTAGCGCTCCGGCACATTGACCTGAAACTCCTCGGTAAGCTTCGCCGCAGCCTCCTCCGTCATGGTATTACGCCATGTCCGGAATGGAACCAACAGCTCATCTTCCTTATTAAATGCCATATAGCCGTGCATCATTGCGCTGATGCCGATGCCCGCCAGCTTCGTAAGCGGTAAATCATACTGTGCACGTACCTTGTCTGCCAGATCCTTATAGCACGCCTGCAGACCGGTATGTATCATCTCCAGACTGTAGGTCCAGATACCGTCCACAAGCTGATTCTCCCAATGATAGGAACCAACTGCCAGCGCCTCGCAGTTCTCGTCGATCAGCACCGCCTTAATACGGGTGGATCCAAACTCAATACCAAGTGCTGCTTTTCCGTTTAAGATACTTTCCTTTGCATTCATCTTACTCACCATGCCTTTCCCAAAATATACAGTTACACCGATATCCCCTGATACGATCTCCTTCGGAATAACATAAACAAGGCGGTCATCCCTCCCGGACACACTGCCTTGTTCCTCCGTTTGTTCTATATTCTCATGATACAACTTGTACACTCGTATTTACAAGTTGTTTTTTCTTAAAATCGTAGAATTGCCAATAACAAGCTCCGGCTCCACCAGAATCTTATCGTCACCCGGCTCCTCACCGCCGATCAGCCGCAGCAAAAGCTCTGCTGCCATCGCGCCAAGACGTTCCTGCGGATGCGCGATCGTTGTCAGCCGCAGCTCCCCCGAATGCGCCATCGGCGAATTGTCGTAGCCACACACCGAGACATCCTCCGGCACCTGCACTCCTGCGTGCTGCAGCGCACGGATCACCTCAAATGCGATCTGGTCATTATAGCATACAACCCCATCCATCAGCACTCCGTCAGCCACCATCTGTCCGAGCTTCTCATACGGGTGCAGTGCACGATCCTCCGTGTAAAACCAGACAACCTTGTCCGGATCGTATGCGATCCCCGCCTCGGCGAGCGCCCTGGCGTAACCCTTGTGGCGGTTCTGCCCCTGCATGTCATCTGCCTTGAAAACACCGGCGATCTGCCGGTGCCCCTGCTCAATCAGGTGCTTCGTAAGCAGAAAGCCACCCGCACAGTCGTCCATCAGCACCTGCGGACTATCCTTCATCTGCTCATAACATCCCTGAATAAATACATACGGAATCTGAAACTGCTTAAGCTGCTCAAACAGCCCGGTATGTCTGCAGTAGATCTGACTCTTGCTCGGCTCAATAATAATGCCGTCAATATCCTTCTGCAAAAGCTCCTGTAGACAACGTATCTCCTGCGTCCGCGAATTTCTCGTATTCTTAAGGATGATACTGTAACCCTCTCTCGTCAGCACATCGTCGATCCCGCGGATCACCTCCGGGAAAATATAATCCGATAAATACGTCGTCACTACAGCAATGTTCCCCGATTCATGCCGGTGGCGCACAAGCTCTGTACAGAAGGTTCCTCTTCCGTGCTCCGCATAAACGTAGCCCTCGTTCTCCAGGATCGCGATCGCTTTGCGCACGGTCTGCCGGCTCACATGATACTGAGCAGCAAGAACATTTTCCGAAGGAAGCTTGTCCCCGGGCTGGATCTGCCCGGACAATACCTTCCCCTTCAGCTCCTCAACGATCTGTACATATTTCAGTTGTTTTCCGGTCTGGTTTTCCATATGTCAGGCGTGCCTCCGATCATATTTCCACGATAAATACAATTGTTTCATTGGAACTTTCGCAAGAAATCTTACCTCCGTGCAGCTCCACGATCTGCTTGGCGATTGCAAGACCAAGCCCTGTTCCGCCGGTTTGGGAATCTCTGGAGCTGTCCAGCCGGAAGAACTGTTCAAACAGATAGCTCAGCTTCTCGGCAGGGATTGTCTGTCCATGATTCTGAACAATCAACCGCATGCCCTTCTCGCCATTCTTCTCCAGATAAACATGGATCATGCTGTCCGGATAACCATAATTGATCGCATTCTTAAGCAGGTTGTCGAAAACTCTCTGCATCTTCTCGATGTCGCAGTACACCATGATCTCCGGCTCTGTCTCCAGCTGATAATCCATCCCCTTCTCCGCCAGAAGAGGCTTAAATTCATACATAAACTGTTCCACCATCATCGACATATTGACCATGTTGCAATTCAGGCTCATATGTGCAAAATTCATACGGGTCAGCTCGAAGAATTCATTGACAAGATCCTCCAGACGTCCCGCTTTATTCCAGGCAATATCAAGATACTTCTGGCGAAGCTCCTGTGAAATCTCCGGTTCATCCTTCAACAATGTCAGATAACCGATCACGGAGGTCAGCGGCGTTTTCAGATCATGCGCCATGTAAATGATCATGTCATTCTTGCGCTGCTCGGCATCTTTCGCCTCCTGCTGGCTGTCACGGATCCCTATCATGATCTCATTCAGCTTGCGCTCCACCTCCTGCAGAGAAGCAGGAAGCTTTACACTGTTGATCCGGTTTGAATACAGGTCATCTACAGCCGTAGTGACAAGCTCCAGCATACGTGCCATCTGATAGAAATGAACACAGGTGATCGCCACGCAGCCGATCAGCATCACTCCAAGAAAGACAGCGACCACATTGATATGAAGCCAATGAACAAGAGGGTAAAGTTCGTCCCACGAATACCAGATCTGGCTGTTGCACCACCAATAGGCGATTCCAAGAAGTGCCAGCACCGCCACAATATAGACCAGCATGTGTACCAGATATCCTTTTACAAGCTGCTTTGCAACCTTTTGACGAACGTCACCCTCCATAAATCCTTACATTCCTTTCCCTGTTTCGGATCCTTACCGATCCATCTTATATCCAACGCCCCAGACTGTTTTGATAAACTTCGGTGCGCGTGCATTCTCATGAAGCTTCTCGCGGATCCTTGCGATATGCGCCATGACGGTATTATTGCTGTTGAGATATTTCTCTCCCCAGACCGCCTCAAATAACTCCTCTGCCGAAACCACTTTCCCCAGATGGCGGCAAAGATAAACGAGAATGTCATACTCGATCGGCGGCAGGTCGATCTTCTCGCCGTACAGATAGCAGGTGTGCATGTTCGGCACCAGCTCCAGCCCGCGGATGTTGTAGGACTCCTCCTCTTCCTGTCCGCTCATGGACGGATTATAGGTCTGGGAACGTCTGAGCTGCCCCTTCACTCTCGCAACAACCTCCATCGGATTGAACGGCTTCGTAATATAATCGTCCGCCCCCACGGTCAGTCCCGTGATCTTGTCCACGTCCTCGACCTTCGCCGTCAGCATGATGATCGGAAAATACCAGTTCTCCCGGATCTTGCGGCAAAGCTGAAAGCCGTCGATATCCGGCAGCATTACATCAAGGATCGCCAGTGAGATCTCATTGTCCCGAATGCAGTCGAGCACCCCCTCTGCCCGGTAAAACTTAAACACCTGATAACCCTCATTCGTCAGATACACCTCCAGGAGATCCGCAATCTCCTTCTCATCGTCAAGCACAATAATATTCTGCATATTAATCTTTCATTCCTTTCTCAGAGCCTCGGCTTAAAACCGCCGGCACAAAACAACCGTGCAGATCATCCGTTCTACCGGATTGCGCGCACTTCCCCCCCCTTGAACATGTCGTTTGTTTCCCTAATTATACCGTGTATTTTCTGAAACCGCCATAACAAAAATCATAAGATTTCATTACTTTTACGTTACAGAAATAATACACGGCTCAATTTTTATAATTACAGATTTTCATTGCGGAGTGCCTCAATGGTATTCTCTTTGCCGACCTTACGCATTGCATAAAGCATTGTGATAAATACAATTGCAAACACACTGAAAGCGGAGATCAGCATTCCCTGCCACGGAAACATAAAGCTTACATCAATGCCATCCACCATTGACTTGTACATCAGAAAACTAAGTGCCAGAGACACCGGAAGCCCGAATATAAGTCCCTTTATACCATACAGAATGCATTCGTAATTCATCATGCGGCGGAAGCCCTTTCCGGTCATGCCCACGGATTTTAGCATCGCAAATTCCTGACGGCGCAGCATAACATTCGTCGATATCGTGTTAAATACATTGGCGATCGCGATCAGAGAGATCAGCACAATAAACCCATAGGAAAAGATATCGAGAATAAGGATCAGCGCCTGATCGGAATCACGGCTTGCCGCAGCATCAACGATCGTACCTGCATCCACGCCGGACAGCTCCTCCTCAAAATATCCCGCAAGATCTGTGCTTGCTTTCTCATGCTGCTTTGCCATAAGAATATATCTTGTATATCCATCCTCCGAGTCAACTACTCCGCGCAGGATCCCATCCTTCACCAGACTGTACGGAAGAACCACGTTGACTGCCTCATCCCACTTGGAAATACTTACACCTGCCGGCGCATTTGCCGTCATTCTTTTACCGATGTGAATCGGATGTGTGATCGTCGCCTTGTCCACCGGGATCATTTTGCTCTCTTCGCTGTCATCGCTGTTATAAATATATTTGTCTCCATCCTGCCAGCTGAAATAATATCCCTTTACTGCCTTTGCCATGGCAAGTGTCGCATCAACATTATCCTTCTTCAGGATCTCCATGGAATAAATTTTCTTTTCGTCTTGCAGAGCAAAACAATCCCACACCAGCGCGTTCATCGGATTGGTAGTCATGTACTCATCCGCATCCATATTTTTCTCCTGCAGATATTCACGGAATACATCATCCTGCAAAAAGCTCAGATTGACCGGAATTCTCACTGTCCCCTTCTTTTCATTGATGCGCCCCGGATCATTCTTCTTTACATAAGAAAGATATTCGTCGGACAGACATTCCTGCGAAATCTCCATCTGCTGATTATAATTTTCCTTCAGGTATCTGACACTGTCGACCGAACCGATCGCCTCCATGCCGGCTGCAATCTCAGATGGTGACCTTCCGTTCGCTGCCTTGTCCGATACGGAGCAGCCGATGTCATAGCTTTCCTGCTGACTGTCCGCAATGGAGGACGATTTCTTTAGATAACCACTGAAGCTGGTCGCACTGACGAAAAGCACAATACTGATGAAAAGGGAAAATACCGTGGTACGATATTTCTTACGGTTTCTTTTGAAATTCTTGCTGGCAAGCATTCCCGAAAAGCCAAACAGCTTATATGTCAGCCCGGAGGTTTTAACCTTGCCCGCACGGATCTTAATGTCATCACTCTGGCGGATCGCCTGAATCGCAGGAATGCGCACCGCTTTTGCAGCCGGGATCATCGCTGAGATCAGCACGGTAATAAAGCTGACAATAACCGCAATCGCAATCGCCTGCCATGTCACAACAAGATGGATCCGTAGCGGCGTGTCTCCCGACCAGAGCTTAAGTAACAATCCGGAAATTCCATGAAGCGTAATTCCGATCCCTCCAAGTCCCGCCGCGATTCCCAGAGGAATGCCAACCATACAAAGTACACATGCTTCAAAGACCACACTGTGCCTTATCTGCTTTTTCGTGGCACCAATGGATTTCAAAAGCCCCATCTGCTTGGTACGCTCACTGAGCGAAATTGAAAATGCACTGTAGATCAGCGAAATCGCACCGACCATAATGATTGCCATCAAAATCGCACCCATCGAATAAAGAATGGCATTAAAACTGTTATTTGTGCTTTTTCCCTCAAAACGGAGCAGATCTTCATGCGTTTTATACACACCGGTCGCAGCATATTTTGTCATAATATCATAACTCTGTTCCGGCGTGTTGAAGGTCAGAAACAGATCATAGTTAACCGCCTTTTGGTCGTCCTTTCTTGTAAATGCCGTATACCCCGCCGATGAATAATCCTCGGACACCGGGCGGTCGCAGATGCCAACCACCGTGTACGTTTTTAAGGACTTTTCTTTTACGTTTTCCCCCGGGCGGTACGGATCGTTTGACGTCAGTACCTCTGACTTTTCTCCCGAAAGCGCCTTGCTGTATCTTGTTCCAACCGAAAGCTTTAATGTATCGCCAATCTTATATGTCACGCCGCCATTGTATTCCAGATGCTTAGAGATCACGATCTCCGAAGAATCCTTCGGCATTCTTCCCTCTAACAGCGTGATCGGGCTGTATTTGGTAAAATCCTTATCAACCGCCTCGATCATCAGATACGGTTTGTCATCATTGGTACAGTCCTTTAATTCTGCATAGCCCAGATTATCCATCTGCGTCCAGTCCTTGACCCGCTTATCTGCCGTAATATTCTGAATACTCTGCAGATCAGTCGCCATCATTCTGCCTTCCCATGCACCCTCTCTGACAACTTCCATATTCAGAAGATATTGCTGAAAGCTTGCGATCGATGATGTCACTGCGGTAAACATTGCCACGGAAAGTGCAATACCGACAACTGTTACGAGTGTACGGATCTTGTTTTTGCGGAGTGTGCGAAGTGTAAACTGATTGAATATATTCATGACCGGATCACCTCATCTCTTGTGATCCTGCCGTCCTCGATCGCAATGATACGATCTGCCTGCAGGGCAATGCTTTCGTCATGCGTGATCATGATCAGCGTCTGGTCGTACGCCTTGTTGGACTCCTTCAAAAGTCCCATGATCTCATGGCTGTTGCGGCTGTCCAGATTACCGGTCGGTTCGTCGGCAAGCACAACGGCCGGTGCATTCATCAATGCTCTTCCAATGGAAACTCTCTGCTGCTGACCACCGGAAAGCTGGTTCGGAAGATGCTTTTCTCTTCCCTCGAGGTGCAGCGTGTGAATCATGTCCTGCAGACGTTTCTCATTGACCTTGCGCCCATCCATCAGGATCGGCAGCGTAATATTTTCACGTACATTTAATACCGGGATCAGATTATAGAACTGATAGATCAGCCCCACCTGACGGCGCCGGAACACCGCCAGCTCCTCCTCATTCTGTGCAAATACGTCCTGACCGCCCATATATACTTTTCCTGATGTTGGTACATCGACAGCACCGAGAATGTGCAACAGGGTTGATTTACCGGAGCCGGACGGTCCGATGATCGCCACAAATTCCCCCTTCTCTACCGAAAAAGATACATCGTCCAATGCGTGAACCGCATTCTCTCCCTCTCCGTATGTCTTTTTCAGATGTTCTACCTTTAATATCTCCATCGTTTCTCATTCCTTTCTGTTCTGCTTTCATTGCAGCGGATGTCACAAATCACTCCGTTGCTATCTGCTTTTGCCCTTTGCATCTTACATCATAAGATGATAATGGAATGAGATGACAGGGCGGTGACTTTATTGTGACAGTTTCGTCACTTTCGTTCTTATACCACTGTTTTATAGAAACGGATCGTAAATATCGCCCCCCGATCCGGCGCATTCTTCACCTGTATCGTACCGTTCTGCTGCACAATGATCTTCTGTGCCAGTGACAGGCCGATTCCCACACTCTCTGTGCTGTTCTGCTTACCGCGGTAAAAGCGTTCAAACAGATGTGGCAGATCCTCCGGCGCAATCCCCTTGCCCTCATCCCGGATCACAAGCTCCGTATACAGCGGATTCTCCGTTCCCGTCACATGAATTGCCCCGCCGGGTTCGGAATATTCCATACAGTTTTTCAAAATATTACCGACCGCTTCCACGCTCCAGGACATATCGCCCGTAAAGGACACCCCCGGCTCCACCTGACAATCCCAGCGGATATCCCGCAGATCCATGGACACCGCAACAAGCTGATACGCCTGCTCCGTAAGCTCTGCGACCGAAACCGTCTCCTCCTTCATGCCGGATGTTCCGGCGTCCAGCCGCGACATTTTCAGAAGTGCATACACCAGCCAGTCGATCCTGCCAAGCAATGTCACAATATCACGCGCAATCTCACGACGGCGCTCAGTGCTGACTTCATCCTCCTGCAGAAAGCTTGCCAGAAGCTGCAGCGAGGTCAGCGGCGTCTTGAGCTGATGCGAAATATCTGCCAGCGCATCTGCCAGAAAGATCTTGTCCTGCTGAAGATTGCCCGCCTGCTCCCGCATTCGGAGCACCAGCTTGCTTAGCTGCGTGTGAAGCACTGCAACCTCGCCCTCCTGACAATCCTGCAGCAGCGTTTCTCCGTCATCATGCAGAATACTGTCCATCTTTTCGGACATCTGTGCTATCCGCCGGTAACGTTTCGCCGTAAAACACAAATGCAGAACCAGCGCTGCCGCGCCTGCCAGAAGGACGATCCCTGCGCCCTTACCGCCAAGCTGCCGGAATGCCAGCGCTGCTCCTGCCAGATACACAATTATATAGTAAAGAATCTCCCTCTTGATCTCGGGATTTCGAAATAGCTTCATATATTATCCCCACTTCTGTACTGCTGCCAAACGACCGTGTCCGTTTCTGTCCTGCCGTAATATTTTGTCGCAATTTATTCCATAATATCAGTGTGCCCTTTCTATGCCAACGCATTAATTTATGTGTCCGCCCGGTATCCCATGCCCCGGATCGTGCGGATCAGCACAGGCTCCTGCGGATCATCCTCAATCTTCTGGCGCAGCCGCTTGATATAAACCGTCAACGTATTATCGTTGACATACTCCCCCGCGGCATCCCAGATTTCCTCCAACAGTTTATTCCGTGTCAGAACGATTCCCTTATTATTGATAAACACAAGCAAAAGCCGGTATTCCAGTGCCGAAAGAATGATCTCCTGTCCGTTTTTCGTCACAGTGCCGCCCAGCGTGTCCACCCGGACATCGCCCAGCTCTAACACCGACTGTGTCCTGCCACACCGCCGCAACACACCCTTCATGCGCGAGATCAGCTCCCTCGGACGAAACGGCTTACTGATATAATCATCTGCCCCCATATCAAGCCCCGTCACAGTGCTGTACTCATCGCCGGATGCCGTCAGAAAGATCACCGGAATCTCTGTGTTTGCCTTGATCGCGGCACACACCGCAAATCCATTGCCATCCTCAAGAGACACATCCAAAAGTACCAGATCTATCTCCTGACCATGCTCCTCGATCTGCTCCATGGCAGCCTTCTGACCGGAGACCGCCTGCACGCTAAAGCCCTCCTCCTTCAGAAAAAGGCTTAAGTTTTTTACAATCTCCCGGTCATCCTCTACCAACAATATCTTCGTCATGATGCGTTTCCATTCTCCATCTCTATATAATCATTGCCATGCGGCGTCCCATGATATAATGCAATTCCGTACACTGCCACACATGCCACCACGATCAGCAGGATCATGCTGACAACCACTTTCTTACCGTTTCCCTTTTTCTCGCTGCTTCTTACGTTACCTCTTCTCTTCATAATGATCGCACCTTTCTAAGCGGCAGGGCGCTTTGATCCGTTCCGGCAAGCGCCCGCCATCCGTCTTTTGTTTCCCATTATCAAGATAGCAGATAAGCTTTAAGAAATCCGCTCGTTTTTCTTAAGAAAACTTTATGTTTTTCTGACATTCGGATTACGCCATTTCATTATAATGTGCATAGATTCCATTTAACGCCAGCAACTCGTCATGAGTACCACGCTCGGCAATACCGGTATCGGCCACCACTAAGATCTCGTCTGCATTCCTTATGGTTGACAGGCGATGAGCAATAGTGATGGTCGTTCTGTTTTTCGCAAGCTCTTCCAGACTGTGCTGTATCCAGCGCTCACTTTCATTATCCAGTGCACTTGTTGCCTCATCTAAGATCAGGATCGGCGGATTCTTCAGAAAAACACGTGCAATCGAAATACGCTGCTTCTGTCCACCCGAAAGACGGGTTCCACGCTCTCCCACATAACTGTCATATCCATCCGGCAGGGACATAATGAAGTCATGAATATTGGCTTTCTTTGCCGCGTCAATGATCTCCTCCATCGAAGCCCCCGGCTTGCCATACGCAATATTCTCCCGAATCGTGCCACAGAACAGATACACATCCTGCTGCACCAGACCGATCTGATTTCGAAGGCTCTCCAGCGTCAGGCTGCGCACATCCTTCCCATCAATTCGGATCGTGCCGCCGGTCACATCATAAAACCGCGGAAGCAGGGAACAGATCGTCGTCTTACCGCTTCCGGACGGTCCGACCAGCGCAATCGATCTGCCAGCCTTAATACGGAAGGACACATCTGCCAGCACCAGCGTGTCATCATCGCTGTAATGAAAGGAAACATTGTCGTATTCCACCTCGCCCTTCACGTCCGTCAGCTCTGTGGCATCCGGTGCATCCACAATGTCCGGCTCCGTCTCCACGACCGCCAGAAAACGGCGGAAGCCGGAAAGTCCCTTTTGCATCATTTCCGTCAGCTCCACAAGAATCTGGATCGGACTGATAAAGATTCCGATATAGAGCGCATACATGGCAAGATCTGCCACCTCCATCTGACCCTTCGCGATCAGCCAGCCGCCAAATACAAGCGTCACCAGATACATCAGCCCCTGAAAGAACAGGTTGCCGCTCATAAACGTCCCCATGCAGCGATAATTGGCGTTCTTGGATTTCAGAAAATTTTCATTGCTGTGGCAGAATTTCTCACGCTCAATTTCTTCATTGGCAAAGGACTGCACAACACGGATTCCCGCCAATGTGTCCTGCAAGCTCGAGTTGATATCACCGATCTTTTGCCGGTTATCCATAAAGGTTGCCTGCATCCGTTTGTTCTGTCCATACGAAAACAGGATCATGAAAAATACGAGTACCAAAAGTGGGACAGCAAGCCGTCCATTGATCAGAAACAGAAACACAAAAGAGCCTATGATCTTAATCAGTGAAATAAAAAGATTCTCCGGTCCATGGTGTGCCATCTCGGAAATATCAAACAGATCGGACACCAGCTTACTCATCATCTGTCCGGAATTGTTCTGGTCATAATAAGCAAAGGAAAGCTTCTCATAATGATCAAAAAGCTGCTGCCGCATATCTCGCTCCATATTGGCACCCATCATGTGACCCTGATAACTGACGTAATATTTGCAAAGCATCTGTACAATGTACATGGCAAGCATCGCCAGCCCGATCGGCACAAGTGCCTTTAATATCGCAGCGGACTCCCCCGCAAAAATCGTCTTTGTCATTGTCCGAAGGATCTGCGGATATGCCAGATCGATCAGGCTGATCATTGCCGCACAGATCAGATCCAGGAAAAACACTGCTTTGTATGGAGAATAATATGGAATAAACTTTTTTAATGTATGCACTTTCCTTACCTCTTTTTCTCATTTCATTTTGTCGTTCTGTTTGGTCATTCTGTCACTGCTTTTTGGGCGTTGTCTTTTGAGCGGACACTTTCTCGATCTCGATATTGCGGACATCATTGGCTCTGATATCTGCGATCATCGTCCACCACTCCGTCTTGCCATCCGGCTGATACAGACTGCAGATCTTCTCTCCCTTTTTGAGCTCAATCTTTCCGTACAGCGCGCCGGTGTAATCTCTGACAGCCCCCTTCGGATCCACATAAATGCCGTCCTCAAGCGTATTGCCATCCTCGCGGCTGCTCAGCGCAAAGTGTGTGCCCTTCCGCTCGGCGATAAACTTCCGATACACGCGGTCATAGATAAATGCGGCATCGCCGCCCTTTTTCAAACGGCAGATCACTGCCACATCGGCTCCCACATCCTCGCAGTACAAGATTGCCTTGACATTCGCATCCTGCTCCCGCAGATCATACTTCTTTCCATAAATATAAAACGAAGTCCCATCACTGCCGACACCCTTGGCAAAAGTGTCTGCCGGTGTCCGTTCCACGGAAACAGAATTGTTATACCACTTTTTATCAATCTGTACAACCTCCGTCTGCGGATAATAAATTACATTCTTATATTTGCCCCCCTTTAACCGGTAGTGAATAAAATTATCCTTCGTATCCTGCCATGATGTGTAGTCTGAATCCCCCTCCGCCGGCTTCTTACGTTTGGTCAGCTTAAGCTCATCAAACCACTCGGTCACCTGCTTTAACTGCGATGCATCCAGTGTCCGCGTCCCCAGTGCACGATAACCTCTCATATTATATGTGACCGATATCTGGGACACATCCTTGCCGATCTTTTTGTCATTTCTGGCAGTCACGGCAAGGTTCGGAGCTGCCGTAGCCTTACCGGCATTCCGGTCTCCCTTTTTCGCCTTCGTCTCCACGCGGCGTGTCTTTTCCAGAACGTCATAGCTCTCCCCGGTCTTCGGATCAATATCCGACATCTCACCGAGACGGTATGACATCGGGCAATGTCCCTCCGAAAAGCTGCGGCGTCCCGACAGACCGGCATCCAGCTTACAGCCCGCATCGACGATACATCTCGCACCCGTCTCGGTCAGATACGCCTTTCCTTTCCGGTAATACCAGCAGATCTTCTTCGGACCGTAGGTTGCCTCCATCTGTGCCTCCGAAGAATTCATATATTTCACGATCTTACGGCACAGCTTCTTATTCACAGACCGCGCACCGATCGAGATCACCTTTCCGTTCTTCATATGCGACACCTGAATATTCTCCAGACGCCCCTCCTCTTTCGCCTGTACATAATAGGACGATGACTCTGTATCCCAGATTGCTATGTCCATCTTTCGGTACACATCATCGCCCAGCCTTGTCGCCGCGACATGCTTGAGCATATACAATCTCACACCGAACCGCTTTGCCATGATATCCGCAAACCAGCCCATATCCTGCAGTCCGAACGACTCTGCCGCCTCATCATACACATAGAGCGTCGTCAGATTCGAATCCTCCGGCACCTGTTCCGCCAGATCATCTGCTGCCTCATCCTGCGGCACTTCGGTCGGCGTAGTCTCCGTTTCCGCCGGCAGTTCCGTCTGCAATGCCACCTGCTCCCCTCCCTGTGAGGAGCCTTCATCCCGCTCCAGCCGGATTCCCTTCGTGCAAAACACAATGGCTGCCACAAGGATCATCCCAACTACAATTGCAACCCATCGAAATTTCTTCATACGTGCCCCCATTCTGCCGCCCCTGATGCGGCATTCATGCTCCGTTATTGATAACTCAATCATAACATGTGGCACGGGTATCGTCAAAGGAGTGTCAAAAGTCCCGGCGAGCACTTTCTTAATTCAGGTAGAAACGCCATACATGTAGAAACGCCCCGGAGTGTTTACCCCCGGAGCGTTCACAATACGTCCGACAAAAAGGTGCCTCTATGACATGTGGTTCACGGTCTTATACTTATAGAGCATTTCCGCGTGATTCTGCTCCTCGACCTGAATGTCAGCCAGAAGCTTGCGCACCCCCGGCTCGCCAAACACAAAGACATCCGTGTTGTACTCCGATGACACCAGCTTCTCCGTGCCGATGCAGTCGGTCGCCAGAAAGCTGTCATTCATCTTATCCTCCGAATTATCATCGGACATATACGTTGCCTTCGGCGTGTAATCCTTTCCATTGCTGTCATTGCAGTCGCATTCCGGCACGGTTCCGTCCAGCACCTGCCCCAGCGATTCGTAATGCTTCTGCTCCTCCTTCTGAATCGTCTCAAACAGATTCTTCAGTTCCGGATCCTTCGCCTGCTGACTGTATTTTTCATACTTCTTCGCGCAGATTTTCTCCTGTGACTGCAGATCCTTCAATGCCGCCGTTTCTTTTTCTGTTAATACCATAACTACCTCTTTTCTGAGCAACTTGTTGCCTCATTTTTCTTAATCTACCTTATAACAATGATAGTGTGTCCGGAATGAAACAAAATATGCAGGACATTTCAAAAATAATATGCTAAGCCAAATTAATCTTATGGTTATTTATACCTTTCATCTTGTTAGAATTTAGAATGTCGAAAAATGTCGATTAAATTTACTAGCAGCTGTCTCTTATACACATCTCCGAGCCCACGAGACA